>OGPT01001674.1_pt1 | contig 19680 bp, 13 predicted proteins | sample 1552951 | NCBI WGS metagenome assembly OGPT01 (sample SAMEA2580224, study PRJEB22360) | human gut metagenome | biome: human gut; feature: human-associated habitat; material: faeces | place: Denmark | collected 2008/2010
ATACCATAATGATAATAAAGACCGGCAAGTGCTCCCCAGCAAATATGAAACGTGCTCGTAACGTTTGTCTTTGACCATTCCATAATGCTCGCTAATTCCTCCCAGTAAGAAACTTCCTCAAACTCCATTGTCTCGACTGGGGCACCAGTTATGATCAGTCCGTCAAAGTACATATTTCGTACGGCTTCAAAGGTAGTATAAAATTTATTGATATGGCTGGCAGATGTGTGCTTTGACACATGACTGCTCACATTCATACAGGTAACATTGACCTGCAGCGGCGTATTTGACAGTGCCCTAAGAAGTTGGATCTCATAATCCTGCTTTAGCGGCATCAAATTCAATATTACTATCTCGAGTGGACGGATCTGCTGCGTATCTGCACGCTCCTCTCCCATCATAAAAATATTTTCAGACTCGAGTACCTCCCTTGCAGGCAGGTCATTATCTACACGTATTGGCATAAGTTATTCTCTTTTCATATTTATTGAATACATTTTTTACGTTACTCGCCAGCTTCCATTTTTTTGCACAGATCAAGAAAATCCTCTTCTGAAAGGATAGAAACACCAAGCTCCTTTGCCTTTTTGTTTTTGGAAGAAGTTGATTCTTTGTCGTTATTAATAAGATAACTTGTCTTAGCTGATACACTCCCTGCCGCCTTACCGCCATGCTTTTCAATATAGTTTTTCAGCTCATTTCTGTTTGCAAAATGATGGACAGATCCAGTAATCACAAATGTAAGGTTTTCAAGATACTGTTTTTCATTATTTTCTTCCAAAACAAGTTCCAGTTCCTTAAGGAGCGAATCTAACTGTCCCATTTTTTCTGAATCGTTAAAATAATCGCAGACAGCCTGTGCCATAACATCGCCAATACCATCAACCGCAGTGAGTTCTTCTGCTGTGGCTGCCCTAAGCTTATCAAGATCTTGGTGGAAAGCACGCGCAAGCACCTTTGCATTTGCCACACCAATTCCTGGAATACCAAGTGCATAGATTAATGCTGGAAGCTTAACCTTTCTTGCCTTATCAATTGAGGCAATCAAATTGGAACATGACTTTTCACCAAAGCCATCCATCTTGCAAATTTCATCTGCATGTTCCTTTAAATGGAAAATATCAGCAAAGCTGTGAATAAAGCCAGAGTCGATAAACTTTTCAATGGTCGCTTCTGACAAACCTTCCATATTCATGGCATTTCTGCTCACAAAAAGTTCAAAGGCTTTTGTCTGCTTTGCCGTACATGCAGGATTTTCACAGTACAGACATGTTACCTCGTCATTAGTAACAAGCTTTGTTGGTCCGCCGCAGACTGGACAGACAGACGGAATTGTTAAGTTACTGCTTTGTGTCAGATTCTCTGCAATCTGAGGAATGATCATATTTGCCTTGTAAACAGTGATTGTATCACCAATTCCAAGTTTTAAGCTTTCCACAATCGAAACATTATGGACGCTCGCACGCGTTATTGTTGTTCCCTCTAACTCAACAGGGTCAAACACGGCAACAGGATTTATAAGTCCCGTGCGTGATGGACTCCAGTGAATCTCTCTAAGGGTAGTCTCTGCCGTCTCGTCCTTCCACTTAAATGCCATGGCATTTCGTGGAAATTTAGCTGTGTTTCCAAGACTTTCACCATAGGCGATATCATCCATCAAAAGAACTAGTCCATCTGATGGCAGTTCATTTGATTCAATATGATTTGCAAACCACTTCACAGAATCAGGAAGATCTGTCGAAGTTACCATGCGGTATGTCACAACATCAAACCCCTGCGCAGCAAGCCATTCAAACTGGCAGCGTCTTGAATTATTAAAGGTCGTATCCTCTGCCGATACGAGCGCAAATGCGATAAACTGAACATGACGGCCTGCTGTTACCTGACTATTTAACTGGCGCACAGAACCTGCACACAAGTTCCTCGGATTTTTATACTTTGCATCCGCATCAGGATTTTCCTCGTTGATTCGCTCAAAATCCTTATAGGAAATAACTGCCTCACCACGCAGCACCAGACGTCCCTTAAATGGAATCTTAGCTGGAAGATTTTCAAACTGTCTGGCATTTTGTGTGACAACCTCTCCTGTGATTCCATTTCCACGTGTCACAGCCTTTGTCAATGTACCATTCTCATATGTTAATACAATAGTAAGACCATCAAGCTTCCAGGAAAGTATGCCTGTCTGATCTTTTAAAAATTCCTGAAGCTGCGACGCTTCCTTCGTCTTATCAAGAGACAGCATTGGTGATGGATGATTTTCTTTTGGAAGTGCACTTAATACCTCATATCCGGCATGTGCAGTCGGGCTTTTTGCAAGCACTGTTCCAGTCTTTTTTTCAAGTGCGGCAAGCTCATCATAAAGCTCATCATATTCCTTATTGCTCATCAGCTCTTTGCTTTCCTGATAATATGCTCTCGCCGCCGCATCAAGCTGCTCTACCAGCTCCTTCATACGCTCCAAATCGGACATAATAAACCTGCCTTTTCCTATCACTATTGTAATTAAATGCCTACGAATTTCTCCGTTACTTCGTAACTCTCGAAATTCTAAAAACATTCGGATTCGCTGATTTTCTTCGAAAATCGCTGCATCCTCATGTTTTAACGGGTCTCAAGGTCACAAGCCTATTCATGCAAGCATGATCAGCTTGTGACTTTTCGACCCTGGCATTTACAAATCCTTGATCAATTTATCAAACTCTGCGTCAGTCACATTACGGAAATTTCCCTGCGGAATATTTCCAAGATGAATGTTCATGATACGAATACGCTTTAATGTCTCTACACGATAGCCACATGCTGCGCACATACGACGAATCTGACGGTTTAAGCCCTGCTTTAAAATAATATGAAATTCTCTGTTTCCTGTCTTTGTGCAGACGCATGGCATAGTATCTGCATTAAGCTCCTCAAGATGCATACCTCTTCTCATTTTATCTAAGAAGCTCTCTGTTACCTGATTATTAACTGTGACAACATATTCCTTTTCATGAGAATTGCTTGCCTTTGAAATTTCATTTGCCAGATCTCCAAGATTAGTCATTAAAATCAGACCCTCAGATTCCTTATCGAGACGGCCAATCGGATAAATTCTAGTAGGATATTTTACCATATCCACAATATTTTTCTCACCCTCAAAACGAGCTGTCGTACACACGATTCCTGCCGGCTTATTGACTGCAATCAATACTGGCTTAACCTGCTTTGTGCTGACCTTTTTTCCGTCCACAACGATCTCATCTGCACTGCTTACCTTCTGTCCCATAACAGCACACACGCCATTGACCATGACCTTTCCCTCATCAACAAGACGGTCTGCCTCACGGCGGGAACAAATTCCTTTTTCACTCAAAAATTTGTTTAAACGAACTGTTTCTTCCATATATAAATATCCTTTCTTAGTGAATAAACATCGCATCGCCAAATGAGAAGAAACGATATTTCTTTTCAACAGCTTCCTTGTAGGCTGCTAAAATATGCTCTCTTCCAGCAAGTGCAGAAACAAGCATTACGAGCGTAGACTTTGGCAGATGGAAGTTTGTAATTAAGGCATCTACCATTTTAAAATGATAACCCGGATAAATGAAAATATCCGTCCATCCACTCTGCGCCTTCAAAATACCATCCTCTGTAGATGCTGACTCTAACGTGCGGCAGCTTGTCGTTCCTACTGCAATGACACGTTTTCCAGCCTTCTTTGCTGCATTGATTTTCTCTGCTTCCTCTGGCTCGATACGATAAAACTCTGAGTGCATATGATGCTCAAGAACATTTTCAACCTTTACAGGTCTGAATGTGCCAAGACCAACATGAAGAGTTACGCTTGCGATAACAACACCCTTTTCCTCAATCTTCTTCAACAGATCCTTTGTGAAATGAAGTCCTGCTGTCGGTGCTGCTGCTGAGCCTTCATACTTTGCATAAACAGTCTGATAACGATTCTTATCCTTAAGCTGGTGTGTGATATAAGGCGGCAGCGGCATCTGTCCAAGCTCATCAAGAATCTCTTCAAAAATTCCCTGATAAGAAAAACGAATCTTTCTGTTTCCATCCTCTACAACTTCAAGCACCTCTGCCTTTAAACGTCCATCACCAAATGTAATGATTGTTCCCGGCTTTGCCTTCTTTCCTGGCTTTACAAGTACCTCCCAGACATCATCCTGCTCTCTCTTTAGCAAAAGCACCTCAATGTGAGCACCAGTATCTTCCTTAACACCCATCAGACGCGCTGGAATAACCTTTGTATTATTTATAACAAGACAGTCACCTGGATTTAATTCATCGATAATATCTCTGAAAATCTTATCCTGAGTCTTACCTGTCTTTTTATCCAGTAAAAGCAATCTTGAACTGCTGCGGTCCTCAATCGGATCCTGTGCAATCAGCTCCTCTGGCAGATCATAATCAAAATCTTTTATATCCATCATACCTGTTTGATGTGCTGCAGATTCTGTCTCATTTGTTGTATTTACTTTTGTTTCCATAATTTCCATTATTAATTGCCTCCAAATATAAAAAAGCCCTCTAATACTCATGTAGCATATCATAATTTTTTCGCAAATACAAGAACTGTATCAATTTAAAAACTTTTTACGTGTATTTTGGATTTTTCGTTGATTTGTTTTCTCTGCAATGGTATGATTATAAGGAAAATAATAGTTACAATTCACGTGGCTAAATAACAGGGAGGTTTTCATTATGCCAAAAAAAAGAATCGTCGTTGCGCTTGGCCGCAATGCATTTGGAAAGACGCTTCCAGAGCAAAAGACTGCTGTTAAAGAAGCAGCAAAAGCTATTGCTGACCTTGCAGAATTAAAATATCAGATTGTTATCACACACAGCAATGGTCCTCAGGTTGGTATGATTCACATGGCTATGACCGAATTTGGCAATGCACATCAGGATTTTACAGTTGCACCTATGGCAGTCTGCAGTGCTATGAGCCAGGGCTACATTGGATACGACCTTCAGAATGAGATCCGTACTGAGCTGCTTCGCAGAGGTATCTTTAACACAGTATCCACCATTATTACACAGGTTAAGGTTGACCCATTTGATCATGCATTTAGTCATCCGCTGAAATCTATCGGCCGTATCATGACAGCTGAGCAGGCACAGGCAGAACGTGACAAGGGTAATTTTGTTCGTGAAGAGGAAGGCGGCTTCCGCCGTATCGTTGCATCTCCTGCCCCGATTGAGATCTATGAGATTGACGCTATTCGTGCACTTGCTGATGCCGGACAGGTCGTAATCGCAGCCGGCGGCGGCGGTATTGCTGTATTAGAGCAGGGTCCTGTTTTAAAGGGTGCCAGTGCTGTTATTGAGAAGGATGCAACAGCTGCTAAGATGGCACACGAATTAGACGCAGATGTTCTTTTATTCTTATCTGCTACTGAGCGCTTTGTCATTCATGCAGATACACCGCAGGAGTTCTCTCCAGATCATTTATCTGTTGCAGAGGCAATGGAGCTTATCGACAGCCAGACTATGGCAAAGGAAACAAAGCTGCCTAAGCTTGCTTCAGCTGTAAGCTTTGTAGCTGCAGGTGAAAACCGCAAGGCAATCATCACATCCCTCGATAAGGTAAAGGAAGCACTTGCAGGAAAGACCGGTACATTGATTACCAAGTGATTTGATTTACACCATCACAAACTGCAAAGAGGTCATGTCCAAAACGACATGACCTCTTTTTTATTATTCATAATTATTCATAGTAAACAGTCTGGAACATTCCTACACTTCCAAGGATCGTTGCCGCATAAGCAGAATCATTTCCTGCGTTTCCTGTACGGTATGCTGTCAGTGCCTGATTCCAACTGCCATATGTATGGTAATACTCTGCTAGCAAATCAATTCCAACTAAGATGTTGGATGCTGGATCATACAGATTAGTAACACCAAGCTTCGCCATACGAGATGCACTGTATCTTGGAATGATCTGCATCAGTCCCTGTGCACCGCTTCCGCTTGTAGCACCTGCATTAAAGTGGCTCTCATGATACATAACAGAGAATATTACTGAACTGTCCACACCATACTGACTGCAAAGATTCAATGTGTACTGTGTTAAATCACTGCTGAGTGCAACATTAGTGACACGGATGCTTCCAGTTGGCTGTGACGGCTGTGTCTCTGGTACTGTTGGCTGCGTTTCCGGTGCCGCTGGCTGTGTCTCTGGTGCTGCCGGCTGAGTTTCCGGTGCCGGGTTTGCATATACTTCAAGGTTGGAGCTAAAATCACCATAATACATGGTTACAACATTGTAGCCCTCCTGCTTTAAGGTCATACCTACCTGTGGTGAATACCATCCATCGTAAATATCCTTTACAGTTCCATCGCTGTAGCTTACTCTTACAAACAATTCTGCGGTGTAGACAACATCACCCACATACTTTGTACCGCCCTGATAGCAAGCCTCAATGCCTGTTACAGATGCTGCAGTCGGAACTTCTACACTTATGGTTTCATCAGATGCTGAGCTGCTTGGTGCTGTTGTCTCAGCTGTATTACTTGTTGTATTTCCCTCAGAAGATGCATCTGTTGATGGCTGTGTCTGAGTTTCCTGTACAGACTCTGCTGCTGCGGAGGATTCTGCTGCTGCCTCGCTTGATGCTACTGATTCTGCAACCTGAGTAAAGTAGCCAGAATCTGATGCTAACTTATATGCTGCATCTGCAAGTGCAAGTGCGCTTTCCTGCTCCTGCTTTGAGGTTGCTGCCAGATCTTCTAATCCAGAATCTGCTGCAAATTCGCTGTAGTAACCAAGAAGCTCTGCTGCATAAACGATAGCTGCATATGCACGATAGTAGCCTTCGCCTGTTCCCTCTGCCATTGCCTGCTCGTATACGTTTCTGGAGTAGTTGATATCGATCATGAAGTTCTCCAGCTCCTGAGATACAAATTCATTGTCTACCTTCTGAGCCTGAGCGAACTGAGTCTTAATGGTGATGCCGGACTTTGAAACATATCCAACCTCATCATTTGCAATATGTATCTTTACGAAATCACCCTGATCCTCGATGATTGCGTACTCTTCATCCTTGTATACAGTTCCAACAACATTTGCGCTGTCAGATGCACTGTCGCGAACATTTAACTGATCTGCTGTAACAACTGCATAGCGGTTCTGGATATTGTCCTCAGCAGTCTTGGCTGCTGTGCCAACTAATACGTAGGCTGCGCTTACATAACCTTCTACATCGCCGCAAGTGATACGATACCAGCTGCCTTCGCTGTTGTTTACGGAACTTTTGATGTTAACCTGGCAGTTACTGAAAAGTCTTCCGACTGTTACACTGCCTGTGGATGGCTGTTCACGCACGTTTAAGTAACCTGCTGCGCTTACCAGTCCTACATTAGAAGCATCTGAAGTGACAGCAACAGTAGCGGCCATAACGGTTTTTGGCTCTTCGGTTTCTGTCTCACTCTCAGCCTCAGATGTTGCCTGAGCCTTAGGAACAAGATAATCTAAGATTGCCTCATCCGGAGTTTCCTCTCCTGCGTAGTAGTTATTCAATGTAACAGCCATGCCTGCGATTGCGCTCTCACCCTCAAGCTCACCTGCGGATGCCGGAACAAAAAATGTACCAGACAGCATAGACGCTGCTAAGATTGACGTAACAAATCTGTTTCCTTTGATCTTCATATATACCAAGCCTTTCTTTATAAAATCTCTTTACATTCTTATCTGCGAGCGAGTAAGCTTGCACTCCCTCGCTAGTTTCACAGTAACAATTCACGAGTGAACTATTACTAAATATTACAAAATTATTACACTTCGAGGGGCATTATAACAAAATTATTACGAGATGTCAAGTGAAATCGGGATAACGATTAAGAAAGAAAGCGCGTTTTTCGCCAAAAAAACCACCTGCAATCGGGAAAATGACACTTTACTGTGCCTTTCCCGATATTAGGTGGCTCTTAATTATTTACTCTCTTCCTCTGAAGAAGCTTCGCTTACCGCTTCCTCTGACTCGTCAGACTCGCTTGAATTTTCTGCTTTTACTGACTCTTCCTCGCTAGTTTCATTTTCTGAAGTTTTTTCACCGCCAGTTTCACTTTCTGAGGTTTCTTCTCCGTTAGTTTCACTTTCTGAGGTTTCTTCTCCGTTAGTTTCACTTTCTGATGTTTCTTCCTCGCTTGGTGCTACGTAAACAGGAGTTGTAAAGCGGATTGTGTCAATCACATCCTCATCTACCTTAAACTTTGATGATTCTTCCTGAATCTCGGCATATTTCTCTGAGAATAAGGCTGTCTTTCTGCTTTCGATCTCTGAATCTATGGCACTCTGACGTGCTTCCTCATCGTTATCATCAAGACAGCGGATGATGTAGATGCTGCCGTCATCGCTTTTATATACAGTGCACTCGTCTGTTGACAGCGCCCACGCAGCTGCATTATATACAGCAGTTCCATCCTCACTTATGGAAATCTCAGAATTTGTTGCAGTAAAGTGACTGTCATTTTGATAATCACTGATAAAGTCTGCTGCATCATTTCCTTCCTCAAATTCCTTAAGGATCTTGTCTGCTACATCGTTCATCGCATCCTGACGTTCCTGCTCTTCTTCTGAAAGTGTTTCTACCTCAGTTGAATCTTCAGTGGATGCCTCAGAGGAAAGTTCCGAAACATTCTCGCTTGATGCTTCCTCAGTTGATACTGCCTCAGTTGATGCTTTTTCACTGCTTGCTTCTTCTGTGGAAGTCGTTACATCCTTGGATGCACTTTCTGATTCTGCTTCTGTATTCTCTATAGAAGATGCCTCTTCGCTGCTGTCTTCATCACTTGACACTTCTGTAGTTGCCTCATCGGCTGCTGTCGTCTCTGTCAGTTCACTTGGCGTCAGCTTTACATATGCAATCTTTTTGCGAAGGAACTCATCATCACCAACTGTTGTATCAACATCAGCAACAAGATCCATATAAACAAGATTGGCAATTGCATTCTCTGTATATGTCTTTTCAATCAGCTCATCTGTTGCGCCGACTGCATCCAGATAATCTTCTGATTCTGTCTGAAGCTTTTCAATTGCCTCATCTACCTTTGCTTTTTGATCATCACTCAACTCAATGCCATTTTTCTTTGCATACTCATTTAATACAAGTGTCTGGCGAAGCTGTGACAGAGACATCTGCTTGATGTAATCACCGACTGTCATGCCTGAACCATCGCCCATATCGTTGCCGCAGATGTTTGATCCAAAATAGGATTCATAGGTATACTCCATGGAACGTATCATATAAGTAACCTCATCCAGCATGATATTTGTATCGCCAAATGAAACAGCAACTGTATCCTCTGGTGCCTTTTTCTCTAACTGTTCGCATCCGCCTAATGTACTAACGGCAGTAGCTGCTACGAGGGCTGCTGCTGCATACTTCATAATTCGGTTCATAAATTTACCTCACTCTATTTCTATATTCTCTATCAACGCTCCGAAGTGCATCTTCTTTATCGGGCGCCTCGTGAACTTTGCTTTTCATTTTAGCATGATTTTATGAAACAATCAACGTTTTTATATCGCTTAACAGTTTTTTCAATGTTTTCAATGTCAGCGTTTTTTCTTTGACTGCGCCATCTCCTGCCCTCAATAAGAAATAAGGATTGTCTTTGTCAAGCAGACGAAGTGCACCTCGGTAAGACTGTATCAGATCTGGCACACGCATCGTGTCAAATTTTGCTCTTGGATGCATGAACAGGCGAATCTCTGTTGACGAGGACTTGATTTCTTTAATATAGAGAGAATGCGCATCCGCACGAAGGATTGACACCTCAAGCAAGTTGGTGACTGGTTTTGGAACACTTCCAAAACGGTCGATAAGCTCGTCGATCATATCCATTGACTCTTCCTCTGTCTCGACTGCTGCAATACGCTTGTAAATTTCCATCCTGTCTTCTTCGTTTCGTATATAGCTGTCTGGAATGTAAGCGCTGATTGGAATGTCCACCGTTGTTTCAAAGGTTTCCTCCATCTCAAGCTCACCCTTTTCTTTTTTGACAGCCATATTTAACATCTTGCAGTACAGATCATAGCCAACTGCTTCCATATGACCGTGCTGCTCACTGCCAAGCAAATTTCCAGCGCCTCGAATTTCCAGATCACGCATGGCTATCTTAATACCTGAACCAAGATCAGTATACTCACGAATTGCCTGAAGACGCTTTTCAGCCTCTTCTTTTAAAATCTTGTTTCGCTGATACATGATAAAAGCATAGGCAGTGCGGTTTGAACGGCCTACACGTCCTCTTAATTGATACAGCTGTGCAAGTCCGTAGCGGTCGGAATCGTGGATGATAATAGTATTTACGTTTGGAATGTTTAAGCCTGTCTCTATAATAGTTGTGGAAACAAGCACGTCTATATCACCGTTAACAAAGTCCATCATGATCTGCTCTAGCTGTCGCTCTGACATTTGACCATGCGCAAAGGCAACATTTGCATCTGGCACAAGCTTTGCTATCTGTGCCGTAATCTGATCAATATCCTTGACACGATTATACACATAATAAACCTGTCCGTCTCTGGCAAGCTCTCTGTTTATTGCTTCGCGAACCATTTCCCAATTCATTTCCATTACATATGTCTGAATCGGTCTTCTCTCATACGGTGCTTCCTCCAACACACTCATATCGCGCACGCCTATCATACTCATATGAAGTGTTCTCGGAATCGGTGTTGCCGTTAGTGTCAGCACGTCAACGTCTTTTTTAAGCTGCTTAATCTTTTCCTTGTGTGTGACACCAAAGCGCTGTTCCTCATCAATAATCAAAAGGCCTAGATCTTTAAATACAACATCCTTTGACAGCACACGATGCGTTCCTATTACAATATCGGCAAGACCCTTTTTTAAGCGCTCAAGTGATGCCTTGATCTGCGCTGACGTGCGAAAGCGTGATAAAAGTTCAATTCGAATTGGATAGTCCTTCATTCGCTCAACAAATGTATTGTAATGCTGTTGAGCAAGAATAGTTGTCGGCACAAGAAATACGACCTGCTTACTGTCCTGCACAGCCTTAAAGGCAGCTCTGATGGCAATCTCTGTTTTTCCGTAGCCTACATCACCGCACACTAAGCGGTCCATGATTTTCGTGCTTTCCATATCAGCTTTTGTCGCATCAATTGCTGCAAGCTGGTCTGCCGTCTCATCAAATGGTACAAGCTCTTCAAATTCTTTCTGCCATACAGTGTCTGTTCCATACTGATAACCGTGACCACTCTGGCGCACTGCATACAGCTCCACAAGCTCCTTTGCAATGTTGTTGACTGCTTTTTGAACACGGCTTTTTGTTTTTGTCCACTCCTGGCCGTTCAATTTGTTAAGCTTTGGCTGCTTAGACTCTGAATCAGCATACTTTTGTATCATATGAAGCTGTGTGACAGGAAAATACAGCTTTCCGCCATCACCATATTCTATCTTAATATAATCTTTTGTTACCTTATCCACAATCTGTCGCTCTGTTCCGCGATAAATTCCCAGTCCATAATTTTCATGCACCACATAATCACCAGGCTTTAGCTGCGCAAAATCACTTATTCGCTGACCCTGATAGTGGCTCTTTTTTTCTTTTTTCTTTTTCTTAACACCAAAGATATCGCTCTCTGTGATAACAGCAAATTTTAGCATCGGATATAAAAAGCCACGGTGAAGGTTTCCGTAAGTAACCATGATCTCACCTGGATTTATCTTTTTATCCTCGTCCTCGCTGTAATATGCCAAAAGATCATACTCTATAAGCTGATTGACAATGCGGTTTGCACGAGTTCTTGACGGACACAAAAGGACAATTCGGTACTTTTCCTTCTTCCAGTGTGTCAGATCCTTAATTAAAAGTTCAAAACCTTCACGATATGTGTTCATGTTCTGAACATTTACTGCGTAGCTGTTTACCACCGTAAAGTCAGCCAGGCGGCTGTCAAGTGAAGACAGTGCTGCAACCTGACCGCGCTCAAAAGCAGCAAGCACATGTTTTGCCGGTGTTAAAAGTGCTGTCTGACCTGGCAAAAGAAAGCCCTGCTCCAGACGATTTTTCATGCTTTCCTCAAACTCAGCCTGCACACCATCACCGCGCTCTTTAAGACGCATCGGCTCATCAAGGAAAACTAACGTGTTCTTCTCATCAAAATATTCAGAAAGTTGAACAGTGCGCGGATAAAAATAGCTTATATAGCTGTCTGGTGCCTCTAATACAACATCTTCGCCAAGTGCCTCTAATATGCGGTTTGTCTCCTCGCGAAGACGCTTCGCCTTGTCTGGCTCCTTTGCTTTTTTAAAGACAGCTAACTGACTCTCAAGCTCATTTTTAATCATTCCAACAGCACGCCGTCTTGCCGTATCATCTGCGATCACCTCTGCCGCTGGAAAAACAGATACGGACTCGATCTGATCCATTGAGCGCTGGCTCTGCGGTTCAAAGCAGCGAATCGTATCTATTTCATCTCCCCAAAGCTCGATTCTAACCGGAACCTCCATTGTCAATGGATATACATCAGCAATACCTCCGTGAACAGTAAACTGTCCTGGCTCCTCCACACGTCCTACACGCTCATATCCCATCACAGTCAGGTCATGCTTTAGCTTTTCAAGATCAAGCTCATCACCTTCTTTTAGCTTTATCACATGACTCATCAGCTGTTCAAACGGCACTGCCTCGCTCATGAGCGCATCCATTGTCGTGATGATAACCTTCGCCTCGTTTTGATAAAGTGCTGCAAATGCCTTCATGCGCTCTGCAATGATGGCATTTCCCTGCAGATCTGCGCTAAAAAAGATCAGGTCACGCGGTGGAATCACATAGACCTGACTGCAAAATAATTTATAATCTTCTTCAATTTCCCTTGCCCGCTGTTCATTGTACGTCACAACAAGCTGCACTTTTTTCTCTCCAAGAAAGGTGCTCATAAAATGCACCTTCTCGGAGTCAATACAGCCTGTCATGCCCACTGGATCTGTTCCCTTCAAAAAATCTCTTGAAAAGTCTTCATATTCCAGCAGATCCGTCAGCGGATTTGCAAAAATACCCACAATTGACCCTCCTTATCATTATTTTGTTTTCTTCTGGTTATAATGATTCATGGTTGCCTCTAGTCCGTTGTTCATTAAGGAGCAAACTGCATCGGCAGCTTCTTTGTAGCCGTCTTCCATTGCCTTTTTTTCTTCGCCCTGGAAATGGCTGAGTACAAAGTCTGCTAAATCCATCTTTGGCGGCTTTGCTCCGATTCCGACACGCACTCTTGGAAAATCCTGTGAATTGCAATGCAGAATGATATTTTTCATACCATTATGACCGCCTGCACTTCCTTTACCACGCACGCGAAGCTGTCCTGGCTCTAGGTTAATATCATCATATACTACAATTAAATCAGAGATATCTGTTTTGTAGTAATTCATGACCTCCTGAATACACTCTCCGCTTAAATTCATGAAGGTCTGAGGCTTTACTAGAACAACCTTTTGTCCCTCAATCGCGCCTGTTCCAATTAAGCCCTTAAATTTTTTTGTTGTTACATCAATATTGTATTTGTCAGCAAGGTAATCAATAACCTCAAAGCCAACGTTATGTCTTGTTCCTCTATACTGTGCGGTTGGGTTGCCCAGACCTGCTATGATATACATGTTTTTTCCTCCTTCTGCCACTGGGGACAGGGACGGTGGCATTAAAAAAGCAATTGCCGCGGCGTCCCTGTCCCCGATGGCGCTCATGTTAGTTCAATTTATTATACGGTCACTCATTCCAAGCGAATCGGCAAGTGCCTGCAGATCAAAATCTTCTGGCACTGTTATTCCATTTACAGGAAGCGGTCTGCGTCTGTCAAAGACATCATATACGTCAAACAGATCACTTGTGAGTACCTTCTCTGGATAAACCATCTGCTTAAACATCATCTGACCATCCATGTTGCGGCGGCCCTGACGCATGTAATTTGAGCCATACTGCAGCCAGTACTGAGTACTGTCTACGTTGCAGAAATATCTAAAGCCTACATCCCAGAGCTTTTTGAATTTTTCATTTTCAAATGTATACTGTGATGGTCTCCAGTCTCCTACATCTGCTCCTAACGGATATAAAATAATATCTGTATCTCCGATTATAGATTCTACTTCGCGCTCCCACATATCTGTGTCCCATACAAGATGTTCATAGCTTGTACTTGTCATATTCAGATGACCCCAGCTGTGGCTGGCAAGCTCCCAGCCCAGATCGCGAATTGCCTGTGCAACTTCTCGTGCTGTCTGCTTGTCCTGCTCAATATTTTTATTTGGTGACGTATGATCTTCGCGCTTTTCTTTATCGTTTGCAGGTGTAGAAACGTAATAGTCACAATTTTCATTGTACCAGAAATCACTTGTGCGATAGCCTAAAATACCATCATATCCCGTAAATGCCAGAATACCCTTTGAACCCTGATAAGAAAAGTCAGGATGTGTTTCAATAAAATCCTCTAAAACAGTCAAAACGTCATAAGAACCATATGATACGCTTCCATCACGCTCAACATACTCATTTACAACCTTACCGTTTTCATCAAGACAGAGCTTTGTCGCAAATCCAGTTCCTGTCATATACTCATAATAGCATACATCGTCTTCGGAAAGTACAAATGGCTTTTTTCCTCTCGGAAGATAAATTGGCTGCTGCACCATCTGCACGGTGCCGTCTGGCTGCGTTTCCATCTTTGCAATCTTATGAAGGCTTATCAAAACATAACCCTTGTCATACATAGACTGCATTATATCCTTAAATTCTTCGATAGTTGTCATTACCTGATCATAATCACTGCTCTTATAGCTTGCAAATGCAAGCTCGCTGTCAACAATAAGACTATGGAAAAAGATATGTGTAATCTTATCATAATCTGTCCACTGTACAGCCTGTGATTTCAAACTCTCATAGCTTTGAATGCAGCTGACATATGTTTCATTATCTGCATAGCCAGGTATTGACTGAATCTGTGCAATTGCACCGTCATAATCGTACTGCATTGCTTTTAAATTAGCAGCCTGTACGACTGGATCACTGCTTTGTACAAGAGCACCATCCGCAGCCGCCTCTGTTGCCTTCCATGTTTCGTATTCCACAGGTGCTTTTGTTGATGCTGCCTGATCTGACTGCACATGCGGAAGCGTCACTGGGCGCAGGCATACCAATGCCACTACACCAAGACCTGCACATGCAATTACAAGCAGCACCAAAAGTATTACAATAGGCGCACCTGATTGGCCTCTTTTTATTTTCTTTCTCTGATAGTCTTCCCAGCTGCGTCTTTTCTTTGCCATTTGTTCCTCCATTTTCTTTGTTTACGGCACTGGAACGGTCATTCCCTGAAGTACATATTTTGTATCAGTCTCAAATACATACGCATTCACAATGTATGAACCGTGCTCGTTTTTATGCTCACTTACTGGAACATAGCATGTCGCTGTGTTTCCAGATACGGTCATGTTATGCCATACCAGATCATCCTGTCCATTTGCTGCTGTCCACACTGCAGTTGAAACCTTTTTATAGCCTGCAGGTGCATTAAATTGAATTGTCACACGGAAACCATTTGATGATAATTCTGTTACATATGGAATCGCCATCGACAGCACACCTGTACCGCTGCCATTATTATTTCCTGAGCTGCCTCCAGGATTTGCACCTGATGGAACAGTTACATTGACCCCCTTTAATGGTGCTAATTTTCCTGCTTTATCATATAGGTAAATATGAGTCGTGTATGCTCCGCTCTCTCCCTTATGGGCACTTGATGGCACGTAAAATGTAGCTGTATCACCGCTTACGCTTGCCTGATGCCACACTAGATCATCCTGTCCATTTGCGTTTGTCCATGTTGGCATCAATACTTTGCTTACTCCTGACGGTGCATTTATTTTTGCCGTAACTCGGTAGCCCGATGCACTAAGTTCCGTAATAGAAACGTCACCAATTGAAAGGCTTGATGACGCAGATGTCGATGCTGGAACTGTTACATTTTCGCCCTTTAGCGCAAACTGTCCCTGTCTATCATATACATAAATATGCGTAATATATGCACCGCTTTCTCCTTTATGGGCACTGACTGGAACATAGAATGATGCAGTATTACCACTAACACTTGCCTGATGCCACACAATGTCATCCTGTCCGTTTGCCTCTGTCCATGTCGGCATCATAACACGACTCACACCTGCATCTGCCGAAAATGTTACATTTACACGATAGCCTGACGAAGACTGTTCTGTTATGCTTGTTGATACAATTCTCACTGGCGCCGCATTTGTCACCACCGGCGCTGCTCCTACTAGCAGTGATGCCGCCAATAGTCCCGCTGCTGTTTTTCTCCTTTTCATACTTTAAAACCTCGCCTTTCCAAAAATAATTACGTTACATTTTCCCTCAGCCACATTATACCGAATGAAGACGACAATTGCAAGAGAAAGAAAGACTGCCCGAGGGCAGTCTTTCTTTTATAAGTATTCATATATCTTTGTCGAATTGTTATGAAATCAAAGTTTATGCTTCCTGCAAAGCCTCCTCGTATTTCTCGAGAATAATCTTCTGCACATAATCTCTTGTCTCTGAGTTAATGGGATGTGCGATATCTCGGTATTCTCCTGTCGCCGATTTACGGCTTGGCATCGCAACAAATACTCCCTTTTCTCCTTCGATCACCTTGATATCGTGAACCACAAATTCATTGTCTAGCGTAATAGAGACGATTGCTCTCATCTTACCATCCAGTGCAACTTTGCGCACTCTCACATCTGTAATTTCCATCCCAGTATTGCCTTTCCGTCCTCTGCACGCCTTTGTGCAGCTAATTTTTATTCTTCTTTTATAAATATATAATCCTCATGTTTTTGGTGGGGATCAAGGTCACAAGCTTTCTCATGCAAGCATGATTCGCTTGTGACTTTGATCCCCTGGTATTATCAAATGATGAAGCGGTCTTTCTTCTCTACAACGATGCGAATATCACCTGGCTCTGACTTATAGCATGCATTTGCTTCGATGGTTCCTCTGCTCTCTACGATGCAGTTTTCAATGACTGCATTGTCTCCGATATAAACATCGTTCATGATAATAGAATTTTTGATAACACAATTGTTTCCAATATATGCCTTCTTGAATACAACAGAGTTTTCAACTGTACCGTTTACAATACTTCCACATGCGATCAGGCTGTTTGAAATATTAGCACCCGGATTATATTTTGCCGGCGGCAGATCATCTACCTTTGTGAATACACTGTTGCCTTCCTTGAAGAAATAACTGCGGACATCTCTCTTTAAGAAATCCATATTTGTTCTGTAGTAAGCCTCAACTGAGGAGATGTTGTTCCAATATGTTTCAAGCTGGTATGCATAAATTCTCTTGATATCCTTATAACGGATCAGAATATCCTTGACCAGATCATATCTATCTTCCTCTGCTGCACGCTCAATTAACTCAATCAAAAGACGTCTTCTGATTACATAGATACCACATGAAACATTTCTGGAAGTCTCAATCATTGGCTTTTCCTCGTAGCCTCGGATTCTTCCGTCATCATCTGCCTTCACTTGTCCAAAGCGGCTTAAATCCTCTCCCTCTGGCATTTCCTTGCAGACAACAGTGATATCAGCACGCTTCTGAATGTGGTACTCCAGAATCTTATTATAATCCAGCTTATAAATTCCATCGCCAGAAGCCAGAACCACGTATGGTTCATGGCTTCCTTTGAGGAAATGCAGGTTCTGATACAGGGCATCGGCTGTACCCCGATACCAGTTACTATTTTCAGCGGTTATAGTAGGGGTGAATACATATAAACCGCCCTGCTTTCTTCCAAAATCCCACCACTTTGAAGAGTTTAAATGCTCATTCAAGGATACGGTGTTATACTGTGTTAAAACTGCTACTTTCTGAATACGGGAGTTTGACATGTTGCTCAGCGCGAAATCAATGCTGCGATAGGTTCCTACCATTGGCATAGCAGCGATCGCACGGTTATATGACAGCTCCTTCATTCTCTTGTTGTTTCCACCGGCTAAAATTATACCAATCGCTTTCATTCTTCCTCGCCTCCCTTGATGATGTATCCACCGCTTACAAGATTTCCATCCGGATAATCTTCAATAGCGGTCTTTCCGGCAATTGCTACGTTCTTTCCAATTGTAACGCCATCCGGAATTTCGGAGCCTTCTGCAACGGTTACAAGATCACAGCAGTAAACCTTCTTATTATACTGGCTGTCTGCATACTCACCGACACCAATCGTACAATTTTCTCCAACAACTGCATCCTGTGCGATGATTGACTTGTAAATCTTTGTTCCCTTCTTGATTACAGCACCCTGCATCAAAATGGAATCATAAACTTCTGCACCTTCTTCAACAATAACTTCTGGTCCAATAACGCAGTTTCGTACTCTTCCATAGATTTCAGAGCCATCACCTATGATACAGCGCTCAATCTGTGCCGTATCTGCAATATACTGCGGTGGCTGGTTATCAGATTTAGTATATATCTTCCAGAACTCTTCATACAGATTAAATACAGGAACGATATCAATCAGCTCCATATTTGCTTCCCAGTAGGAATGAAGTGTTCCAACATCCTTCCAATATCCATTAAATTCATAGCAGAATACTCTGTCACCACGCTTATGGCAATATGGAATGACATGCATACCAAAGTCGCAGTTTGGAATATCTTTATTTGTGATCAATGCCTCACGAAGCACAGACCATGTAAATATGTAAATACCCATGGAAGCTAAATTGCTTCTTGGATGTGCAGGCTTCTCTTCGAAATCAGTGATACGGCCTGTATCATCTGTGATCAGCACGCCAAAACGACTTGCCTCCTCAATCGGAACAGGCATAGCAGCCATCGTAACGTCTGCATTGTTTGCCTTATGATAATCAAGCATCACTTGATAATCCATTTTATAAATGTGATCACCGCCTAAAATCAATACATACTCTGGATTAAAGCTGTCGATATAGCGAATGTTCTGGTAAATTGCATTTGCAGTACCAGTATACCAATCACTGTTCTCGTTTGCTTCATATGGAGATAGTACTGTCACTCCGCCATAATTACGGTCGAGATCCCACGGAATACCTATGCCGATATGGGTATTCAAACGAAGTGGCTGATACTGTGTTAACACACCTACTGTATCCACCCCTGAATTAATGCAGTTACTTAATGGGAAGTCAATAATGCTGTATTTCCCGCCGAAGGATACAGCTGGCTTCGCTACTTCTGAAGTCAAAACTCCAAGACGGCTTCCCTGTCCGCCCGCCAATAACATGGCGATCATTTCCTTTCTAACCACAAAATCACCCCTTTGTTCTTTAATTGTTGTGTTATCAGTTCACCAAGCGCCTGTCATCAAGTGAAATAAACTGTCTAACAGTGAAGGCACATAAGTGCAGTCTTGTGAATAGGCGTTTGGGGAACTGTAATCTTTTAGTACTTGTCGTTATTATAGCACATCTCTTTCAAAAAGTGAACAATTTACAGAAAAAAAATTATGCATTTTTATTTATTTGTTACAGTTCACGCGTCGGGTTACGAATGCCCTTCGGTGCAATGGTTTCGTCGCCGGACCAAACTCCGCAGGTTCCTGTTAGGTTCTTTCTTATTATACATTACTTTGAAAGACCTGCTTCAAGTGTCCGGCTCGTGAAATCCATTCACCTT
>OGPT01001678.1_pt1 | contig 19647 bp, 30 predicted proteins | sample 1552951 | NCBI WGS metagenome assembly OGPT01 (sample SAMEA2580224, study PRJEB22360) | human gut metagenome | biome: human gut; feature: human-associated habitat; material: faeces | place: Denmark | collected 2008/2010
ATAGTCGCCGCCGTATTTTACCGCCGCCGACAGGCCGAAGGCATGGTCGTCGGCATTGATGGTGCCGCCCACGGCGCACAGGCTGTTGTGACAGTTGGTGAGCACATAGGGCACCGGGAACTCCGTCAGCCCGCTGGCCTTGGCGGTCTGGATGACGCCCACATAGGTGATATCGTGGGAGATGAGACTGTCGAACGTCAGGTGCAGCAGGCCGTCGCCGCTGCCGGTGTTGTGGGCGCGGAGGATGCGGCAGGCCATGGTCTTCTCCCGGGCTGCCGCCATGGCGGGTGTGGCCTCACGGACGGCGCCGCCGGTCCAGAGGACGGGAAGATCGTGCAGCTTGATCATAGGATAGCACCCCTTTCGGGAAATCAGAGTGTCGGGCACAGGCGGCCCGTGCAATAATGTAGTCAGTATAGCACGATGCTGGGAAAATGCAAGAGGAAAATCAAGAAAATTGCAAGTTTGAAATTTGCGTTTTGCAAAAAGCTCGAGTGCTGACGGATAAATTTGCGTTAAAATAAAAAATTTTGAAATTTTGAAATTTTGCTCTTGCAAAATGAAGGAGGCGGACGTATAATCACCCATGAAACAACGTACCGCCCTGCGGCGAAAGGAGAAACCGATATGACCGAGAAAGACACCACGATTTTAAGACAGTATACCAATCCTCTGAGCCGCAGCATCCAGGAGCAGTACGCCATCAGCCCGGATCACTACCGGGGCGATATAAAGCTGGGCCTGCGGAATAACGATGGCACGGGCGTTTTGGTGGGTGTGTCCAAGGTGGGCAGTGTTCAGGGCTATCTGATGCAGGACGGTCAGCGTGTTCCCGCCCCCGGCAAGCTGTACTACCGCGGCATCGAGCTCACCGACATCGTGGAGGCCCACCGCAAGGCCGGCACCTTCGGCTTCGAGGAGGTGGCCTACCTGCTGCTGATGGGTTATCTGCCCTCCAAGAGCGAGCTGGCCTACTTCGACAAGATCATGAACCAGGCCCGCAAGCTGCCCGAGGGCTTTACCGAGGGCATGATCATGCGGCACCCCAGCCACAATATCATGAACGAACTGGCCCGCAGCGTGCTGAGCCTGTATTCCTACGATCCGGACCCGGACAACACCTCCATCGACAATATGCTGCTGCAGTCCGTCAAGCTCGTTGGCTATTTCCCGTCCATTGTGGCCAATGCCTACGCGGTGCAGCGCCACTACTTCCACGGCGACTCCCTGCATATCCATTTCCCGGTGCCGGAGCTGTCCACGGCGGAGAACTTCCTCCGCATGATGCGCCCGGACAAGAGCTACACCGATGAGGAGGCCCATCTGCTGGACATGATGCTCATGGTCCACGCGGAGCACGGCGGCGGCAACAACTCCACCTTCGTCTGCCGTGCCATGTCCTCCAGCGGCACGGACACCTATAGCGCCATTGCCGGGGCTGTCGGCTCCCTGAAGGGGCCCCTCCACGGCGGCGCCAACGCCAAGGTCATGGAGATGTTCCGCTATATCAAGGAGAATGTGGATCCCCACGACGACGGCTCCATCAAGGACTACTTGAACAAGCTGCTGGACGGCCAGGCGGGCGATCGGTCCGGCAAGATCTACGGCCTGGGCCACGCGGTGTACACCATGTCTGATCCCCGCGCCGTGCTGCTGAAGAAGTACGCCCAGCGCATGGCGGAGCTGAAGGGCTACGCCGACGACTTCGCCCTGCTGCAGAAGGTGGAGGAGCTGGGCCTGCCCATGGTCATGGAACGCAAGCACAGCGACACGCCCATGTGTGCCAATGTGGATATGTACTCCGGTCTGGTGTATGCCATGCTGGGCATCCCTGAGGAGGTGTTCACGCCGCTGTTCGCCTCCGCCCGTATCGCCGGCTGGTGCGCCAACCGCATCGAGGAGGTGGTCACCTGCCACAGGATCATGCGCCCGGCCTACCGTGCCGTCACCACCCACGAGGCGTATATCCCCATGGACCAGCGCGGCGAACATCTGCACCTGTCCGCGGCGGACTGATACAAGAAAAGAGCCGTCCCCATGGGGGACGGCTCCTTTTCTCACAGAATCAGATTTTCGTCGGTAATCTCGCCCTTGCAGACCACGTTGGTGGGGCCGGTCAGATACAGGTCGGTGACGCGGCCGGCCGCGTCACGTTCCGCGTCCACATACAGCGTGCCGCCGGTCATGTCTACCCGGACGTGTTTGCCGGAGACCTTTCCCAGCAGCGTCAGCACCGTCACCACGGAGCCGGTGCCTGTGCCGCAGGCGTAGGTGAAATCCTCCACCCCGCGCTCATAGGTGCGCTCGTACACATGGTCCGGGCCGATGATCTCATAAAAGTTCACGTTGGCGCCCTTGGGAAAATCCGGATAATGCCGCAGGGTCCGGCCCAGCCGGAGCAGCGCCGTCGCGTCATAGTCTCTCAAGCCGGCGATAGGTACCGCCGCGTGGGGGATGCCGGGGTCGCCCAGCTCCACATAGGCGCAGTCGTAGGTGATGCCGCCCACCTCCAACCTGCCGTCCAGCCGCATATGGCAGGGATCATTGAGCCGTATGCGGTAGAGCCGTTTGCCCATTCGCCAGCCCGTCACAAGACCGGCGGTGGTCTCTACCCGCTGCGTCTCGCCGGCCAGGCCGTTTTCATAGCCGTAGCGGCAGATGCACCGCGCGCCGTTGCCGCACATCTCACCCGTGGAGCCGTCGGAGTTGAAGAACAGCATTTTATAGTCGCCGCCACAGGTGGGGGGCTTCACCACCATGAAGCCGTCTGCGCCGATGGACATACGCCTCTCACACAGGACGCGGACGATCTCCGGCCACCTGTTCTCGGGGATGGCGTTCCGACGGTCGTCCACCACGATAAAATCATTGCCTGCCCCGTTCATCTTCCAGAATTCCATGATAGCCCTCCCTCGCGGTATTTTCTGCCATTGTACAGGGAACTGCCGCCATTGTCAAATACGCTGTCCCTATCGCCCGCGCCAAAAAGAAAAGCCACCCTTTAGGGTGGCTTTTCCGTGACTGTCCACAGGTTTTGTTGTCCGTACTTCCACATACCGCAAGGAAGGGGGAGTGTGAGGGGGAAACCTTTGCGGGTTTCCCCACTCGCGTTCAGTCATCCGCCCGCAGGCGACCACTTTTGCACAGCAAAAGTGCCACACCAAAAAAGAAGAGACACACGAACGTGTGTCTCTTCTTTTTTGGTGCGAGCGATGGGACTTGAACCCCTCTGAAAAAGCCGTATAGATGGCTCTATTCCGTGGTTTTTGGATTTTGCGTTGTCATTTTGTTGACGAAATAGCCATCTATGCTCTTGTCAACTTCGTCCATCTGATCGGCCATGACGTAGGCGTAGGTCTGCTTGTACATCCGGTCGGAGGCCCAGCCGTTGCGCTCCTGGGCATACTTCGAGTCCACGCCCAGGCGGACCATCACGGCGGCGTTGGCGTGGCGCAGATCGTGGAAACGGCAGCGGGAAATGCCGGCGCGGTCCAGAGTCTTGATAAAGCGCTTGTAAACAGCATCGCCCGTGACAGTGACAAAGGGGCCCTCAGTGCGGCCCTGGGCACGGATGAGTGCCATAATGTAGTCGGGAATACTCACCCAGCGGTCGCCGGCGTAGGTTTTGGCGCCGTCCTTCACGACGCGGTGCCCATCCACATCCAGCACGAGGGCGCGGCGAATGTGCAGGCGGCTGCCCTCAATGTCCTCATAGCGGGCACCGAGGATCTCTGACATCCGCATACCCATCCAGAGAGCCATGAGCACCGGCAGCTCGATGGGGCTGCCGCGGAAGGCCGAGAGTATGGCGGAGATCTCCGCATCGTCCGGCTGCCGGAGATCCGGCTTGCGTTTGGGCGGCAGGTGGACATCGTAGCGGATGCCAGGGTTAAACTGCTTGAGGACAGAGGAGAGCAGGCCCTCGGCGTTGGCGATATATTTGGGGCTTTTCTTGTTCCGCGCCATGGCGCTGACCTCACGCTGGATGAGGGTGGAGGTGATGGAGGACAGGGGCATGGACATGAGGGGCTGAAACGTGCTTTTCTGGAGGCGCTTGTAGCCGGCCACGGTGGAGGGGGATATGACGCCATCGCGGGAGTCGATATAGGCCTTGTAGGCGGCCTCCAGCGTCATGGTGACGCGGGGCGTGTCCGGGGCTTTAATGCCGTGCTTGACGGCCATAGCCTCGGCCTGCGCCTCGGCTTTGGTGGGGCGGGTAACGGAGACATCCCGCCCGCCCACGCGGACGCGGCAGGTCCAGGCACCGGATGGCAGCTGACGGGCCGCGGGGGCGGCGTCCTTCGTCTTCTTCTCCCGCACCTGGCGCGTGCCGCACCACTTGCAGTAGACGCTGTCGGCGTCGATGTTACGGGCGCAGCCCTTATTTTTACAACGCATGGCAGTTAACCTTCCTTTGAGATATGCCCATCCCGGCGGACAGGACGGGGCTGAAGGGGACGGAGCAAGGCGGCCATCTCCTCACGGCTGGTGTCGGGACCGGCAGCGGCGCGGGCGGCGTAGCGGGTGGACATACGCAGCCAGGCGTGGCCCATGATGTAGGCGCCGACGCAGAGCATGAGGGCGGCCACCCAGGCACCAAAGGTGAAGTCTCCGCCGATGATGAAGCCGGCGTTGGGAATATTGGCGTCCATTATGAGATAGACAACAAGGCCGAGAGAGAGCAGGGCACAGAGGCCCAGTAGGCTGAACAGCGCATGACGGTAGTTGTGGAGCTGGGCGGTGAGGATCTCCACTTGCATTTGCAGGACGCGGAGATCTCCGGCGCGGTCTGCGCGCTCCAGCTGCAGGTCGTGGATCTGTTGGGTGAGTTCGCCGTCGCTGCCGGATGGCGGGGCATCAGAAAGACGCACAATGTCGTCCAAGGTGATGCCCAGCGTGGCACAGAGGGCGGCGGCCTGGGGAACGGTGACGTTCTGGAGGCCGGACTGTACCTTGCAGACGGTGGAATAGGGAACGCCGGAGCGCTCGGCCAGCTCCTCGTTGGTGAGGCCGCTGCGGGCCCTGGCGGCGCGGATGGCGTCGGGGTAGGCGGAGATCTGCGGGGATAAATCGTCAAGTGCGGACATGATGCTCCTCCTCGGTGAAAAATTCGGCTTTTCGGGGTAATTGTCATAATAGAGCAGTAAATGTCATAATAAGACAGCGAGTTTTCGCGTGAGTCACTGGACTTTGCGGCGCCGGGAGGTACAATAAAAGTACCAACTGAAAGGGGAAGGGAGAATGGATGAGGACCGGAGAGAGAAGGCGCTGGCGCTATTCGACAGCCTGAGCGAGGAAGACAGGCGCGCCGTGCTGGAGCTGGCGCGAAAAATTAAAGAAGGGGAGGCGAAAGGCAAAGCGGTGTCCAAATAGGACACCGCTTTTGTCATACATAGTAGGGGTTCGGCTTTGTAAGGATGACGATGAAGTCTATTAGGGCACCGATGCCGGCCAGGCCGAGCGTGAATATGTACAATATCCCCATGCCGATCTTGCCCTCGTAGAACTTGTGGGCGCCGATGCCGCCCAGGAAGAAGCACAGCAGGGCCGCGATCCACTTGTTGATCTCCTTGCCGCGTCCGTTGGCAACGGCAGTGTTCGTGTTATTCACAACAATAGTAGGCTGCGGCGCCGCCTGAGGCGCAGCGGTCTTTAAGTCGGCCACTTGCTTGCCGCAGTGAGGGCAGACGACGCATTCTTTGTCAATGAGCTGCCCGCAATGCTGGCAGTATTTAGTGGTTCGTTCCTTCGGTGCGAGCTGGACGCCGCACTGCGGACAGATCTCTACGTCCAGGGCTACCTGACAGCCGCAGTTGGTGCAAAATTTCGTGTCGTTCATTTCTCAAAGCCCTCCTTAGCGCGTTTGCGGTAGTAGCCGCCATCAACGAGGATGGCCGTTTTGCGTGTTTCTCTTTTGTTCACCAATATCTCCCCTTTTTTGAAAAAATAAAACCCATGGGGTCAGACCATCCCGAAAGGTGGGAGTCTTTGCCCAAGGGTTGTGATAACTGTACAACGCTATTGTTGTACTGACTATACTATTCCCCCGGAGCGCATTTGTCAACCTTTTTGTAGCAAATTTGCTACAAATTTTTTTGGAAACGAAGCTGAGACGGGACGCGGCAGGCGGTGTCCAATTCGGACACCGCGCTATTTTTTGTGGATATACTTAAGCATCTGGACAAGATACTCGCCGTATAAGGTATCCGTCTCATCAGGGTCGAGCTTGCGGGTATCAAACTCGCAAAAGCCGTTGCGTGCATAGAATTCAACAAGCTGCGGCTTATCCTCGCACTCGACGTAGGCGAACCGGCCACCAAGATCGTACTGTACGCGGCTGATCTTCTCACAGGCGAATGCAAGGAGCTCGTCGCCGGTGATCAATTTGTCATACCCATCAGAATAATTCTTGCCCAGCTGGGCGATCAGCGGGGCTGTCAGTATGTATGACTTTGCTTCCGCGTTGTATGTAGCGAACTTGGCAATCCGTCGCCTGAGAGTGCTGCTGCGGCTCTGAAACATCTTTGCGGAAATGCTGATGTACTTGTTGGCAAGCGTGAAGTATCCTACCAAAACCGGGGACTGCTTGTAGGAGGCCATGACAAGGTGAGTCTGTGACCAGCCCTGTGCAGCAAAGTCTATAGCCTTACTCCGCATAAACTGTTCGACGTCTTTGTTCAGCGGGCAAGAAAAAGAGGAGAGGATCTCCCGCACGGAGTCCTCTCCTAATTCTTCGAGCATAACGCGCAAATTGACAATCTTATACCCGGTCATTAGTGCCTCCAAACATCTTGCGGATGTCGTCGCGGCTTGCATCGGAATGGGGGCGTTGGTGCTGTACGGGTTGGGATCGTTTTCCGCTTGCGTTCTCCAGTGCCGAAACAAGGAGGCACGCCGCGCGCTTGTCTTTGATGGTCACGTTCTTCAGAATACTCTTTGTTGCCATACACATCACCCTTTCCATTTACGCGCAGATCTTCGACTAAGTTGCACGCAAGCGTGCAACAGCTGTGGTTGTGGCAACTCGTGCAGATACCTCTGCACCCTCATTATATGCAATCCGATATGAAATTGTCAAGGTAAATTTCACCGGCGGTGTCCAATTCGGACACCGCTTTACTTCTCCCGCTCGCGCTTCAAGCGGAGCATGAAGGCAAATAGTTCGTTCTGCTGTTCGGCGGTCATGCCATCCAGCAGGTGGGCAAATTCCTCCCGCACGGGATCGGGCGGTGTGGGTTCCTCGCCCAGCAGGTCGCTGACGGTGCAGCCCAGATACTGAGCCAGGAGCTGGACGCGGGTGACGGACGGGACGGTCCTGCGATTGATGAGGTTGCTAAGCATATCCTTTCCTGCCCCGCTTTCAGCGCAAGCCACGGTGGGTTTGACACCTTTTTTAGCGCAGTAGTCTTTTACATTTTGCACAAAAGTCTCAATGTTCATAGCGACCTCATACTATATGCAAATTGTGCAACAATACGAATAATCTAAAATATTCGATTTTATCTTGACAATCGAATATTTACGATTTATGCTTATACCATCCCAACCGCCGTAAGGCGGGAGGACAAGTTCGGCCCCGGTAGTTTTCCCCCAAGTAAAGTGTACCAAAGCGGGAAACGGGTGGATGCAGTTACACGTCTTCACCGTAATTGTACCACCCGTTTTGCCGGCGGTCAAGGTGAAATTTCAACAGCATTGAAAGGACGTGGTGGAATGGCGATGAAGGAGCTGCGGGAGCGCAGGGGACTGACGCAGGCGCAGGTGGCGGACCGGCTGAACGTGGACAAGTCGGCGGTGAGCAAGTGGGAGTCCGGCGACAGCACGCCGCTGCGGAAATACCGGGCGGCGTTGTGTGAGCTGCTGCTCTGTACGGAGGCGGAGCTGCTGGCCCCGGCGGGTGCCGGTACCTAAAGGATACGGGAGAAAGGAGGGAATGTCTATGCCGAAGGGCAGCGGAAACATCTATCAGACCGCCCGAAAGGCGGCGGGGCTGACGCAGGAAGCGGCAGCGGAACGGCTGGCGGTGAGCGACACCAGCATACGGGCCTATGAGTCCGGGGAGCGCCTGCCGGGTGACGATGTGGTGGCGCGGATGTGCGCGGTGTACGGGGTGCAGTACTTAGGATTGCAGCACTTGCAGCTGAAGACATCGCTGCTGCCGGCGTGCATCCAGACGGCCAGACCGGAGCCTCTGCCGATGGCGGTGATCAAACTGGTGCGGCGGGTGATGGCCTTCGCGGAGGCGCACCGGAGCGACCAGTTGATGGCTATCGCCGAGGACGGCGTTATCGACGAGGCGGAGCGCCCGCGGTTCGACGAGATCGCCGGGGAGCTGGGCGACATCGTACAGGCAGCGCTGGCGCTGCAGTACGCGGAGGAGGTGTAGGTATGCCGAGGACAAAGCTGAGTGCCAAGACAGACGCGGCAAAGGACATGGCCATACGCATCAGAGCCCAGGCCTACGCCATCCACGGCGGCCTGGACGGGGCGGCCAGGGCGGCGGGCATGAGCCGGAGCACCATCTACGCCCGCATCAAGGACCTGCCCAGCTGCTCCGGGAAGGAGATCGCGGCGCTGGCCCGTGTGACACGCATCCCCAAAGAGGAACTGTTCGCCCTGTGGGCGAAGGCCTGCTGACTATGGGTTTTTACGGTTGGCATCGTGATCTTGTCTACATGAACGACCGGTACATCTGCCGCTGCATGAAATGTGGGCAGGAGCGCTTAAAGCGTGCGTGTGAGTGCATTCTTCACCGCGAAGGCAGCGGCAGCGTGAGTGTGGTTGGCTATTTCTGCCCGAATTGCTACGCGGAGTTTTTGGACGAGTACGAGGCACATGACTGATTAGGAGGTGACGAGCGTGACAACGTGGCATTATCTGGACCTGCGGCACCCTGATATGCGGCCCGCGCTGGGCCGGACGGTTGTGGTGCGGACGGGGTCGCTGAGCTTCCCCAAGGACGCCACCTACCGCGTGGGGTGCTTCGACGCGGATCCACAGGGCACCAAGCTGTGGTTCTTCCGCTCGGGCGGTGGCATCGAGGACCCCGCCCGCTGGAAGAAATACTATACCGACATCCGGTACACGGAGATTGACACGCCGGAGGGAGGTGTGATCTGTGAGTGACTGGGCGATGCTGGTGCAGTACGCTTGTGCGGCTGCCGGCGCCGCGGCGGTGGTCCACTGGGTGGACGGCTGCGGGCGCAAAAAAAGAACGCCTCCGAAGGGAAGTCGGAAGCGTTCCGTGACAGGTACGAGGCGTTGACCTCGTGAGAACACCATCAGTATACCACAGATTTTGACGTTCGCAAGAGGTGAGGACAATTTTATGGCAAAAAACAGAGGCGCCCGGCTACTGGGCGGTGATCCCGGCCACAGTGCGCTATGATGACCGGATCCCGGCGAACGCCAAGCTGCTGTACGGGGAGATCACGGCCCTGTGCGACCGTAAAGGGTTCTGCTGGGCGAAAAACGAGTACTTCGCGGCGCTGTTCGGCTGGTCGGCGGACACGGTGACACGGCTAATCCGGAAGCTGAGGGATGCCGGGTACCTGGACGTGGAGATGGTGCCCACGGCCACCGGCAGCGAGAGGCGGATCTATGCCGGCGTGCACACGGGGGGTGTCGGCAAAAATGCCGAGACCCCTGTCGGCAAAAAAGTCGGGGGGGTGTCGGCAAAAAAGTCTACCCCCCCACAATATAAAGTGAACAATACAGTAGAACATACCCCCCTTACCCCCCAGGGGGTCGGGCGTGGGCAAAAATGTGGGCACAAGGATGCACCGGAGTGGAAGCCGGAGCGGTTCGCGGGGCTGTGGAGCTACTATCCCAGGAAGGGACGGAAGAACAAGCAGCGGGCTATCGCGGCGTGGGACAAGCTGCAGCCCGATGACACGCTGATCGACACCATGGCGCGGGCGCTGGCGAAGCTGAAGGCCACGGAGGAGTGGCAGCGGGATATTGGCATCCCCCATGTGGCCACATGGCTGAACGGGGAGCGCTGGCACGATGCCGACGAACTGGACGAGCCGGATGATCCGGGCGGCGGCGAGGAGGTGACGTTCGGATGGCAGACGTAGACAAGCGCGGCGAGGGCTGGCTGTTCGCAGAGGACGCGGTGATCGGCTCGCTGCTGATCGACGAGAAAGCGGCGCTGGCCATTCTGGCGGCGGTGGACGCCGGGGACATCCAGCGGGAGAAGAACCGGCAAATCTACCAGGCGGCCCGCGCTCTGACGCTGGCGGGTCTGCCAGTGGATCCGGTGCTGATCCGGGACAAGCTGGGCCAGGGCATCGAGGGGCACATCCTCCAGCTGATGGAGGTGACGCCCACCAGCGCCAACTGGCGGGAGTACGCCGAGGTGATGCACCAGCAGGCGGCGCTGGCCCGCATACGAGACATCGCTGCGGAGCTGACATCGTGCGTAAGCGTGGATGAGTGCCGGGAGCATATCGCCGCCCTGGGCCAGGTGCTGGACACCGGGAAGGGCGTGGACGCCTGGTCCATGCGGGAGGCCATGGAGTACTTCATGGCAGCGCAGGCGGATCAGGCGAAGGCGGACTACATCAGCTACGGCATCCGAGAGCTGGACGAGGGTACCTACACCGAGAAGGGCGACGTGGTGGTCATCGGCGGCGAGCCCTCCAGCGGCAAGACGGCCCTGGCGCTGGCCATGGCCTATCACATGGCCAAGGAGCGAAACGTGGGGTTCTTCAGCCTGGAAACGGGCAAGAAGAAGCTGACGCAGCGCCTGGCCACCACGGTGATCGGGCTGGACTTCAACGCCGTGAAGCGGAAGCAGCTTCAGGAAGCGGACTGGCAGCGCATCGCCAACGACAGCGGGGAGGTGATCTCCCGGTCGCTGACGCTGATCCAGGGCAGCGGCATGACCGCCAGCCAGATCCAGAGCGTGAGCCGGTCCTACGGCTTCGACGTGATCTTTATCGACTATGTGCAGTTGGTGACGCCGGAGGGCGATCCCCGCGCCGGCAGTGCCCAGGCGTTCGCCGGGGTGTCCCGTGCGCTGCACACCTTTGCCCAGAGCAGCGGGACGCTGGTGGTAGAGCTGGCGCAGCTGGCCCGGCCCCAGAAGCAGGGTGGCTGGAAGGAGCCGAATATGCACGATCTGAAGGAGACCGGCCAGCTGGAGCAGGACGCGGACATCATCATGCTGCTGTACAAGCCGAAGCCGGGGACGGAGATCTACGGCGCGCCCTGCGACGTGAACCGGACGCGGTTCCTCAAGATCGACAAGCAGAAGGAAGGCCGACTGGGCCGGTGGCCGCTGCACTTCGACGGCGTTCACCAGCGCTTCGCCATCATGGCGGGGCCAGACGGACGGGCGGCCATGCAGAAGTATGTGGACGCGGGCCGCGCCGCGAAGCAGAGGCCGCGGGAACAGTCACCGGGGCAGATCGGCATCCATGAGCTGGCGGAGGATGATCCCAACGCGCCCTGGGGCAAGGAGGAGTGATATGCAGGCAGGCGAGACCATCATGCACAAGCCCTTTGTGCTGCGCTACTGCAAGGACGGTCTTATGGGCGTGACGAAGGCGGTGCCGTGCGAGGTGCTGTGGGTACACCCGGAGGGCCGGTTCGCGGTGCTGGAGCGCGACAACGGGCTTTACAAATACCGGGAGTGCATCCCGATCGTGAGAACAAACGAAAGAGAGGAACGAGGCAATGAGAACAATCGCGGTGATGAACTTGAAGGGCGGGGTGGGCAAAACCGTAACCGCCCTCACTTTGGCCGACGCGCTGCGCCGCGCCGGGAGGACTTCTGTGATCGTTGACTGCGACGGGCAAATGAGTCTGACGCGGTTCTACTTCCCGGATCTGGATCCGGACAACACGACCACGGTGGCCGACGTGCTGCTGGGAGAGAGCGAGGCCGTGTGGAGCGACAACACTATTCCGGTGGACGGCGAGGGCAAGGTGCAGCTGCTGCCGGGCAGCAGCGCCCTGTATGCCCTGGACGTGAAGGCGCTGAAGAGCAGCATCCACAGCATCCACTCGCTGCGGGACTTCCGGGACGCGGCGGCCCAGGACGGCGTGGAGTACATGATCTTTGACTGCCCGCCGGGCTTCACGGCGGCCAGCTGCGCGGCACTGATGGCCGCGGACGAGGTGGTGATCCCCATGGTGGTGGACGGGTTCTCCATGTGGGGCGTGAGTGACATGGCGGCGCAGATCCACGGCATGAAGGCCGCCAACCCCGGCATCAAGGTCGCGGGCGTGCTGATCTGCCAGTGGCACAACAGCGAGGTGGTGCGGCAGGGCGAGGCGCTGCTGCGGGCGCTGAGCCTGCCGGTGTTCACGACGGTGATACGGCGGACGGAGAAGGTGCCGGAAAGCACCTTCCAGCGGCAGCCGGTGATGGACTACAGCCCCAGGAGCGCAGCATCGCTGGACTACCGGGCCTGGGTGTGGGAATACCTGCGGGAAGGAGGCGTGAGCGATGGCGAAGAAGTTTGAAATGGGCGACTACCTCAAGACACTGGCGCCGGTGTCCGATCCGGACACCGGGCGGGAGCAGATCGAGTACATAGACGTGGACCTGCTGGACCGGGATCCCAACAACTTCTACGACCTCAGTCAGCTGGACGCCCTGGCGGACAATATTGCCACCGTGGGCTTGCAGCAGCCTGTTCGGGTGCGTGACGGCCAGGATGGCCATGTGGTGATCGTGTCCGGGCACCGGCGCACGGCGGCCATCCGCAAACTGGTGGAGGAAGGGCGGACAGATCTGCGGGAGGTGCCCTGCATCCGGGAGAAGTCTGCGGGCTCCGCGGCGCTGCAGGAGCTGCGTCTGATCTATGCCAACAGCGACACGCGGGACCTGTCCTCGTCGGAGATCAGCCGGCAGGCGGACCGTGTGCGGGCGCTGCTGTACCAGCTGCAGGAGGAGGGCCACGAGTTCCCCGGACGGATGCGGGATCATGTGGCGGAGGCGTGTAAGATCAGCCGGACGAAGCTGGCGCGGCTGGACGCCATACGGAACAATCTGGCACCGAACATCCGAAAGGCCTACTGGGAGGGCCCGAAAGATAAGAGCCTAACGGAGAGTGCTGCCTATGAGCTGAGCCGGCTGCCGGCGGAGATGCAGAACGGCATCGTGAGCGCTTACACGACCTACGCCGGCAGCAATAGCTATGGGCTGCGGTATCTGAGCGCCGACACGGTGACGCAGATCGCCAAGGAGGCGAAGGAGATCAGGGACCGGAAGACCAAGTGCCCATGCGGCGGCAGCTGTACCTACCAGGAAGGCCAGGTCACCCGCGTCATGGAGAGGCGGGTGAAGGACAGATGGTGTTACATCCCCTGCAGCGGGAAGTGCTGTGCAGACTGTCCCTCGCTGGAGACCTGCAAGTCGCCGTGCCCCAAGACACGGGACAAGCAGAAGGCGCTGAAAGCGCAGTCCAGGACGCAGAAGCGGCATGAGGCGGAGGAACGGCAGGCTAAGGAGCGTCCCGCGGTGGAACGCATCACGTCCCTGTGGCAGCGGTTTGGCTGTTTGCGGGAGCAGGCGGGGCTGACGGTGAAGGAATATTTTGAGAAGATCGATTGTCCCTATGGCCGCCCGGCGTATGACGCGGAGGAGCATGAGGCGGGGCGGAAGATCGACGCGCACACGGAGCTGCCCTATGGCTACAACGTCTATCTGTCGGACATCAACCGGTGGCTGACAGCGGCGGAGGTACTGGGATGCAGCGTGGACTACCTGATGATGCGAACCAACGAGCCGCGAATGGCGGACAGGGTGGCCGCAGAGCCGAGGACCTGTGCCGGCCAGGCTTCGCTGGCGGCATGGATGCCGGGCGGAACGACGCCGGCGGCGCCCTGCGACGCGGTGGCGGACTTCGACCTGGGCGACGGCAAGACGATCCGAGTGACGTGTTGCTGGGACGGCGAAGCCTTCCTGTTTAAGAAGGGGAAGGAGATCATCAACGCGGATGTGGTGCGGTGGCTGGCGCTGCCGGAAGTGGAAAAGGAGGAAGATGTATGATCAACGTGAAACTGGATAAGGGCGCGGGTACCGTGTCCTTCGGCGGCAGCGGACAGGAGATCGCCGCCGAGATCGGGATGATCGTCCGGGAGTTGTATGTGCAGCTGTACCGCAACGCGGGCCCGTTGGTGGCCAAGGGCTGCAAGGCCGTGATCCTGTCCCTGCTGGGGGAGAAATCGCCGGTGTGGGACGTCAATGTTCCTGGGGCGCAGTCAGCAGTGTATATGTCTGGCGCCGCGGCGGAGGCTATGCTGGAGCGCATGAGGCGCGCTGAGGGGGGGCGGCAGCATGACAAGGATTGATCTGACAAAGGGACAATGCACCGCCCTTGCGGCCTATCTGCGCGGCAAGGTGACGAGCCATGCGTGCGCGACCTATGATGACGTGGAGCTGTGGGTGCTGGCGGTACGGGCGCTGGAGCAGGCGGAAGAAATACCGGAGGAACGAGGCGTTCCTCCGGTGCCCCCCCCTAAAGCCGTAACCGCGGCGCCGCTGCCCCTCCCAACGGAGGGCACAGTGCGAAAGATGGCGGAGCCCGTCGTGCCTGCCACGAAGCCGGAGGCGGCACCAGCGGCGACGAAGCGGGGCGCACCGCCCACGGCGGAGTTCAAGCGCGCTACGCTGGAGAGGCTGACGGCCTACCGCGGGAAAGGCGGGTTGACGAGCCTGGCCCCTCTGGCGGCGCTGTGCGGTGAAGCGGATGGCAAACGGATCAGCGCTGAGATGCTGGCCCGGATGCTGAACCGGGAGAAAATGTCGATAAGCATCTGGCGGGCGGTGTCCGCCGGGTTGGATAAGATGGACAAGAAAAACGGAGGTGCGAACGATGGCAAAGACGACTGACCTGATAGCGGCGTTGCGGTGTTCGAGTTCAGTACCATCGGCGCAGCTGGACTGTAGAACTTGCGCTTTTCACATGGAAGAGACGGTTGACGGCAAGGACTATGCGGGCTGTGAATGTGATCGCATTTTGGTGGACGCCGCCGACAAGATCGAGGAGCTGGTGGATCGCTGCGCTCGGTACGCCGAAGAGATCGCGGTGCTGCGGGAGAAGGTGAAATCGTGACTGTTGTGCGAGTATACTTGAAGTCTGGGCAGCACTTTGATATCTGTGCAGAAGACGTTAAATGTAAGTATAACGGGTTGACGGGCGAGCTCACATCCCTCAAATACACCGATGCCGTAAGGGGAGCTCCCCTATATCTCGACATCACGAAGGTTGAGGCTGTCGTGCAACTGCATGTAGGTGGAGGTGGCGATGATGAGTGACAATGACTTGATCGCCGCGCTGCGGCGGCTGAAGGTGCAGACCGGGAGCCTTGTCTGCCTGGGCTGCGGGCGAGAGCATAACTGTGGGATCCACGGCTGCGCCATTCTGCGGGAGACCATCGCCTTCGTGGAGAAGAAGCTGTCAGAGGACAAAAACCGCAGCGTGATGGAGTATCGGGATGGGCGCTAAGGTGAACCCGCGGCGGGTGCCGCGGACGCAGAAGGATGTGGACGCCGCTTTTGACCGAGGTGTCGCAGAGGGTCTGCACCGGGGCGTCGAGCTGATGCTCTACGTCCTCATCGACAAGCACGCCGCGCCCATGGACGACGTGCAACAGCTGGCTCGTGAGCTGAACCACGCCGCGGAGTGCGTGGCCGAGGGCTACGTCACCTGGGCGGACATCCGACAGATGCTGAAGGAATACGAGGTGGAGGTGGTGCTGGAATGAGCAGGCGCGTGATCCCGCGCAGCGTGCAGTTCATGGGCTGCGCGATGTGCGGCGAAACGGAAAAGACGCTGCGCCGGGTGGGAGAGGATCTTCTGTGCTCGGTGTGCGCGGGGCGGGCGGTGTCCAGATCGGACACGGCTGCGCCTGTGGGCGCACGGGGTTCGCGGCGCGGACCGCTGGTGCTGCGGGAGATAAACATTGACGAGAAGGAGGAGAGGTAACGTGTTTTGTTGGTTTGGGAATATCCTGGTCAACACGGATAGGATCGTGTTCGTGCGGGTGGCCGGGACGGTAGCTGAGGTGAGCTTCGGTAACGGGGCGATGATCCAGGTGGATGCCGAGACTGTTTGCCCTGTGCTGGCTGCCCTTGCGGTGGACATGACGGAGGACTGCCCGGTGGCGGAACGGCCGGAAGTAGCGGCAGATGAGGGCGTAGAGCTTGACAGTCTACTGCAATCGGGATACGAGTGGGTGGCGATGGACTCCACGGGGTTCGTTCACGGATTTAGCGAGAAGCCGGTCAAGCGCGCTGCCTACTGGGAGTGTGATCCGTCGGGGCGCTGCCGGGCGATACGGTCCCACCTGTTGGACGCCGCCGCCTGGCTGAGCTGGGATAGCCCGGAGCCGGTGCATATCCCGACACTGCTGGAGGTGGACTACTGATGGGCTATGTGATGGTGACGCTGCTGGCGCTGGTCCTGGGCTATAGCGTGGGTGCCGGTAGCGTGCTGCGGGATGTCCGCAGCGGGCGTGTAGTCCATCGGGGCCGGGTGTACTTCTGCAAGGACACCGGCCCACTGGTGAGGTAAGCGCATGGAGGGAAGCGGACGATGGATCTGCTGCAGGCAGCAGGCGGGGCCGCTGGTGAAGGAGTCGCGCGCCGTTCGGCCACGGATGTGCCGGACGGATGGGCCGTTTGAGAGGGCGGAGAAAAACAGGATCCTCCGCCCTCCCCGCGACAGCGCGGTGTGCCGGACGCGCATTGACCGGCTGGAGCTGTTGCTGGCGCTGTTCGGCTTCGAGGGCTGGAGCTACACGTTGACCTTTGACGACGCGCACCTGCCGGAGAAGTTCGACGGGGTGCGGAAGCGCTGGCGGGCGCTGCTGTATCGGATGAAGGCCTACCACGGCTGCGTGCCGGACTATGTCTATCTGATCGAAGGGAAGCACGGGGACCATCGGTACCATCTCCATCTGACGGTGCGGTACTGTGACTTCCCACCGCTTGTAATGGAAACACTGTGGCAGGATGGGTATATCGTGGAGTCTCAGCCGTTGCTGCTGGGCGTGTTCGATACCTACCGGCGGACGGCGCGGTACTACTGCAAGGAGCGCAGCGACGGCGTGGTGATCCCCATTGACGCCAGGACGTGGGTGGCGTCGCGGAGTCTTACGCAGAAGCTTCCGCCCCCGGTGTACTTCCGCGCCGAGTGCGGGCGCATCGACATCCCGGCGGACAATCGTGTGTGCGGACGCTTCACGGTGGACAATACCTGGGGGCACTACCATTATGGATGGTATATTGAGCAGGATCCTAAGCATCCCACGGTTTTTGAGGGGCGGCGGGTACCGCATCAGCATGGGGCCGGTCGGTACTAAATAGTAAATGTAACTTGTGATATAGTCGAACAAATCACAAAAGGAGTGAAAAAGTGTTGCGAACAACATCCGAACATGGTAAACTGTTGACAGTGAAGGACGGATGGCTCGTCTGCCCGTATTGCCGGAACAAGCGGCTGCTGCGGGTGCCCATCACGGCGGCGGCGCATGGCGTGCCGGTGTGGTGCGCGAAGTGCAAGCACGAGATCATCGTGGACATAGAGCAAGGCCGGAGCTTTGAAAGCCGGAGCCAATGACCGACGCAGGATTGCGCGTGGTTATGGCTCCGGCTTTTGTGTTTTCTCCGGTTCCCTGGAGGTGATAGCCCATGGCAGAGAAACCGCTGAGGCCGTGCCGCCACGCTGGATGTCCGGAGCTGACGCGGGATGGCTGGTGCCCGAAGCACAGGTCACGGCACCAGCGCCGCGCCAGTGCGGACTATCACGGCTGGTATATGCTGCCGATCTGGACGAAGCGCCTGCGCCCAGCGCAGCTGCTTCGTGAGCCCTGGTGCCGCGAGTGCGCGAGGGTGTACCCGCCCGATGATCCGCGGCACAGGACGCGGGCCACGGTGGTGGACCACATCGTCCCGCACCGTGGCGACTGGGAGAAATTCATCGATCCGGCGAACCATCAGAGCCTTTGCAAGCGGCACCACGACCAAAAGACGGCGCTGGAGCGGCTGCAGCAAGGCGAAAAAGTTACATGACTTGTCGGCTCTGGCGTCGCCTGCCCGCTGGTGCGTGACCGTGTGTGCGGCTGCACACGCCGGCGGGCGTGGGTGGAGGCCGTAGGCCTTAACCCCACCCCCACCCTCAAAAAGTTTGGCAGCGGCTCTATGAATGCCCCGCTTCCCCTCGTTTGAGAGAAAAAGTCCGGTTTCGGAGTTCGGGGCGGCGGGCCGGGACGGGCCGGACGGCTCCAGGTGCCTGGCAAAACGGAACGTGCAGGCCAGGCGGGTGCTGGGCAGGCCAGGCGGGCGCCGGAAGGTTGGGCGGATCCGGCGGCGGCGGGTGGAGCGAGAAGACCGGCTGGGGCGTCGAAGGCCTGCGCTGATGCGCGGGGTACTGACGTAGGCGCCCTGGCCGGTGCAGAAGCAACAGGCTGCACATGGAGGCAGCGGACCGTGGCCGCGGGCGGCGGGCAGAAACGGAATAAGGCGGCGAGGGTGTGCCGGGCGGTGCGGACCGAGGCCATCGACAAGCTGCCTGGCAGCGGGGATGGTAAGACCGATCAGGCCGCGGCAGATGCGGTGATCGAGAAGATCAACGGCATCGGCACCGTCACGAAGAACAGCAAGAGCGCCATCGAGGCGGCTCGCAGGGCCTACGACGCGCTGAGCGAGGATCAGAAGGCACTGATCCCTGCCGGTGCGGTGAAGACCCTGACGGACGCGGAGGCGGCCTATGCGAAGATGACGCGGCACAACCACAGCGGTAATGCCTCCGGCGGTACTAAGGACGACACCGGAAAGGTGGAGTCCCAGCCGTACCGGAGACGCGGGCGTTGCCATGTACGCAGCCATGAGCCTGCTGTCCGCCATGGGCGGCGCATGGGTCGTGGGCCGGAAGCGCAAGGAACGCTGAGGCGAAAGCTCATAGCGAAAAAAGGAGCGGAGACGCGCAGCGTCTCCGCTCCTTTTTGAGTGTGGGGGAGGGATACCAACAGTTGACAAGGGGGGACGGGCAGTTTTACCTATCAAAACCGAAGTGTCCGTGTCAAGGGATACAAAAAAAGAGACACGGCAAAGCCGTGTCTCTTTTGGCAGCGGGGGAAGGATTCGAACCCTCACATACAGAGTCAGAGTCTGCTGTGCTACCTTTACACAAACCCGCTATATTCGTTCGTTCGTGTCGCACGAACAGGTATTATTATACCGGAAAACAAGAATTTGTCAAGGTTTTTTTTGAAAAAAATAATATTTGTCGATTTCAGCCGCTTTCAGGGCATTTTCCCCGGAAAACCCCCGCTCCGCGTGCATCATCAGAAGCAGATCTCGTTATTCCGCAAGTGAGATCCGGCGCAGAGTCTGCTTTTTCTTTAAATTTCATCCGTCACCAGTGCCCCGCTCCCCCCTGTTCCATGTAATCTTGTATTTTCAGGCACGGAAGAGATATGGACCCGGATCGTGACACTTGGGATCCGTCATCAGCGATGAAAGCGAAAACAGCGCCCGTCTTTCGACAGGCGCTGTTTTTCAGCAAGAAACAAAACGAATCGTTCGTTCAATTAGCCCTGCTCACGCATCTTGGCGAAGCACTCGCTGCAATAGACCGGACGGTCGGACTTGGGCTCAAAGGGAACCTTGGCCTCGCCGCCGCAGGC
>OGPT01001681.1_pt1 | contig 19599 bp, 14 predicted proteins | sample 1552951 | NCBI WGS metagenome assembly OGPT01 (sample SAMEA2580224, study PRJEB22360) | human gut metagenome | biome: human gut; feature: human-associated habitat; material: faeces | place: Denmark | collected 2008/2010
TTTTCGGGTTACCTTGATCAAAAAGTTTATAGATTACTCAAATACTGGCATATACCGTATTTTCATTTCAGCGGCTAAAGTTCTTAAACTTGGTCGCTTTCTTTCTTCTAGCACCTCATACGGAATGCTTCGGTAGAAGAAATGTTTTCGAATACCTGAAAATGTATTTGTGATCCTTGCCCAGATATTCTTGTAGGTTTCTTGTGAAAACTCTGGTACGACACCTTCTTTTGTTTTCAACAAATTTAACATTCGTGAGTCTGGTACCAGTTTCTCATACAAACCGAGACCTACCAGACCAATCGTATATGCCGCGGCTTGATGAATGGAAATTCCATACTTTCGCATGAACAGAAACTTCCCCATTTGACTGGTATAGGCCGGATCAATCTTGTAAAAGGCAATTTCTCGTTTTAAGCTCTGATTTTCAATGCTTGATGCAATCCTCTGATAAGCAAACAAGGTCATATGATGATTTCCTTTTCGGTTTCCGTATTTTCTGGATGCCAGTTTGATTGTTAAATCAATGTCTTCCACAATGAGACGTTTATCCTTTTCTGCACACCAATCAAATATATCCTTCACTGCTGCTCCCAAAATATTGGTAACCTGACCAGTAGATTTGTTCATAAGGTCAAATCGAATTAACTTCTGGTCAAGCAGTTTTCCGGTCTCATCCAGTTCTGCCAATGCAAAATGATCATAATTAATATCCATAGAAATTGCACCATTTCCGTAATAACTGTTTTCATATGCTTTTAGCTTCATAGTAACGGAGACGATCAGATACTGCTTATTTTCCTTATCACGCTTCAAAATGAAATTGTAGCAAAGTGACTGTCGATCTTCTGACTTGCAGGTAAAGTTTTTCTGAAAACTTTCTTCGTTTCTTGGAAGCTTAAAATCATGAAAGATCGTAACAGAACCATCTATGCAAGTAACAGACAGATCTTTCCCATCATATTTACACAGGAAGTTTCCATACTTTGACGTATGTCTGCCCGGAAGTGCCATACTCTGGTGGCGCTTTTCAAAAAACTCTTGGCACCATTTATTAGATGCCTTTTTCGAAGTTTTCTGGTTCTTATCATTTGATGAATCATCTGATTTTGTAACTTCAACTACATCTTTCTCAGAATACAACTTCTTTCCGCCAAACACAATCCGCTCTGGTGGAAGTTTTTCAAGGTTCTCCAGTTTCTTCGCTTTGCGTTTTCTTGCTTCTGTTACCAAAGCCAAACGCGTCTTTAACTTACGAATATCAGCTTCAACCTTACGCTCATACTCATCCAGATTCACCATCATCTTATTAAACAAAATGATCTTAAATCCTCTAACCTTCGACTGGCATTTCGGATATGGTTTAATCCATTTTTTTGTTTTTATATAGAGACGAATGGAGTTTTTAATTGCTCTCTTTTTATCCAACTGTTCTTTCACAGACTGAATCTTTTCATCACGATTCTTTAAATCTGCAGCGATTGTCGTTTTATAATACTTTTTTAGTTCCTTTTGTGAAGAAATCTGTCCAGAAGCTGCTGTATAGATTGCTGCATTATAATAATCATTGGTTTTGTATTTTTCTTTCAAAAAGACAGGATAGGCATGGTCAAGTAACGGCCCTGCATTTAAATATTTCTGATCATAGAGTGCATTGTACAGATCCATTTTGGCATCATTAAATACACGCATCGTCTCTAGAAGCGATACGGCATTTTCAATGGTTTTCTTATCTAAATAGTAACGCTTATCCGAATTGATTGTCCTTGATAGTTCCATGCAAATTACCTCGGTTGAAAAATAGGTTAACTGTTGCAATATCTCTTTAAATATACTATTATTATAGCACATTTAAAGAGATATTGCAAGTATCGATTGTAAAATGAATGGAGGTTTTTTATGGACGATTTAAACAGAAAACGACATGCCGTTTACAAACTCACTTATCATGCAGTGTTTGTCATTAAATATCGCAGAAGGGTAATGACAGAACCCATCATTACACACATGAGACAGTATGCTACTCATCTGATTGAACAGTGTTATCAGGGAAAGCTTCTCGAACTAAATGGAGAACCCGATCACATCCATATCCTGTTTGAACTTCCTGCAACAGCAGCTCCATCCGTTGTTGTGTGCAGTCTTAAGACCCAACTTTCAAAAGAAGTTCGAGCAAAATTTTGGGATGAGATCAAAGATAAGCTTTGGAAGGATAGCTTCTGGTCAGACAGTTATTTCATTACCACTACCGGAGGCGCAAACATTGAAACACTAGAAAGATATATCCAAGACCAAGGGATTGAAAAACCAAAACGAAAATATACCAAAAGACAAGCAAAGAAAATGTGAAAATACCATTGCACTTGATATTGATTTATTTTTTATGCCGCATTCATCCCCGCCCGACTATGTCGGACGAGGTTTTCTGCGAAGAACTGGATAAAATGTATTTGTTAAGACAATTGTTCACCCTCACTACGAACTTTAATTACACTTGCGTATGCTTCTCTAAGAACCGAATTTACATCTGCAAAAATATCATCCAGTCAATTAAAGATTATATCATAACTCCAGAAAAACTGGAAGTCAGTTTTGACGCAGTGTGATGTGCTCTCCAAAAGGGGACGCAGTGCAAGGTACTCTTATAATGTATATGATACGCAGGGAAAGCCATTCATGCTGCGAGTAAATGGAAAGACGGATTACTTCTATCTGTATAATGGCCTCGGAGATGTCACCAGTCTGGTTGACAGCAGCAATCAGGTAGTGGTAAGATACCAGTACAACAGCTGGGGTAAGGCAACGTCCACACAGGATACCAGTGGCGTGTCCCTTGCAACGCTGAACCCATTTCGCTACCGAAAATATGTCTACGATCCAGAGACAGGACTGTATTGTCTGGGAAGCCGCTATTACGATCCAGAAGTTGGAAGGTTTGTGAATGCGGATGACTTTGAAACACTGACCTATCAGATGGATTCTGTACAGGGAAAGAATCTGTATCAGTATTGCTTTAATAATCCGGTTATTTATGAAGATGTTGTTGGTAAGTGGCCTAAACTAAATTCTGTTTTTGCGGCAGTGGAGGCAGTAGCAGCTGTGGTAACAGTGGGAACGATATGTGTGGCAACAGCAGCAACTGTTGGAATAACTAAGACAATATTAGCGGTAAAAAATCAGGAAAAGAAAAAGAAAGAAGTCGTCCTATTGCCAAAAGAAAAAGATTTAAAACGAGAAAAGCTGCGAAAGAAGCCGCAGAACGAGCAAATAAAACCAAGGATCCAATTGTAGTGCATCCTGCTGGGGGAAAGAGCAAACAACCGCATTATCAACCAAAATAAAAATTCGCATGACCATATTTATTTTCCAAAGAGATTTTGGGTAATAAATATGTTTGTTAAATATAAAAAATACAAGGATGATGATAAAAATGACGAGTAAAAGATAAGGTAGTAAAGAGATAGTTGGATTGCCATATGTCATGTATATTATGAATAGGCATGATATATGGCATAAAATAATTAAAAATGAATATAGAATAGAGTTCAGGACAAGGAGATGAAAAAGTAATGGACATTCAAATAGAGAAAGAAATGGTAGCATATTTTATCATGAAAAACAGAAAAAAGAGAACACAATGGGAACTTGAAAGTACAAGAAAGCGAGATGAAGGGATTTCTAGGTTTATTAATGGGACTTATTTAGATTCAAAGTTGTTTATCCCAATTCAAGATCGAAATAGTAAAAATGTATTGAGTATGATAAAAAAAATGGGTGGGACAGACAAAGCATATGTTATGTCATCGAGTAGCTGTGAGTACGTTTCTGCTAAAGAAGGAGTACTGCTTGGGCAATATTATGAGTGTATGTTTATATATTTTGGAAATGGAATAGCATATTACCATGAAGAATGGGAAGGAGGCAGTAAAGGAGAATATTTACTGAATGGAAAGACTAAAGGGCGAAGAGTAGGGGAGAGGTAAGGGTAAGGAAGCATAAAGTCTACGTCCTAGAGCCATCAGGGACACTAATTCAGCCACTGTCTCTGTCTTATGACAAGAGGGAATAATGGCAGGAGCTTCACAAGTTGTAAGTAGCGGTTTTAAAGTAGCGGCTAAAGCCAGTGTAAAAGCAGGGAAAAAAGTAAGTAGTGGAATAAAGGTTACTAAAAATGTTAAGATACTGTCACCAGATAAACTGTATAATAGAATAAATGGAGGAACGTTAGTTAAAATTGGAAAAGTTTTTCGAGTCGATGTTAACTCAGAAATAATGCTTCATGCACACTTTCTAGGCTCATTTGCGAAAAAACATTTTCCACTAGGCGTTATTGCTTCAGAAATATATGGAGGAGTAAGACAATGAAAATTAATGCGTATAATGATAAAGATTTAATATATATTTCTCTTGGAAACTTGGATTGTTCAATAGAAAATACATTAAAGATTCTAGAGAAATTTAAGAGTAATGTGGTGGTTATGCAGATTGGAGATGTAAAAAAGGAGGGGGAACTTTTTGAAATAATTAAAAGAGTTAGTAGAAAATATTGGCTAGTATTACTTGAAGATAAATTATTAGCAGATGTTATTTTTAAAATTGATAGGCATGATCTGGAAGAAGTACTTCGAGAATTTTTTAAAATTGAAAATAGATCGTTTTCTATACAGATTGTGCCTGATCAAAGTATATGGAAGCCATCTACTTTGGACATTAATACACGTCAACTTATGAAATCTGGAATGATTACAGCGGAAATTGTAGTAGTTGTAGATGAATCGCAAGTAGATATTTTATGCTGTAAAAATAGTTATGATAAAAAACAACTAGTTACTTATATAAAGGAACAGTTGGGGTAGCCACGGTGACAGGTGCGGTGGCTTTTAAAGTGTCTTGGGGTGCGGACAATTTTTGGACCTAATGTCGAAAGATGTTAGGAGGAAGAAATGAACAGGTATAGCACCGAAGAAAAACAACAGGCAATCGACTTGTATTTCAAAAATGGTTGCAATATGAAGAAAACTGTGAGAGAATTAGGTTATGGTAGCGCAACAGGGATTCTTCGCTGGCTTAGAGAAACAGTTCCGGATAAAGTAAGTAAACCAGTACAGAGAAACTGGAAAGTAGATTATCCAGAAGAAATAAAACAAGCAGCAGTCATAGATTTATGTGAAAGCAACAGTTCTACAGCTGATATAGCTGAAAAATATGGAATCAGTCGTGCTACATTATACGAGTGGAAAGTACAATACATTGGGAAAGGAAACTGTATTTTGAAGCAGCAAAAACTGAATTCTAAAGAGTACTACATCAATGAAATAAATCGATTAAAAGAAGAAAAAAGATTGGTAGAGCAAGAGCTAAAAAAAACACAGGCGGAGCTTTATCGAGCACATCTGGAAAAGGATGTATATGAAAAAGCAGCTGAAATATTAAAAAAAGAAATGGGCGATAATCTAAAAGAGTTTTCCAATCAGGAAAAGGCCATGGTGATTATGGCCCTACGAGATAAATATCCAGTAAAAAGTATACTGGAGGTATTTGACATGGCCAAAAGTAGCTATTGCTATCAGCAAAAGCAGATAAAAAAGGAAAATAAAATCGCAAAAATAAAAGAGCGAATAAAAATCCTTTTTTTCGAAAACCACAAAAGATATGGATACCGCCGCATTCATTTGCTTTTAAAACGAGAAGGCATTATAATCTCTGAGAAAATCGTTCGGAGTATCATGAAAGAAGAAAACTTGATTGTTCGAGCAATCCGTCAGAAAAAATATAACTCTTATTTAGGAGAAATTTCACCGGCTGTGCCAAACGAAATACAAAGAGATTTTCATGCTGATAAACCAAACAAAAAATGGTTAACAGACATTACTGAGTTTAAAATTGGAGAAGAAAAGGTATATTTATCGCCAATCATAGATTGCTTCGATGGTATGCCTATAACGTGGACAGTTGGTACGTCTCCTAATGCAGAACTAGTAAATACAATGCTAGATAACGCAATCGTATTGTTAAAAGAAAATGAGCATCCAATCGTTCATAGTGATAGAGGATGCCATTATCGCTGGGCAGGTTGGATTCAGCGAATGGATGAAGCTGGCCTGACAAGATCAATGTCCAAAAAGGGCTGTTCGCCAGATAACTCGGCATGTGAAGGATTTTTTGGACGAATGAAAAATGAAATGTTCTATGGTGAAAAATGGGATAAAATTTCAGTAGAAGAATTTATCAGCATTATAAACCAATATATGCAATGGTATAGAGATAAAAGGATCAAACTGTCGTTAGGGGGTTTGAGTCCGATGGAGTATAGACGCAGTCTTGGAATTGCTTAATTCAGGTCCAAGAAAGCGTCCGCACCCCCATTTTTTACGATTTTATAGGTGGCTGTCCCCAATGGCCTCTACTGGGCTGTTTCGTTAATTACTTTAATCATTTGTGGATTCGCGATACACAGTTCGACTTCGAATATAGGTGTACTCATAGTCATCATCAGGATGTGTCAAACGGTGAACTAGACGGTTTGCTAGATGGACACCGATGCGGTCATTATTGACATGCACACTGGTAAGGGCAATGCTGTTATTAAATTCTTGGTTGTCGTCAAAGCCGGAAACATACAGATCATTAGGAACTGAGATCTTGTTTTTTTGACAATACTGAAGAACCAATGAGGCGATATAATCATTTGCGCAGACAATCGCATCGGAGCGCTTTATGATACGATCTAGGTAAGCTGAAATGGTTTCCTTATATTGGTCAATGCCAATTGGACTGATTAAATTGTCGATTTCATTGACAGAAAGCTGATGGCGCTGCATGGCTTTTAAATAGCCTAGATAGCGCTCTCTGTTTGTTTGTGCATATGCGATATCACCGATAAAATGAATTCTCTTTTTGCCGGATTCAATCATATGTTCTACAATTTCTTCTGTGTTTGCACGTCCTTCTATCAAGAAAAGATCTCCATTTAGTGTTGAAAAAATTGTATTCGTCGGGCAATCCAGAAAAACCTTTGTGATAGACAGATCGTTCAATGCCGAAAATAGTCTGGGATCATAAATATTCATCACAATGATTCCGCTTACGCTTCCATCAGTCAGACAGGACGGAAGTGTAAATGTGTCACTGTAAGTGGGTGGAAGATAGACATACATCAGATTGATCCCCTGGCTGGCCAATGTGATGGCCTGATAATGAATAATACTCATCCAGAAATTTGAGGTTTCTGGACGCGATACGACAACTGCAACATTACTGATTTTTTTTGAGGAGTCGTTGAAGGAATCTTTGGTTGCATGGAAGCTATCTTCTTGTCTGCCCTGATTTAAGATGGAAACTGGATAGCCCATCTCAACTGCTTTCTGCAAGATCATGTGTTTGGTATCAGGCGAAATGCCAGGCTTGTCGTTGACTGCTTTCCATACAGTTACTCTTGAAATATTAAGTGCGTCAGCAACTTGTTGATAAGTGACTTTTTTCATAAAACAAGTAAGAACCACCTTTCTGTTTAATATGCTACTTCTGCTGCCCATAATGGTCGGTTTGATTGAAAATTGAACTTAGATTATGTGACTCCTCTATTTTAAAATATTTTGAAAAAAAATTCAACTGTTTTGGCAACATTTTGTAAACAAACCGCATTGGATTGATAAAAAAAGACAACGAAAAGTAACAGAATGTTGTTGCATAATAGTGGAAAACTTGTTATACTTGCAACAAATGGATGCCGAAAAATAAAAATGCTCAATCATTTATGACAAGAATAGCAGAAAAAGGTGGTCCAAAATGTTTACGGGTAGAAAGGATAAGAGTGAAAAAATGTTAACAAAATTAGACCAGCTCAAAAAAGAGATTGCTGATTTGGCAGATGAGCTTGCAGTGGAAGGAAAAGAGGTCTTAAGAAAAAAAGGATTTACCGATGAACAGCAAACCAACTTTCAGGAATTGTTTCGAAATTGCTTTGTGAGTACAGCAGATACGACAACAAAGTTACTTGAAAATGGAGAAACCTATGTGTTTACCGGTGACATTGAGGCAATGTGGCTGAGAGATTCTTCGGCACAGGTTGTACACTATTTGCCATTTGCAAAAAAAGTAGAGTCAATTCGGGCAATGATTTCGGGATTGATTCAAAGACAGATGCGATATATTACAATTGATCCGTATGCGAATGCATTTAATGAAGAAGAAAATGGCCATTGTTGGGAGAAGGACGATACCGATTCGAATGATTGGGAATGGGAGCGAAAATATGAAATCGATTCTTTATGCTATCCGATCTGGCTTCTTCATCGCTATTACGAGACAACGAAGGATGAACATATTTTTTCAGCTCAGGTAAAAATAGCATTTCGTCGTATTTTGGATACTTGGTCAACAGAACAACATCATGATGAGGCTTCTTCATATTATTTTAGAAGAACAAATTGTCCACCGACTGATACCCTGTCAAATGATGGAAAGGGAGAACCGACTGCGTATACGGGTATGACCTGGTCAGGCTTTCGTCCAAGTGATGACTCCTGCCAATACGGATACCTGGTGCCATCTAATATGTTTGCAAGTGTAGTCCTCGGTTATATTGCAGAGTATGCGAACTCAAAGTATCAGGATGAGACAATGGCAAAAGAGGCATATATGCTGAAAAAACAGATTGAGCAGGGGATAGAAGCTGATGCGGTTCGAAATTTAGACGGAATTGGTGAAACTTATGTCTATGAGACTGATGGCTATGGAAATGATGTCTGGATGGATGATGCGAATGTACCAAATCTTTTGTCAATGCCATGGCTTGGTTGGTGTAGTTTGGATGATGCACGGTATCAGAATACTCGAAAATGGATTTTAAGTAGCAAAAACCCATTCTATTATGAGGGAATGGCTGCAAAAGGAATCGGAAGTCCACATACGCCTTCTGGCTATATCTGGCATATTGCGCTTTCTATGCAGGGGCTGACTTCAGATGATGAAAGTGAGAGACGGCAGCTAATGGAGACCTTACTTGCGACGGACGCGGGGACACATTTGATGCACGAGGGCTTTGACTGTAATAATCCAGATGCATTCACAAGAGAGTGGTTTGCTTGGTCAAATTCACTTTTTGCACTGTATGCGATGACGTATTGCGGTCTGATGGATGTAGAGTAAATTTGGCGATAAGAACAGGAGAATGTGTAATGGAAGAGATATCGTATCAGGTGTTAGAGCATCAACATATTTTTGAAGAAAAACGCTGGTTTTTACAGTGTCATGCCTCAACGATCTGTCGCTTGCCGGATGGGACATTAGGTGTTGCATGGTTTGCTGGAAGTCATGAGAAAGCACCAGATGTGGCAATTTGGTTTTCAAAAAAGAGAGAAAACGGTTGGTCTGATCCAGTAAAAATTGCAGATAGAGAGGGGATTCCTTGCTGGAATCCGGTATTACTTGCACAGGGAAAATTGTTGACTCTTTTTTATAAGGTTGGAAATGAAATCCCGTATTGGCAGACAATGGCAAAGACTTCGTCTGATTCTGGAGAAAGCTGGAGCGAGGAAAGAGAGCTTGTACCGGGAGATTTTGGTGGTCGCGGTCCAGTAAAAAATAAGTGTCTCGTGCTAAAGGACAAAAGCATTCTGGCACCGGCATCCACAGAACAAGATGGATGGAATTGCTTTACCGATCGCTCTTTTGATCAGGGAAAGACATGGATTCGATCAGAAACAATTCGACCGATCGCTGGAAGCGTAAAAAATTCAGGTTTGATCCAACCGACCTTATGGCAGGATCAAGACGGAGAGCTTCATATGTTGATGAGAAGCAGTGAAGGGTGTATTTTTCGAAGCGATCTGTTAAAACAGACCGGCGAATGGAGTGAGGCATATCCGACGCAGCTGCCAAATAATAATTGTGGAATTGATCTTGCAATGCTTTCTGATGGCCGATTGGTTCTTGTATACAATCCAATTTCTGGCAACTGGGCGGCTAGGACACCGATTGCCTTTTCTTTGTCAGATGACAATGGTAATCGGTGGAGCGAGCCTCAGATTCTTGACTACGTGCCATGTGATATCAACCAAGAATATGCAGAATTTTCATATCCAGCAATCATCGCAGAGGGCAATGAAGTGTATATCACTTACACATGGAAGCGCAAGACGATTGCATTTTGGCATATACGAATCAATTAAGCAGATTTGATAATGATAAAAATTGGTATTGCACAATTACAAATAGTTGCTACGTCTTTGACAGTAGCAAAATAAAAGAGAGGAAAAGAGGAAAATGAAAGAAAACAAAGAAAGTAAGGGAACACAGTTTGAAGAGGAGAAGATCCTTTTGACAGAAGATCAAGTGAAGGATCAGACAGAAATCAAGGAAGAGACAGAAAAAGACGATATGGTTGAAAATGGTGTGCACAATTACAGCACAGAGGAAAGCTATGTGTGGCCGACAGATCCTGCTGTCAGGAAAAAATTAGAGTGGTTTCGCGATCAAAAGCTCGGCCTTATGATGCATTGGGGTGCCTACAGTCAGTTGGGTATTGTAGAGTCCTGGGCGCTCAGCGACGCAGATGCCTGCTGGTCAAGACATTGTATTGACTGGGAAGTGACAGGCGAGGAATTTAAAAAGCAATATTTTGATTTGAATAAGACGTTTAATCCGATTCGCTTTGAGCCGGAAAAATGGGCCGATATCGCGAAGGCAGCAGGAACCAAATATTTGCTGTTTACAACGAAACATCATGATGGATTCTGTATGTGGGATACCAAATATTCGGACTATAAGATTACAGCAGAGGATTGTCCGTACCATACCAATCATTATGCCGATATCTGTGCGCATCTGTTTGAATCGTTTCGAAAGCGTGATCTAGGTGTCATTGCTTATTTTTCCAAGGCAGATTGGCATGTGGACAGCTATTGGAGTGAAAATTATGAGAGGGGAAGCTATCAGCATCGTGGTCCGTCTTACGATCCAAAGGAATATCCAGAGGAGTGGGAGCGCTTTGTAAACTTTACGCAGAATCAGATTATGGAGCTCGGAAGTCGCTATGGTCAGATTGATGGTATGTGGTTTGATGCCGGATGGGTATGCAAGGAAAATGGACAGGATATTCGTCTGGGAGAGGTAATTGAGCGTGTTCGTAAGTTCCAGCCGGGAATGCTGTGTGCTGATCGAACAATCGGTGGTCCGTATGAGAACTATGTGACACCAGAGCAGTGTGTGCCAGAAGAACCGCTTATGATTCCGTGGGAGAGCTGCATTACGCTTGGAACATCATTTTCATTTGTCTATGAGGATACCTATAAGAGTCCGCGTGAAGTGATTTGTCTGTTGGTAGATATTGTCGTAAAGGGTGGAAATCTTGCAATCAATGTTGGCCCTCAGCCAAACGGATGTCTGCCAAAGGGAGCAGTAGATTGTCTGCTTGGAATGGGGCAGTGGCTTAATGTCTATGGAGAGGCAATCTATGGAACAAGAGTCTGCGCACCGTATAAAAAGGATGGCATCGGCTTTACAACGAAAAATGGAGTTGTCTATGCAATTGAGACATTTGCGACAGAAACAGAAAAAGTGCCGTCAAAGGTTTGGATTCCGTATGAGGGCAAGGTGACAGAAATCACAGAGCTTTCTGGCGGGAGTGCTCTTTCTTTTGAGGCAAAAGAAGGTGGCTATCTGGTGAATGTCGGTAAGTGGAAGGAAGAAAAAGCACCGATTGGACGTGTCTTCTGTCTGAAAAATGCGTAAGGAGGAAATACCAATGGCACAACTTCAGGACAAAAGCAAAATGCCCTATCAGGATGCGGCGCTTCCAGTAAAGGAGCGAGTAGAGGATTTGCTTAGTCGCATGACGCTTCGGGAGAAGGTTGGACAGTTAAATCAGCGGCTGTATGGATTTCACGCCTATGAAAGACACGGGGATGAGATTACGCTGACTGAGGAAACAATCCGTGAGGCTGAATACTTTGGCGGACTTGGTGTTGTCTACGGCTTGTACCGAGCTGATCCATGGTCGGCGAAGACAAAGGAGAATGGACTTACGTCAGAATATGCTGCAAGGTGTTACAATCTCTTACAGAGATGCTGCATAGAGCATTCAAGACTCGGCATTCCGTTTTTGCTTAGCTCAGAGTGTCCGCACGGGCATCAGGCGATTGATGGATATTTGCTTCCTGTCAATTTAGCTGCAGGAGCCAGTTTTAACCCGGTACTTTACAAGGAGGCTGTTAGTGTCTGCGCACGGCAGTTAAAGCAGATGGGTGTCAATCTATCTTTGGTATCGGCACTTGATGTAGCGAGAGATCCGCGCTGGGGACGAACTGAGGAGTGTTTTGGCGAGGATCCCTATCTGTGCAGTGTCTTTGCTAGATCAGCAGTGGAGGCAACCCAATCAGAGGGTGTTGCGATGGTGGCAAAGCATTTTTGCGCGCAGGGAGAGACAACAGGCGGTGTCAATGCAAGCGCAGCTCGTATTGGGGAGCGAGAACTTAGAGAGATTCATCTGCCGTCGGCAAAGGCATGCTGCAAGGCTGGTGTAAACGGGATCATGGCTGCCTATAATGAGATTGACGGTGTATACTGTCATATGAATCACAAGCTGCTGACACAGATTCTTCGAGATGAGTTTGGCTTTGATGGTATTGTCATGGCAGATGGTATGGCGTTAAACCGCTTGCAGGAGGTGATTGGAGATCGGGCACAGGCGGCGGCTCTGGCTTTGTCGGCAGGAGTGGATGTCAGTCTGTGGGATGGTGTGTTCCCATATCTGGAGGAGTCTGTAAAGAAAGGACTTTTAGAGGAGTCTCTTTTAGATGAGGCTGTGAGAAGAGTGCTGACACTGAAATTTGAGCAGGGACTGTTTGAACACCCATATCTGCCAGAGAAAACGCTTCTTTCATTTGACTTGGTAGACTATCCTCAGAGTGAACAATTGGCCGAAGAGTCGGTTGTGTTATTAAAAAATACCGGCGTTCTTCCGCTGGCAAAGACGGTGAAAAAAATTTTGGTTCTTGGACCAAGTGCCGATGAAATTTATCGAATGCTTGGCGATTATACGCCACCGGTAGAGGAAAATGAGTGCTACACACTTTTGAAGGGGCTTAAAGAACTTGCAGGTGACAGACAGTTAAAAACTTGTAGCTATACTGCTCTGACAACTGAAAAGAAAAAAGAGGTAGAAGCACTGACAGAATGGGCAGATGTTGTGGTTCTTGCTCTTGGCGGTTCATCAAGTCGTTTTGAGGGTGCTGTATTTGACGATAACGGTGCGGCAATTGTACATCATGAAAAAAGAAAAGAAGAGCAGACAGATGAGACAACGACTTTTTGTATTCAGAAAAACAAAGAAGCTTGGGCTATGGACTGTGGGGAAGGAATGGACAGTAGTACACTCTGCTTGCCGGGAGATCAAAATGATTGGTTTTTGTTGATTCGTCAGATGAAAAAACCGATTGTTACAGTGATTGTCGCGGGGAGACCGTATGCAATTTTAAAAATCGCTGAACAAACCGATGGTCTTCTGTACAGTTTTTATCCAGGCCCGTACGGTGGATTGGCTCTTGCTAAGCTCATTTATGGTGAAGAAAGTCCGTCAGGGCGTTTGCCGATTTCAATTCCCGCTCATGTCGGACAGTTGCCTGTCTATTACAATCCGAAGCGTTCTTATGAGGCAATGAAGTATTGTGACGAGGCAGATCGTCCGTTATATGAATTTGGAGAGGGATTTGGCTACGGACAGCTTTCTTATGAAAAAATGAGCTTAGAGAAAACAGAAGATGGTGGTGTGATGGTTACGGTCACAGCAACAAATTTGGCAGACAGATCAGATTGGGCGGTTCCACAGATTTATCTGAGTGACATTGCATCAAGCACAGTTCGACGTGTGCGTGAGCTAAAAGCATTTTCAAAGGAAAAACTGAAAGCAAATGAGACAAAGAAAATTTTGTCAAAGCTTGACAGAGAAGCATTTTTTGTGTGGGATTTCCAGATGAAAGAAACGCTTGAGCCAGGCGAGTTTGAAATTCTTTTAATGGATCAGGGAAAAATTTGGGATCGTCAAAGCATTTGGTTTTAAAAACAATCGTAGCAGATAAAATAAAAAACAAAATAGTTAACAAAAAGTAAATAAATAAAACGGTGCGAGATAACAAAAGAAACGTAATTCGCATCGTTTTTTTAATATAGTGAGCATAAAAATAAGACAGAATGAAAAAATGCCGATTTAAAAAAGCTTTCTAAAAACAATAAATATTAAAAATCAACAAAAAATGCCTTGACATCTAAAGAAAAATATAATATTATATGAATTAGCGATAAACGAGTTATAAACATTTTTGTGACTTGACAAAATTGCGTGAAAAACGCCAAGAAAACAGCGGTTAACATATGTTGACAAAACTGAAGGAGGGCAAGAAAACATATTAACAAAACAAAGAATTTGTTAATAACATTATTTATCTCAAGGAGGAAGGCAATATGAGAGCAAAGAAGTTTGGAGCAATGGCGATGGCAATGGCGATGGCAGCGACAATGATGCCGATGAGTACATTTGCACAGGAGGAGGAAACCTACGATTTTGGCGGAGCCGAGGTTCGTGTATTTGGAAACAAGTGGAATGATCTTGACCCGGATGCAGAGGGTGACAAGACTCAGTATCTGGATGCAGCAGCACAGGTTGAGGAAAAATACAATATTAAGTTTGTATACGCAAAACCAGATGGCTATGATGGCTACAATTTAGGTGAGTTGATTCAGGCAGGTATCACTGCTGGTGATGCAGGTGTAGATATTCTGGATTCTGAGCCGGATGCATTGATATCACTTCTTTCAAGTGGTGCGCTGACTGATTTAACTAATGATATGGATCAGATTCATGTTGGTTCTCTTTATAAAGAGGCAGTTACCTGGCAGGACCATTGCTATGGTATGACGTTTGATAATGTAGGAGATACCTACTTCATGGTTTATAGCCGTGATTATTTGGAAGAGATCGGTATGGATGTAACACCGACTGAGAAGTTCATGGCAGGCGAGTGGAGCTACGATGATATGAAGGAGTATTTGACCGAGATGAAGGCAAAGCTTCCGGAGGGCGTATATCCGATCGGTATTCACTATTATCACTGGGCTTCAATGGCAGCTGCAGCAAACGGTGTCATTCAGATTGACTCAGATGGAAATATCAACTTCAACCAGGAAGGATTTATTGAGGCAATGTCTTTCTATAAGGAGCTGATTGATGAGGGTCTTGCGTGTCCAATCGAAGTTGAGAAGGATGAAGATGGCAATTACAGTGATGTTACTTGCTATTACTCTACTCAGGATATGGCAGATCAGAAGTTCGTAATTGGACGTATCGAAGCATGGCAGGCAGGTGGTCTGGCAGACAGCATTGGCGAGTGGGGTGTTACCATGTGGCCGTGGGGCAGCAATGTTACCTGTGATGGCGATTACACAACACTCAGCGATAATTATTATACAGCACAGTCTTATTGGGGCAGCTGCGTAATTCCGGTAACAGCATCGGAGAAGACAGGAATTGAAGCAATTGATTTGATGAAGATTGCAAATGACTATTATGATCTGGTTCAGCCAAGCGGTGCAGCAGGTCGACTGTCAGCATGGGAAGCAGAGCAGGCAGGTGAGGAGCCACAGATTGGATTTGATGCCGGAACTGCAAGAGATTTCTGTACAGAGGAAGACTACGAGCTGTATGACTGGGCTCACAATCGAGTAAAGTATGACTGGGCAAAGCCATTTGACAATGCAAAGATCACCAGCATTTGGAATCTGGCAGCAGAAATTATTGCAGAGGGTGTTGATGCGAGAAGTGCAGCTGACTCTGCATACACAGCAGCTGTTGAGAAAGCAACTGAGATGGGACTGATTTCTGAGCAGAAATAAGTACGTTTTGCAGGACAATGGTCGTCTACTATTGAATAATTAGCGATGCGGCTGTAGATTTGCAAATATCTACAGCCGTTTTCATACATAACAAGCGAGGGCGGTTCAATTGAAAAAAAAGAAAAAACAGGCTCGCATCCGAAATAGCATTCTTCTTGCAGTGCTTGTCATTGCTGCATTTGTGGCATTGAAACTGGCATCATCAGATAAATATGCACAGACGCGAACAGAAGTCCTTGAAAAGTATTTAAGCTATATGGATACTGATGCTGTGACTTATGAGGATTATCTGGAAAGCACTAATGGAAACTATGTTTCGGACTCAGCGAAAGAGATAACAGTAAAAGCTGCCGATTACAAAACGGCAGACATGGAAGAGTTAAAACAGGATGGCGATATTGTCTGGACAGCAGGGGCAGGCAGTATTACCTATGAGTTTGACGTAAAAGAAGCAGGATGGTATTACATCTGCTTGACTTATGATACAGATACGGATTCAACACAGAATATTGTAAGAAATATCCGTGTGAATGAGAGTCGTTTATTTGATGGTTGTGATGGAATTGTCTTTTCTCGTTTGTGGATGGACGATAATAAGAATTGGCTGATGAATACAGACGGAAATCAGGCAGCACCAACACAGATTCAAAAGCAAGGTCCGGCAGTGTGCAGTGTTTCTTCAGCAGATGTTGATAGCATTGGAGCATATCGTTTCTTCCTTGAAAAAGGAAAGAATACGGTTTGTTTGGAATCGGTTCAGGCAAAGCTTGGAATTGAAAAAATTGCGCTGGTTCCGGCCAAGGAAATCGTAAGCTATGCAGAGTATTATGAGAATCTGACCAAAGAAGGTGTGCAAACAATTTCAGCAAACGAGATTGATGGCGGTGCAGTGATGATTCAGGCAGAGGATACGACAGTAAAATCAACCTCGTCATTGTCACCGAACAATGATCGCACCTCTGTGAAAACAGTTCCGTACGATTCCACCTATATTGTTTACAATACAATCGGTGGATCAAACTGGGCAAGTGTTGGACAGAGTATGACATGGACAGTTACCGCACCAAAGTCTGGTCTTTATAAGATTGGAATGCGCTTTAAGCAGTACTTAAATCGTGGCTTTATTTCCTCTCGTTATTTAACGATCAATGGAGAACTTCCATTTGCAGAGGCGGCTGAGATTGCATTTTCCTATGATCCAGACTGGGTAAATGGGTATCTTGGAGATGACAATGGTGCGTATTACTTCTATTTAAATGAGGGTGAGAACACCATTACAATGACAGCAACCTTAGGAGAGCTGACCAAAGCGGTTGATCTTGTAAGCGAGAGTGTAGATAACTTAAATGATTTATATCGAGAGATCACAGCGATCACTGGAACAAGCCCGGATTTATACCGTGACTATGGCATTATGGTTTATTTACCACAGTTGCAGGATATTTTAGAGGTCGAGTATACTAGATTGAATGCAGTGATGGGATTGTTTGGTGAGGAGTATGGCTCTGCCAATAAAACATCGGCATTAAACGACATGATGGATGTAATGATTAAGCTGATCAAACAGCCAAATGACGTTGCAAAATATCTTTCAAATTTCAGCGATTCACTATCTGCTCTTGCTGATTGGGTGACAGGAATCAATAATCTTCCACTTGAATTGGATTATTTGGCAGTCTGTGGTGAAGGTTATAAGCTTCCAAAGGCAAATGGCAACTTCTTTGAGAATTTTGCTCACACCTGGAATTCGTTCATTGGTTCCTTTACAAATGATTTTAAGGTTCATATGACAGAGAACGAGACAGACAGAAAGCAGCTAGATGTTTGGGTAACGGTTGATACCAGAACCGAGTATGATATCATCCAAAAGCTGATCAATGCAGCATATGCTGATTCAGAGTATGATGTCAATCTGAGTATGGTTCAGGCAGATACACTTCTTCCGGCAACAGTTGCAGGAAATGGACCTGACGTGGCAATTCAGGCAAGCTATAGTATGCCGACGAACTTTGCGTATCGCAATGCAGCCTATGATTTGACACAGTTTGAGGATTTTGAAGAAGTATTTTCAAACTTCCCAGAGGGTGTGAGATCCTTCCTCTCATATGAAGGTGGCGTATATGGTCTTCCAGATCAGTTGTCATTACCAGTATTGATTTATAGAACCGATATTTTGGAGTCAGCAGGACTGAGTGTTCCAGAAACATGGGAGGATCTGACTTCAATGATTCCATATCTGGAAGCAGACAATATGAGTGTTTATTTGGCAAGTAACGAATACTTGACATTGGGCGGTTCTAGCAGTTCTACGACAATGCCAGTCAACCCAATATTCTTGTCGATGCTGTATCAGAATGGATATGAATTGTACAATGATGACAATACAGCGACAAATCTAGATCAGACTGAGTTGATGATGGTCTTTAAAAATTGGACAGAATACTATACCAATCAGGGACTTGAGTATTCCGTCAATTTAACGACACGTTTCCGCACTGGTGAGATTCCACTAATGGTGGGTGATTATACCTATATTAATACATTAAGTATTTCAGCACCAGAGATTTCTGGAAAATGGTCGATTGCAAAGGTTCCTGGAACCAAAAAGGCTGACGGAAGTATTGATCACACGGCAGCAGCAATGATTGGAACTTCTTTTATTGTGTCATCGACAGTGGAAAAGGATGGAATGTTAAATGAGGCATGGGATTTCCTAAAGTGGTGGACCAGTGCACAGACGCAGTCCAATTATTCCATCGAGCTAAAGGCAGCAGACGGTGAGGCAGCTGAGTATCCGGTAGCCAATATAGCGGCAATTCGTGATGGTGGATTAAAGGATGAGTTTAAGGAAGTTGTTCTTAGCCTGATGGACGATTTGAAGGCAGAACCGCAGATTCCAGGAAGCTACATCACCGGACGAACCATTCGAAATGCGTTTGTTACGACAGTTTCAGATAATGTGGATCCAATCGATACTTTGTATATCACACTTGATGCGATCAATACAGAGATTACGAACAAGAGACAGGAATTTGGCCTGAATACGGCACAAGAGTAGAAAGGGGGCAAAAAGCATGGCAAAAAATAATATGCCATTCAAACGAAAAATGAGTCTGACACTCAGGGATATGAAGAGAAGCATCCCACTTTACATAATGATTGCACCCTTCATGATTTTATTTATTGTATTTGTAGTATACCCTGTGTTGATGGCAATCTGGTATAGTTTTACCGATTACAATGTATTGGAGAAAGCCAATTTTATTGGTTTTGACAATTATAAAAAGTTATTCTTGGATGATGAAACCTTCATCACTGCGATCAAAAATACATTTATTATTGCAGTGATTGTTGGTCCGGGCGGATATGTATTGTCATTTCTTTTGGCATGGATGATCAATGAACTGCCACATAAGCTTGGTGTTATTTTAACGGTTATTTTTTACGCACCGTCTATGGCAGGTACAGCAGTTGTAGCAGTATTCCGTCAAATTTTTTCAGATGACTCGTCTGGTTATCTGAACGCAATTCTTCGAAATCTTGGAATTACAAAAGATGCAATCCTTTGGCTGTCCGATGCCGATTATGTTATGGTAGTTGTTGTTTTAGCATCTCTGTGGACGAGCCTTGGTGTTGGTTTCCTCTCGTTTGTTGCAGGTATCAAGGGTGTTGATGAGGCACAGTATGAGGCTGGCGCAATTGATGGAATCA
>OGPT01001686.1_pt1 | contig 19584 bp, 9 predicted proteins | sample 1552951 | NCBI WGS metagenome assembly OGPT01 (sample SAMEA2580224, study PRJEB22360) | human gut metagenome | biome: human gut; feature: human-associated habitat; material: faeces | place: Denmark | collected 2008/2010
TTTGTAACATCCGTAGCCTTGTCATGAGAACCGATAATCTCTGCATAACGGGAAACATTCAGCTCGTTTGCCTCGTTCTTGCCGTTGATAACCGTCATCACATTCTTACCCTTATACTGGCGGGCAATTACGTAAACACCCTTCTGAGGACAGAACTGAGTCTGCTTGCCCTTGGTAATCACTTCATTGCCCTGACGCCAGTGCAACAGGTTGCTGAGCCAGTTGAACATCTGGTTCTCTGCCTGAGTTCTGCCCTCTGCCGTAAAGGCATTGTGCTTGTCACCAGCCCAACCGCCAGGGAAGTCCTTGCGTACATTGCCATCGGTCACACTCTTGGTACCGTTCATCAGCACCTCTGTACCATAATAGAGCTGAGGAGTGCGGTTGATAGTAAGAAGCAATGACAGCGCCTGCTTCAAAGCCAGGGTATCCTTGCCTTCACCCAGGAAGCGATCGGTATCATGATTCTCGATGAATGCCATTACGCTCTTTGGATTAGGATAGAGATAGTCGTAGCAGAACACATTGTAGAGACGGTTCATGCCGTTCCACCAGTCATCGGTCTCCTCTTTCTTTGCACTGTTGATGCGGTCGAAGAAAGCGAAATCCATAACGGTTGGCAGATAGCTGTTCTTCTCAGAAAGTTTGCTGTCCTTCTGCCAGGCTGCAGTATAGGCTGGCTCGGTTACCCAAGTCTCGCCTACGGTATTGAAGTGAGGATACTCCTCGCCCAGCACCTTCATCCAGTGTGCCATCGCATCGCGGTCGGCATAAGGATAGGTATCCATACGGATGCCGTCGATACCTGCACTCTCTATCCACCACTCGCTGTTCTGAATCAGATACTTGATAACGTGTGGGTTACGCTGGTTGAGGTCAGGCATGGTTGGAACAAACCAGCCATCTACGGTTTCAGTGAGATCAACCTTGCTGGCGTATGGATCGAGTACAGGAGTCAGCTTATAACTGGTCTGCAGATACTTATCGTTCACCTTAGCAGCGCCATCCACCGTACCGATGTTCTTCTGATGCTCGGCAGTCTGATTTTCAGGAGCCAGCCATTCCGGTGTATTGAACCAGTCCTTTGATGGCATATCGGCAACCCAAGGATGTTCGAAACCGCAATGGTTGAAAATCATATCCATCACAATCTTCAAACCTTTCTTGTGAGCCTCATCTATCAGCTGCTTATAATCGGCATTGGTTCCGAAACGTGGGTCTACACGATAATAATTGGTGGTAGCATATCCATGATAACTGCTGTTCTTGCCGTTACTTGGACTGTCGTTCTCCAAAACCGGGGTAAACCACAGAGCGGTTACACCCAACTGGTTAAAATAATCCAAGTGCTGGCGGATTCCCTCCAGGTCGCCACCATGGCGCAAACTAGGCTCTGCACGGTTGCAGGTCTTATCACGCATCGCCTTAAAGGCATCATTCTTCAGATTGCCGTTGGCGAAACGGTCTGGCATCAGCATATAGAGCACATCTTCATTAGAGAAACCGATGCGCTTATCGCCCGCCATCTCACGGTTCTTCAACACATACTTTACCTTCTTCGACTGTTTGCCCTGCTTGAAGTTGAGGGTCATCTCACCAGCCTTTGCCCCATCGAGGTTAAGATAAACCAGGAGATAATTAGGGGAATCAAGGCGGGCGATGCTGTCTACCTTCACACCCGGATAGTCTACCGTTACATCGGCATTCTTGATATCCTTGCCATACACCATCAGCTGGAGTGAAGCATCTTTCATGCCCACATACCAGTCGGTAGGTTCAATGCGGTTCACGTTAACCGCTGCATTCATACTTATTGCGCTACTCATAAGCAATAAAGAAGCTATTATCTTTTTCATATTACACCTTATTAATTAAATATATAAACTATTTCTGATAAAGTATCAGGGCTGACTGAGGGGCAACCTCAACTTCCTTTCCCGAAACAAAGCCTAAACCTTCCTCGTTAATCACACCATTGCAGCAAGCCACGGTATAATTACCCTCAGGAATCTGCATCTTCTTTGCCTCCTTATTGAAGTTATAGATCACGATGATGTTCTTCCACGCATCAATGCCCTCCAGATTCTTGAGCTGGAAACCTACGAGACAAGTTTCCTGAGCAGGCAGGAACTCCAGATGCTGACGTACCTTATCGCCTGTTGAAAGACGGAATGCCGGATGATTCTTGCGGAGCTGGATCAGACTCTTGTAATAAGCAAACGCCTGCGGATACTTCTGCAGATTGGTCCAGGTAAACTGGTTGATGCTGTCAGGAGAATTATAGCTATTGTGTACTCCCTTCTTGTCGCGGAGCATCTCTTCGCCGGCAAGGATGAAAGGAACACCCTGTGAAGTGAAGACGCAGGTCTGCGCAAGCTGGTCGATGCGGAGCAACTCGGCAGTACGTATTGCTTCAGGGATATTCTTGTCGGTAAGAGATGCGATGCTTGCCTTCAGACGGTCTACCAGACACATATCGTCATGGCAGCTTACATAACTGATCTGCTCGGTAGGATTGTTGGTCCAAGGCTTCTTGTCATAGTTCACCTTTGTCATATCCACCTGCGGATGGGCGATGCCACCCACAATACCGAACTTCAGACTCTCCTCCTGACCTGTAAGACCAGCCAGGAGCGCTCCCTGATGGTCATCAGAGAAAGGACCACGGAGCGCATCGCGCATATCATCGCTGAAAGCACCGATGCCCTTGAGCTGCTGGGTATTCGCCTTCACCGCCAGTTTCTCGGTAGGATAAGCACAGCTGCCTGCACTCCATCCCTCACCATAAATATAGATGCTGGGATCGATGCGGTTTACCATCTCACGGATAGCCTGCATGGTTTCGATGTCATGAACACCCATCAGATCGAAACGGAAACCATCGATATGATATTCGTCTATCCAGTATTTCACGCTCTCCAGCATAAACTGGCGCATGAGAGGCTTCTCTGAAGCAGTCTCGTTGCCACAGCCTGAACCGTCAGAATACTTACCATCCTTGGTTTTGCGATAATAATAATCAGGATAGGTACGCTGGAAATTGCTGCCATTGATATCGAAAGTATGGTTATATACGGCATCGAAAATCACTCGGATGCCTGCCTTATGCAGCGCCATCACCATCTCCTTGAACTCCTTGATGCGGGTTGCTGGAGAATAAGGGTCGGTAGCGTAACTGCCTTCCGGCACATTATAGTTTTTCGGATCATAACCCCAGTTGAACTGCGGTTTGTCGAGTCGGGTCTCATCTATAGAAGCGAAATCGAATACAGGCTGGAAGTGGATGGCGTTGATGCCCAGATTCTTGAGATATTCGATGGCCTTTGGCTCGGTGAGAGCGAGATATTTGCCCTTATATTTCAAGCCGGATGTAGGAGAAATGGAGAAATCACGCACGTGAAGCTCGTAGACAACGAGATCGGCTGGCGATTTCAGGGCAGGACGCACGTCCTGATCCCATCCAGATGGATCGGTATCATACAAATCTACGATGGCGCCACGGTTTCCGTTCACACCTACTGCTTTGGCAAATGTACCTGGTGTTTCACCCTTGCCTATATCAAAGGTATAGAATTTTCCCTTGAGGTCGCCCTTTACGGTAGCCTCCCAGCATTCATCACCCAACTTCTTCATTTTCAGCGTTTTATAAGCCTTTCCTCCCTGACCTTGCTTATAAAGTCGGAGGGTTACAGAAGACTTTTGGGCTGTTGGAGCATTCAGGATAAACATGGTTTTCTCCTTGGAATACATCATCTCATTGAATGTCTGCTGGGCATTCAATGAAGTTGGTAAAACGGTTGCTGTCAATGCTGCAATTATTAGTTTTTGGATATTCATATTGTTAAGTTATTGGTATACAGGATATTAAAGCGAACTGAGCGAAGAAAACTGTGACAGATTATCTACGCTCATTTTTAGCGTATTTCCGACCAACCGGACAGTTGGACGGAAATACGGAAATTATAAGCTTATTTAGCGAGCAAAGAGATGGCGAAACCACCACCACGTGCTTCGTTAATCTTCAAAACATCCCCCTTCTTCACAGTCTTGTGGATGATCTGATAAGATTTAGGGTTCTTCTCGTAGTCAGCAGTCTTGCCGTCCTGATAAATAGCGCAAGCATACTTCTTGCCCTTATCCAGGAAGTCGAGCTTTACTACGGCTGTGCGGGCTGCATCAGTCTTACCGCCTACAAACCAGTTATCGGTTCCCTTTGCCTTGCGGGCTACGGTGATATACTTGGCTGGCTCTGCCTCCAGATACTTGGAGTCATCCCAGTCGCAAGCTACGTCGCGGATAAACTGGAAGGCATCATCATACTTCTCATAATGCTCTGGAAGATCGGCAGCCATCTGCAGCGGACTGTACATTACGAGATAGAGCGAAAGCTGACCACAGAGAGTGGTATGAACATAACTCTTATTGTTGCTCCACTCAGAAAGCCTGGTCTCAAAGATACCAGGAGTATAATCCATCGGACCACCCTGCAGACGGGTGAATGGCAACATTACGGTATGATAAGACTTGTTACCGCCAAATGCCTCATACTCTGTACCACGTGCACTCTCGTTGCCAACCAGGTTAGGCCAGGTGCGGCAGATACCTGTAGGACGGGTTGCCTCGTGGGCATTTACCATGATATGATGCTTGGCAGCGGTCTCGATGACACGCTGGTAGTGATTGTTCATCAACTGGCTGTAGTGATACTCACCTCTTGGGATGATATCTCCCACATAACCGGTCTTCACGGCATCATAACCATATTTGTTCATCAGGTTGAAGGCATCTTCCATGTGGCGCTCGTAGTTGAGAGCTGCAGAAGATGTCTCGTGGTGCATCATCAGCTTCACGCCCTTAGAGTGAGCATAGTCGTTGAGCATCTTGATATCGAAGTCTGGATATGGAGTCACGAAGTCGAAGACATCGAGCTTCTGGTGACCGAACCAGTCTTCCCAACCTTCGTTCCAGCCTTCTACCAATACTTCCTGCAAACCGTTCTTGGCTGCAAAGTCGATGTAGCGCTTCACTTCCTCGTTGGTTGCACCATGAGTACCGTTAGGCTTGCACTTGCTGTAATCAGTAACACCGAGACGCACAGATGGCAGATCGTTGGTATAGCTCCAGGTCTTGGTACCCACAATCATGTTCCACCATACACCGCAGTACTTGGTAGGATGAATCCAGGATGTATCCTTAATCTTGCAAGGCTCGTTGAGATTCAATGTCAACTTGCATGAAAGCATATCACGGGCATCATCACTTACCATCACGGTACGCCAAGGGGTATTGAATGGAGTCTGGATAAATCCCTTTCTGCCCACGGCATCAGGAGTAAGCCAAGACTCGAAGGTCAATGTTTTCTCGTCCAGATTGAGGTGCATGGTAGGATAATCCAGACAGGCAGCCTCATGGATGTTGATGTAGAGTCCGTCCTTGGTCTTCATCTGGAGAGAGGTCTGAACACCGGTATCAGAGAAGACGGTGGTAGATGAATTGCTCTTGTAAGCTTCACGGTTTTTCGCAATAATTGGGCGAATGCCTGTCAATGGAGTAATGTTGTAATCATACTCCTGTGTATCATAATCACCAGGAATCCAGTAAGCGGTATGATCGCCTGCCATGGCAAACTGGGTATGCTCCTCCTGGATGACGAAATAATTCAGACTTTCCTGCTGTGGGAACTCATAGCGCAAGCCCATACCATAATCATATACACGGAAACGGATGGTGATGTTACGCTTAGAAGCAGCCTGGTTCAGGTTTACCTCCATCTCGTTGTAATGGTTGCGGATGGTAGCGGTCTCGCCCCATACCGGCTTCCAGGTTTCATCGAAAGTCGATGTCTTGCTGCCGGTTTCAGTAAAACCATCCATCAGGCTGGTTTCCTCCATGCCCTTAGAGGCATGTTTATCCTTAGCCAGTTCCAATCCTAAGTGGGATGGCTTGCATACAGTCTTTCCCTTATAGCTCATCTCATAGGTAGGCTGTCCCTTTTCGGTCAAAGAGAATGTTACCGAGACGTTGCCGTTAGGCGACTTTACGGTCTGGGCTGCTGCCAACATAGGAAGCAAGAGACCCATCACTAATACATTCAGTTTTTTCATACTGTTCAGTTGTTGTTTATTCTTTTTTTGAATCTTCGTTAGTTTATCTCAATCATTATCTGTTTATTCTTAAGATAGTGCAAAGATACAAAAAACAAAAATACCCTCCACGTTTTGGGAGGGTATTTTTCTGCAAATGAGTGTGCAAACGTTTGCACTATATATAATCATGTTAGTTAGCATCTTCCAGACTGCGAAATCATTTCTGTGATATTCTGCACGAAACGCTTATCTGCAGCCAGATCCTCTATGTTGAGGTGCATGCGGTAACGCCAGTAATGCTTAGGGGTAGCCGGGATATTGATACGTTCAGCATCGGCATCAGGCAGACGAAGAGCCTCATCGGTAGCCAACCAGTCCTGGATGCTCAATATGCAGAGCATGGATGGAGAGGTAAGATGGCGGCTGATGATGTCGCTAGCCAACCAGCCTGGGAGTGGATGAGGTGCTGATCCCTGACGGTAGAGCATCGTATTGTAATACTCCTGGGTACGCTGGATATTCTCATCCCACCACATGCGCAGAGTAGGCATATCGTGGCTCGAAATGGTACATACCGAGCGGTATGGGTTACGGCTCAGATGTCCGAACTTAACCGATGGATCCTTTGGCATGCTCTGGAGTTCCAGACTCAATATCTTCAACTCGTCCATTACCCAAGGCACACAGTCTGGAACCATACCGAGGTCTTCGGCACAAACCAGCATGCGGGTAGCCTGAACCAGCTTAGGCAACTTTTTCATCGCCTCCTGATACCAGAACTGGTTGTTGCGGCGATAGAAATAGTCGTTGTAAAGGCGGTTGAACGCAGCCTTGTCATTATCATAGAGCGACTCGTAGATAAAGTCGAGCTGGGCTGAGATACGTGGATGGAAGACGCCAGGGTTGGTATGATCGCGTACGAAGAGTACATCGCTGATCAGGGCATACAAGCCATCACGCAGCCAGAGTTCCTTCTCATCTGTTGCATCAGCAAAGAGAGCCTCTACCTTGCGCTGGGTATCTACCTCAGACTTCATCTGATAACGCTCGTCATCCAGACGGTCGAGATACTTCTCCTTTACCTCGCCGGCACGCTCATGGAACACACGATCCAATACCCAATCGGTAATGAACGGACGGGTAAAACGGTCTTCCTGGAAGTGCAAACCATAGCTTTCAATCTCTTCACGGCTCATGGCAAGCGCCGGTGCAAACTGTCCGAGCAATCCATGTACGCTATGTACCGGAATCTCCCAGATACGGAAGAAGCCCAATACGTGGTCGATGCGGTAAGCATCAAAGTATCTTGCCATGTTCTGGAAACGGCGGTTCCACCACTGGCAGCCATCCTTCAGCATCTCAAACCAGTTATAGGTAGGGAATCCCCAGTTCTGACCATTGGCAGAGAAGTCATCAGGTGGAGCACCCGCCTGACCATTGAGGTTGAAGTATTTAGGTTCCGTCCATACATCGCAACCATTGCGGTTTACGCCGATTGGAATATCACCCTTCAAAATAACGCCCTTAGCCTTGGCATGCTCGTGAGCCTCCTGCATCTGGCGGTCCAGTACGAACTGTACGAAATAGAAGAACGCCACGTTCTTGTAAGCAGCAGTCTTAGGGTCGGCAAGCACCTTGCGCTCAGCCTCATCCCATACCTGATGATCTGGCCACTGGTTGAAATCAGCCGTACCATTCTTATCACGCAGGTATGAATACTGTGCGTAAGGAACCAGCCACAGTTCAGAAGCCTGGAAGAAAGCCTTGTATTCGGCTGTCTTCATCATCTTTTCACCTTCCTGATTGAAGATTTGGCGCAAGTAATTTATCTTGAAATCATTTACTTTCTCGTAATCTATCTTATCCAGTGCGTTCAACTCAGCACGTGTCTTCTCAGCCTCAGCACGAGCCTTGGCATCCTTCAGCTCAGGGAGAGCATGGAGGTCGGCATACTGCGGATGAATAGCGAAGACGCTGATGCAGCTGTATGGATAACTGTCGGTCCATGTATGGGTGATGGTGGTATCATTGATAGGAAGGAGCTGGAGCACCTTCTGACCAGTAGAAGCCACAAAATCAATCATGGTCTTCAGGTCACCGAAGTCACCAATACCGGCACTCTTACAGGTACGCAATGAGAATACAGGCACCTGCGTTCCGGCAAGTTTGCGGTTATACAGAGCGAAGAAAGCCTGGTCGAGTTCATAAGATACCAACTCACCTGCCTTCATCTCCGGCAAATCCACGGTTCTGTTCATGCTGGTTTCCCAGAGAAGATTATTCTTTGCATTTCTGAAAGCAACGAACTTAAACTCCAGATGGCTGCCCTCAAGATGAGTCGCATCAATATCAGCCACCCATTCATTATAAGTATGCTGAGTCATCGGAAGAATCTTCTGCACATCCCAGGCACCCAAAGCTTTATCTGCACCCAATACACCCAGGCGCTCACCATCGCGAAGCTGAGGAACACGGACTATCAGACGCACAATCTTGCTGCCCATTTCCAGCTTCATCTCCTGTGGAGCCTGATGATTGATGCAATCGGTAAAGGCACTGCTGTAGAGGTAAGCATCCTCCGGCATAACCTTCCAGTGGTCGTAAAGGGTATAAACCGCAGCCTTCTTGGCATTTACATCGAGCTGATGCTTAATCATAAGCCATTCGGTCTTGACTGCTCTTCCTTCACGTTCTACACTATAATAATAGGTATACGATTTTTCTGGTGATTCAACACACCAGTCGCATGCCCATCTTTCACCATCTGTTGTCTCGAGAGGAAGTTTCAGTTCACCTTCCTCCGTCTGAATGTTTACGACGATCTGTTCGCCGAACATTGCTTTATATTCAATATTAAACTGTACTGTCATAAGACTCTTAAAGGCTCTTGAAAATGTTATAATTTATGTTTGATGCTACAAAGGTAAGAAAAACGAGCGAAAAACGTATCTGAAATTTGCATATTTTTTCTCACAAATCGTGCAAACGTTTGCACTACCCCTACTCTGTAGAAACAATAATTAATCGTTCATCACATTTTATTCTGATTTCTTATCCTTGATGATACTCACAGACAGTGCACCCGCAATCAGCAGGATACCTGCCACAATCATCATATCGCTCTGATGAGAACCCACCAGACTCAGGACAGTTCCACCGCAGATAGCAGCCACAATCTGAGGGATACAGATGGTTGCGTTAAACAGACCGAGATAAGCACCCATGTGACCATATCCCTGCAAAGCATTGGTAACAAAGGTGAAAGGCATCGCCAGCATGGCTGCCCAACCGGCACCAATCATCAGGAACGGAACAAACTGCAGATACTGGTCATGCAGGAAAGGTATCAGGGCAAAACCCACACCACCGATAACCAGACTGACAGCGTATGCCACCTTCGTATTCTTAAACTGAGGGAGAATCACAGCCCAGACTACACTACCTACAGCCTGTACGGCAAAAAGAATGCCCACCCAGTTGCCTGCCTCCTGGAATGCTTCAGAAGCAGGATCGGTCGTATTCCATACGGTTTCAGCGATGGCTCCCGTAGAATAATTCCAGAGATAAAGGAAACCAGCCCAGCAGAAGAACTGAACCAGTCCCACCTTCCAGAAGGTAGATGGCGCCTTGCGGAGCAAAGTAATCCAACCGGCCTTGTCTTCAGAAGCCTCAGCATTAGGATTCTTCACTCTTCCCTCTTCCCTCTTCGCTTCATTATACTCCGCATACTGCTGTGGATTCCACTCCTTCACCTTCATCGTGGTGTAGATAACACAGAGAATCAGGATAGCCGCACCGATATAGAACGACCAGATGACAGAATCAGGAACCACACCCTTCTCAGCATAATTCTTGATACCGAGGAAGGTAAAGAGGAATGGGAAGATATATCCGGCTACAGAACCGGCATTGCAGAGGAAACTCTGGATAGAGTAAGCCTTTGCCTTCTGTTTTTCATTTACCATATCGCCTACCAACATCTTGAACGGCTGCATCGCCATGTTGATGCTCGTATCGAGGAACATCAGCGCTATCAGTCCGAAGAGCATCGCACCGCTCACGGTCAGTCCGAGCGAACCGGCATTCGGGAGCAGGCACATTACCAGGACGGCAATCGTAGCACCCACAAAGAGATAAGGGATGCGGCGACCGAAGCGGCACCACGTCTTATCACTCAACGTGCCCACGATAGGCTGTACCAGGATTCCCATCAGAGGAGGGAGAATCCAGAAATAACTCAAGTTGTGTGGGTCAGCACCCAACGTTGCAAAGATTCGGGAGATGTTGGCGCTCTGTAGGGCATAGGCAATCTGTACTCCGAAAAATCCGAAGCTCAAGTTCCAGAGCTTCCAGAAACTTAAATCAGGTTTTTGTTTCATCGTTATATTGTTTTTATATTTTTATCTTGTTGTTCCTCTCACCACAAGTCGTGTTCTCACCACTCGCTTCTCCACCTCATCTCTAGGGATGGAGCCTTCCACCTGACCAATCAAGATATTGGCAGCTTCCTCGCCTACGGCTACACCTCGCTGCTCAACCGTAGTAAGCATCGGGTCGCACGCCTTGGCACGGTCACCATTGGTGAATCCGCAGATGCTGATTTCTTCAGGCACCTTGAACCCCATCCGCTTGGCGGTATAGAGGATGCCGATTGCCGTATCATCATTGATGGCGAAGAAAGCATCCGGACGATCTTCCTCTATCAGAATATCCGGCGTTATTGCTTCGGCATTGGCACGGTCATCGCAGATCTTCACCCAGTCAGGGTTCTCCGTCAAACCATGCTTTACCAGCGCATCATGATAACCGTTATATCGGTTCTTTGAGATTTCCAGATTCATCGGCGAGCCGTAGAAGGCAATCTTCTTACAGCCCGTATCAATCATGTGGGTAACGGCAGTAAAGGCACCCATATAGTCATCTACCACCACTCGCGAGCAGTTCACGCCCGTACATATTCTATCATAGAAGATGAGCGGCACCCCATTCTGCAGCAGTTTTTCGAAATGGTCATACTGCTTGGTATCCTTCGCCTGTGAAACGATGATGCCACAAACCTTGTTCTGATAGAAGTCTTCACAGATGGCCACCTCCTTATCGTAACGCTCGTTACTCTGCGCCACCATCACACGGTAACCTCTGGCTCTAGCCTCTTCCTCTATACCCGAAAGCACCGACATGAAGTAATAGTGTACCACCTGAGGCACAATAACTCCAATCACCTTCATCGGCTTCACCTTATTATGTCTTAAAGCTTCACCTAGGAAATTAGGAAAGAAGTTATGTTCACGCGCGTATTTCTGAATACGCTCCTTTTGGGCAGTACTGATACGAGAACTGTCCTTCAATGCCCGGCTCACTGTGGCAACACTTACGCCCAGATCGCGAGCAATATCTTTCATTGTTATTGTTTCTTTATCGCCCATTGCTATTAGTTGTGCTGCAAAATTACGAAATATCCTCAATATCAGTTCAAAGTTCTTGACTTAAATCAAGTAATTTCTGTGCAAACGTTTGCACAAAATAAATAACGGAATTAACACAAAAATAGTACAACATTAGAGAAAAGAACTTAATTTTGCACACAGAAACGACAAGTTTATGGGCAAGCGCCCCATTCCTACCTTAATATAATATAAGTAAGATGCCAGAAAGACCCCGAAAATAGCCTGAACGGCATTTTGAGTAGGAACGACAACAACTTAAGCCAAGAAGAAAAGAAGAAAAAGTAGATAAATAAATATAATTCATTAACTTAAAAATCAAGCAAATGATGAAGCAGGTAAAAATTAAATTGCCTCTCAGAGCGTTGACCCTAGCAAGCGGTCTGCTTCTGACGGTGAGTTCCTTTGCGCAGACAAATGCAGTTAAGGGACATGTGAAGGATGCTTCTGGTGAGCCTATCATGGGTGCTACCATTACAGTTAACGGTAAGGCAGTGGGCATTACCGATATGGATGGTAACTTCTCAGTTGATGCAGCGCCAGGTGCCAAGATTACATTCACCTATCTGGGTATGACACCGCAGACAGTGAAGGCATCTAGTAACATGAACATTACCTTGGAAGATGACTCAAAGGCTTTGAATGAAGTCGTTGTCATCGGTTATGGTGTAGCTAAGAAAAACGACTTGACAGGTTCCGTTACAGCTATCAAGCCAGACGAGAAGAACCATGGTATCATTACTTCTGCACAGGATATGATCCAGGGTAAGATTGCCGGTGTAAATGTCAACTCATCAACGGGTGCTCCTGGTGATGGTGCACAGATTCGTATCCGTGGTGGTGCTTCTCTTACTGCGAGCAACAACCCATTGATTGTTATCGATGGTATGCCTATGGATAACAATAATACAAAAGGTGTAAACAACCCTCTTTCTCTTGTCAATCCTAACGATATCGAGAGCTTCACCGTATTGAAGGATGCTTCAGCTACAGCCATCTATGGTTCCCGTGGTTCTAATGGTGTCATCATCATTACAACCAAGAAGGGTCGCAGCGGCCAGAAGCCACAGGTTTCTTACAATGGTACACTTTCGGTAAGTACTGTTGCCAAGAAGATGGATGTGATGAATGCTTCCGAATATACAGACTTCATCAAGAACTATTATGGTGAAGATTCTTCTGCCTACAAAGGTTTAGGCTGGAAGAAGTTCAATGAAGATGGAACTCCAGATTATTCTGCCGGCACATACGATACCGACTGGCAGGACGAGATTTACCGTGCAGCTGTCAGCCATGAGCATAATGTAAGTTTAACAGGTGGCATCAGCAAGAAATCATGGTCAATGCCTTATCGTGTCAGCGTTGGTTACACCGGTCAGGAAGGTATTCTGAAGGGTTCTGACTATAAGCGAGTTACTGCCGGTTTCAACATCAATCCATCATTGTTCGACAAGCACCTTAACATTAATGTCAACGGTAAGTATTCTTACTCAAAAACAAATCCAGGTGGACAGGATGCAGTAGGCGCAGCTGTCTCTATGGATCCTACTCGTCCTGTTAAGAGTAGTGATGAGAAATTCAAGAACTGGGGTGGCTATTGGCAGTGGGCATTACCTACTACCTCATATGACCCTACATTCCCATATAACCGCAACGACGATGCTCCAACAAACCCTGTAGAAAAAGTTGAAAACTACGATTTCTACAAGAGTGCGCATATTCTCTTGGGTAATGTAGAGGCAGACTATAAGATACATGGTTTCGAAGACCTTCATCTTCACGCCAACATTGCTGGAGAATATAGCACTGGTGGAGAGTACAACACCAACAATCCACAATCTACATACGGATTCTACTATGGTGGCAACAGCGAAAATAAGGAGAAGAAGTATAACGTTGTAGCTACTGCCTATGCTCAGTACACCAAGGATTTCAACAAGGCTAACCACTTCGACATCATGGCTGGTTACGAATATAGCCACATGAAATATTGGGGAGACCAGTGGAGCAAGTCTATGTATCCATCTACCTACGAAGGTAAGAATGATGCAGGCGAAGCTCTTGCAGGAACCGTGAAGTCTTACGATACAAGCAACTGGAAGGGACAGACTTACCTCGTGAGCTGGTATGGACGTGCCAACTATTCTTTGCTTGACCGTTATCTCCTTACATTCACTGCCCGTTATGATGGCTCAAGCCGCTTTGCAAACGGACACCGTTGGGGTTTCTTCCCATCAGCAGCCTTCGCATGGCGTATCAAAGACGAAAAATTCCTGAAAGATATTGATGCTATCAGCGACTTGAAACTCCGACTTGGTTGGGGTAAGACCGGTCAGCAGGATACAGGTAAAGAGTACTACACCGCTACCTATAAGAAGAGTACAAGTAATCACCACCTCTATCCAATCGGTGGTATTGCCAACAACCCAGGAATACTCTACCGTCCATTGGCATACAATGACGAATTGACTTGGGAGACGACTACTACATGGAACGTAGGTCTCGACTATGGTATGTTCGACCAGAGACTCACCATCAACCTTGATGGTTATATCCGCAAGACAACCGACTTGCTCAGCACAACAACCATCGCTGCAGGTCAGAACTTTGACAATGCTCTCTTGATGAATGCAGGTACATTGAAAAACAAGGGTTTTGAGGTAGCTATCACAGGTCGTCCTATCCAAACCAAGGACTGGTTTGTAGAATTGAGCGTCAACGCTGCTTACAACAAGAACGAGATTACCGAACTTGCAGGCGGTCGTGATTTGATGGAGGCAGGCATGCAGGTAGGTCAGAATCAGGCGATTACCTATCATAAGGTAGGAAAGCCAGCCAACTCATTCTTGGTTTACCAGCAGGTTTACGATGAGAGCGGACGTCCAATCATGGGTTGCTACGTAGATCGTAATGGCGATGGTACAATAGACGAGAACGACAGATACTTCTATAAGAATATCGTGGCTCCTTGGACAGGCGGTTTCAGCTTCAAGGTTGCATACAAGAACTGGGATCTCGGCAGTAATTTCCGTGCAAGCTTCGGAAACTATCTCTATAATGGATACGCAGAAGGTGCGATAAATACAAAAGAGGTATGTAGTGCAAAGGGATATTATAAAAATACCACAAAGGAGTTAGTAGCTCTTGGCTGGACTTCGTACAACTATCCTCTTACCGACTACTTCGTACAGAATGGCAGCTTCTTGAAGTGCGACAACATCACACTGGGCTATAACTTCAACAATCTGCTGAAGGGTGGCAACTACAAGGGCATCTCTGGCCGTATCTACGCCTCATGCTCTAACGTGTTTACTATCACCAAGTATAAAGGTATTGATCCTGAAGTAACATCAGGTAAGGACGACAACATCTATCCTCGTTGCCGCACATTCCTGCTCGGTCTGAACCTTAACTTCTAACAATTTAAAATAGATTTCGATATGAAACTCAATAAATTCAACATAATTGCCCCAGCAGCAGCTCTTCTGCTTTCAGCAAGCTTGAGCTCTTGCATGGATGACTTGAACAAGGGAAACATTGACCCTACTGTTGATGCCAATCCTAATATTACGGGCTTATACAGCAAGTGCTATGCTGGTCTTATCATGGAGGGTAATGACGGTAATGCCGATTTCTCTATCGACGACGCTGGTAAGTCATGCTTGCTCCGCAACCTGTTCAACTTCAACGAGGTACCTACCGACGAAGCCGCCTGCTGGTGGTCAGATGGCGGTATTGAGGATGTAACAAAAAATAAGTTCGAATCTGGTAATGCCACTCTGAAGAACCTCTACTATCGTCTGATGTCGAACATCTCTTACGAGAATCATTTCTTGAGCCTCGACGCAGCCCAAGAGGATAAAACTAAGTATGCAGAGGTACGTGTACTTCGTGCCTATAGCTATTTCTTGATGCTCGACTTCTTTGGAGACCCGACATTCATTAACAAGATTTCGCCAGAAACACCACGTCAAGCACACTCTTACAATTCAAAGTTTGAGGAAGGCAAAACATATACTCGCGCAGAGCTTCTTCAGTTAGGTCGTGAGTTCTTGTTCAACTGGGTAGAAAGCGAATTGCTTGCTGCAGAGCCAGACCTGTTGGAGGCAAAGCCAGAGACTGATACAGATCCAGACTATGGCCGCGTAGACAAAGGCACATGCTGGTTGCTCTTGAGCCGTCTGTACCTCAATGCCGGTACATACCTCAAAAACGATGGTCAGAACAATCAATATTGGAATAAGGCTCTCGAATATGCTGAGAGGGTTATCAATTCAGACTATAAGCTCTTCGATGACAGCAAGATGTCTAATGAGGCTAAAGCTAATGGCTACAAGCCATACGACCTGCTCTTCATGGGCGACAATGGTTCAAATGGTGCAAGCTGCGAGGCTCTTCTGCCTTTGATGCAAGATGGTGACAAGACTCAGGGATACGGTGGCTCGATGTTCTTTGTTGCAGCTCTTTGGGATGCTACAATGCAGACTGTTACAGATAAGGATGCTGCCACTACTGCCAACACATGGTCAGGTATGCGTGTTCGTCCACAATTCGTAGAGAAGTTCTTTACCGATCCAAAAGTTGTGGTAAACAAGTCAGCTTCCGAAATCCGTGCTATGAACGTTGATGACCGTGCTATCCTTTGGGGTAAAGGCAACAGTGACGGCGATCGTACTTTAGAGATTGGTGCTAACGATAAGTTCGTCAAGGGTATTGCAACACCAAAATGGAATAACAACTATTCTAATGGTGGTACTCCTCACGACAGCTATAACGTAGATATAGACTTCTTCCTCTTCCGTGTAGCTGAGGCTTACCTCAATGCAGCTGAGGCTGAGATGCACCTCAATGGTGAAAGCTCGGCTAATGCAAAGAAGTATATCGATGCTCTTCGCAACCGTGCCCACGCAGGCGTACGTGCTTCTTATACTCTTAACGACGTGCTCGATGAGCGTGCCCGTGAGTTGTATTGCGAAGGTCTCCGCCGTACTGATTTGATCCGTTTCAATCAGTTTGGTGGCAGTCAGGCTACATACAATTGGGAACTTAAGGGTGGTAGTACTAATGGTACAACCTTCGCCAAGACCTATAATGTATATCCTCTCCCATCTTCAGAGGTTCTTTCTAACAAGAACTTGACACAGATTGATGGATACAACGAGGTTCAAAACTAAAGTATAAAAGAATTATTAAAGAAAACGCAATATGAAGAATAAATATATAATTGGTGCTCTGCTTGTCGGCATCATCAGCTTATTCGCATCATGTTCGGATGACAACGACTCTAACCCAACGCTGATTCAGCCTAAAGAGTTTGTGTTGAACACTCCTGCATATGCCAATGCGACTATTGATTTGGAAAAATCTACTGGTCTTGAGCTTACATGGTCACAGCCTAAGTACACAGCAGACAATGCCCCAATCAACGCAACATACGAGGTGCAAGTATCTCCAACCAACAGCTTCACAGTTTCTACTGATGAAGCTGCTGCAGACGAGAGTGGAGAAAAGGTGCCAGACTACGCTGTTCTTAGCAACACCACACAGAAATGTAATATTTCTGCCTCTGCAGAAGAAATGGACAAGGCATTGGTAAAGATACTTAAATGGACAGAAGAGAATGTTCCTGCCGAGCAGGAGATGTACGTTCGTGTTAACGCTTACATCCTTGAGGGCACAAGCCGTCTGAATCCTGTCGCTTCAAACTCAGTAACGCTCAACGTAAAGCCTTACTATATTGAACTGAAGGATGCTGTTCCAACAATGTGGTATCTTGTAGGTAACATGTTCGGCGCTAAGTGGGCAAACGACAAGAATATTGGAGTAGACGCACTTCCAATGTTCCTTAAGCCAAACTTCTCTTACGATAAGAAGACTGGTGCTGGTGAGATTGAATACACCAACTTCTTCCTTACAGACGAATTCGACGAAAAAGCAGAATCTGCTGTGGCAGGTTTCAAGATTCTGCCTTCAAGCTTCGATTGGAACTACAGTATGGACGGCGGTGGAAAGTTGAAGGACAATATCGCCTATCGTGGTTCAACTAATAGCGATGGTGGTCATATCCTTGCAGGAGCAAACGGTTACTACACAATCACATTGAACACCGCCAACAATACAGCCACTATGGTGAAATACGAGGATAATGTAACCAACTATGGTACTATCCAGATTGCAACCTCATTAGACGATTTCGCGAGCGACACTCCAATGCTTCCTTACAATACAGAGGGCGTTGAAAACCACGCTTGGTACTATGTGATGGAAGTTCCTGCCGGACAGACAGTAAGCTTCAAGTTCAAGATTGCTGGTTCTTGGGATACCAACTGGGGATTTGGTGCAGAAGATGGCGCTGTCAACATGTATGGTAAGTGCGAGGCTAATGGTCATAACATCGGTTTGACTGAAGGCAAGTATTGCATCTCATTCAACGACATCACAGGTGCATTCAGCATCGTTAAATTGTAAATCACTTAAAGTATAGACAATTATGATTAAGAAAATATTATTGGGAATGACCCTGCTGATGTCTATGGTATCTTGTACCGAGGACTACACAGATTGGGGTAACCCACAGAGCAATCCTAAGGAGGAAGCCGTATCATTCGGAAATGGTAGCGTAACTCCAGTTGATGTCATCAACTTGGCTGATGTTAAGACAGAGAAGGTAAAAGTGGCGAGCATTGTTGCTCCCACTTCTTCCAACGCTGCTTATACACCTAATTATAAGATTAACTTCGACGGTCAGTCATTCGACATTGATGCTGATGGCAACATGGCAACAGCTGAATTGACAAGCTATATCGTAGATAAGTGGGGAAAGCGTCCTACAGAGCGCGACATCGATGCTACTCTTGATGCATGGGTAAGCAATGGCTCAACAGCCGTGAAGATGACTACATCTGCAACATTCCAGGTTAAGGCTATTCCTGAGGCTCCAGTTATTGAAGATGGCTATTACCTCGTAGGCGATATGTTTAATGTCGAAGCCGTTGGTGATGCCCCAGCCGTTAACGGTTGGAATACTGTAAGTGCTAAGCAGGCATTCAAGCACAGCGATAAGGATGTATATGATGATCCTGTTTTCACCATCACATTCGAGACAACCAAGGCTAATCAGTATTGGAAGATTATTCCTAAGAAGAACGTTGATGCCGGTAACTTCTGGGCTGCTGGCGTAGTAGGTCCTAAGGTTGACGTCGACGACAGCATGACAGGTTTGTTGACCAACCGTGACGCTAAGGCTGGTAAGATTGCCAAGGCTGGTAAGTATAAGCTCACCATCGACATGATGGACTACTCTTATACCTTAGAGGAGGTTAATTACGATCCATTCATCTACTTCATCGGTAGTACTGATGGTTGGAATTCCAATGATCAGAAGCTTGCTCTCGTAGACGATGCAAAGGGCGTATACACTGGTTATGTTTATTTGGCCGATCCTAACGCTGCTGGCTTTGAGTTCAAGTTCCAGCGCGCGCAAGGAAACTGGGACACCGCTATTGGTGCAGGTACATTTGTAAGCTTTGGTGGAGCTGCTATCGGTGTCGACAATGGCAACATCGGCGTAAATGCAGGCGAAGGTGTTTACTACATGGATGTTAATCTTTCAGAAGGCACTATCACAGCCACTAAGATTGAGACCATGGGTATGATTGGTGGCTTCAACAAATGGGCTGGCGACGCACCAATGACATGGAATGCTGAAGAGTATTGCTTCGAGGCAACAAATGTAGGTGTTACTGCCGATGGTTGGAAGTTCCGCGTAAATGGTGGTTGGGACATCAACCTCGGTGGAAGTCTCAATAACCTTACTGCTGGTGGCGGCAACATTACAGTAGCAGGCAACACAGTCAAGTTGTATCCAACAAGAAAGACAAATGACAATATCTACTGCACAGTAGAATAAGCATCTGTTTCATCATAATAAAAATAGTATAACCAATAGGCGGCTCTCAATTCCGGGAGCCGCCTATTTTTTTCTTTCTCCTCCCCCTTTTCAAGTATTTTTTCCCTAAAACCTTGGAAGTTATGAGGAAAAGTCGTATCTTTGC
>OGPT01001687.1_pt1 | contig 19571 bp, 11 predicted proteins | sample 1552951 | NCBI WGS metagenome assembly OGPT01 (sample SAMEA2580224, study PRJEB22360) | human gut metagenome | biome: human gut; feature: human-associated habitat; material: faeces | place: Denmark | collected 2008/2010
GAACTTGACAGCACGGGCATGGTGGTAAAGGCTGTTTACAATGACGGCACAAGGACGGCTGTTTCAGATTATACTCTCCAGGGCTTTGACAGCAAAACAGAGGGCGAAAAAACTGTAACTGTAGCTTACAATAACTTTACGGCAGAGTTCACAGTGACAGTAAAGCACACACATGAGTATTATTCCGAGATAACAAAACAGCCGACTTGTTCGGAAAAGGGTGAGTCCGGCTTTGTCATAGCCAGTACGCCATAGGAGCAGCGCTCCACAATTTCCCACGCCTGCTCAGCGCTGACTTCACGATCCTTTCTTCTCATAACTCTCACATTTTCCTTTCTTTCATATCCGCTGTCATAACCTGTTCCGTCGGCAGGCCGCCATCATTCACAGGAACACAGACGGTTTAAAAATTATTATCACAGGACTGTCATTCTTCCCGCTTCGTGGCATAGTGCCTGTACACTGCCTCCACATCTGTTGTATCTGCCCGGGCCGATTCCGGTAATGCGGCCCAATAGCTTACCAGCGCTACTACCATTTTCTCCCAGAGCCAAGCGTTTTTTCAGGTTCATGGTGTACCTCCTTCGATCAGCGCCAGTTTCCGTTTCCGGGGCAGCTTTTTGATAGCCGCCTCCCGGCGCTGGGCGGTGGAGCGGTCCGGAGCCTCCTCTGTGTAGGCCAGCGACACCGGAGGCCGGGCGCGAGTGTATTTGGCCCCGGTCCCGTTCTGGTGCTCCCGGAGCCGACGGGCCACGTCGGTGGTGGAGCCGGTGTACAGGCTGCCGTCCCCGCAGCGGAGCATATAGACATACCAGGCCATTCTCCCACCCCCTTTTCTGCCATTTTAACATGCCGTCCCCGCTACCGCAAGACATAGGGATTTCCCTTCCCGTCATAAAGGCCGCCATCATCGTCGGCAAGAAGGTACTGGACGCCGCAGAGTCTCAGTTTCAGGCAATGGAAAGCCCTGCCTCAGGTGGCAAACATCCACGCCAAGCCGGAGGACCTTCCCGCTGTTATAGAAAAGGCTCTGGCGGACATCGACGGCCCGGTCCAGCCATATCGATCGACGCGGTGATGGAACAGGAGCAGGTTGGCTGATTTGGCAGAACAGAACCACTCCGACGCAAAAAGCATAAGGGACAACGAGAACCAAGCGCTTCTCCGTGAAACATTCTCCTGCGTCATTAAGATCGTCAGTATATCGCCAAGAGCTATATTCCAAGCAAAAAACGAGGCAGGCTGCCCTAAACGGACAGCCTGCCTTACACGTTTATATATGTTGTTTCGCTTATTGATAGGAAAACTGAGGATTCTGCACACAGCGCTTTCCGCCGCTGATCTCAACATGACAGCCATTCATGTAGCCTGCGGCATCCGAAGCCAAAAACACCAATACCTTTCCCAGGTCCTCCGGCGTACCGAAGCGGCGGCTGTTGATATTCATCAGTTCTTCGCCCTCGGCACGTACCTCAAAGGAAACGACCGTGAGGTGAGGGAATTGCAGCCGGGCTTCAATGGAAACCGACCCGGTGCAGAAACCGATATCCCAGAATACACGGCGGTGGTTCAGTTCCAGCGCTTGTAACGTAAGCAGGCGGATAGGTGCTTTGGTTATCATACGGGTACGTCCGTCCAAATGTGCGAATTGTTCGTCGGGGATACCAAAAGGGCGGGCTTCGGGAAAAGAGGTGGCGCAAAGCAACAGGTTGTTGGGATGCTCGAATCCGCCTTGCGTTGCTTCCTGTAGTGTCATGTGGCGGATGCGTTCTTTTTCGGGGTTGCCGAGATGCTCGCCTACATACATGGTGTAACGGTCATACCCGTATTCCAGCATGCGGGACGCGATAGCGGCGGGCGTATGTTCCCGGTCGGTAAGGATGCCTATCTTGGGAGCGCGCTCTATCAGGGCACGGTCGAACTCGTGCCAGGGACGTCCCGTCAGCGAAACGGTGCGCATATCGTCATAAGGCATTACGAGGCGGTGCGCCAATGTCTGGAGAGAGTTGAAAGAGGGGTAGAGCTTGATTTCGGCATCCGGCAATTTCCGTTTCACCGTATTGGCAAAGCCGAAAAACAGCGGGTCGCCCGAAGCGAAGACCACGATTTGCCTGTGGCCGGCATCCGTTTGTCCGCATCCGTCACCGCCGAACACCCTCTCATATCGCGCGAATACATTCTCCAACGGTACGGTAATGGAAATCCATTCCGCATCATCCGGTAGCAAGTTCCCGACAATCTCTTTATGCCGTACTCCCCCCGAAAAGATCTTCCCGCGCCGTATGTGTTCCAATACTTCCGGCGGAAAGAAAGGCGTCCGGTTATCGTCCGTTCCTATAATGATAAATTTTCGTTGTATAACCATTCGCTTACCACTAATCGTTAATTCTTAATCGTTGTTTCACACGTCTCGTCCCGGTCGTAACTGTTCCGCATCATTGTAGCACAAAACGGCGTTTACTAATGTTGCAGCAAGGTTGCTTCCGCCTTTGCGTCCTTCTACAATTATTTTAGGGATGGCGGTGAAAGGCTTTGTCATGTGCTTGGACTCCTGTACGTGTACGAAGCCCACCGGAGCGGCGATAATCCCAGCCGGATGCGCTTTCCCTTTGCGTATAAGATCGCATAGTTCCATTAACGCTGTCGGAGCGTTGCCGAATACAAAAAGGGCGTCTGGATGGTCTTCAACGGCAAGGCGTGTGCCCGCTTGTGTGCGGGTGATGCCTTTCTCCGTTGCCATTGCTGCGGTACGGGGATCGCCGAGATAGCATTTCACCTTTACACCCAAACGTTCCAAAGCTCCTTTACGAATGCCGCTGGCAGCCATTGTCACGTCTGTAACGATGGTCCGTATGCGTTTCCCGATGATACCTTGATATAGTGTTTCCACTGCTTTTTCGTCTGTGTGCAACAGCTTTTCCATTTCAAAATCTGCGGTGGTGTGGATGGCGTGTAGCAACGCCCATTTATGGTCGAGGGGAATGTCCCGGTTCCTGAGCTCTTTCTCGATGGTACGGAAGCTCCGTATCATGATCTCCTGCCCTTTACTAGCTCCATACTGGGTATTCCCGGTCGCAACCTCCTCCCGGTAATATCCCCGCGGAGTAATCATCGTACCGTTCCATTCGTACGATTGCGAGTTGCCTATCAGTACTACGGTAAACATATCCGTCTTTTCGGGGTCGAACGCTTCCAGCGTCGTTATGTGCACTTCCTGTTCGGGACGCCCTGCCTGGCGTACATAGCCTACGGGGGTCTGTGGTGAACGTCCTTCTTGCAGGAATAACTCTTTCAGCCGGTAAAGTTGCCAATAACGGCCTTCACTTTTGGGATTGTAGACGGCTGTCACGAAATCGGCTGCGGCAGCGGCAATGATACGTTTCTCAATGCGTTCCCACGGGGTCATCAGGTCTGAGAGGGAGATGACGCAGAAGTCATGTCCCACAGGAGCTCCCAGCAGGGAAGCCGCTTTCTGGAATGCGCTGATACCGGGCAGGGAAATAATCTCTGCGTTACTGTTCCGCTCCCGCTTCATTTCATACACAAGCGGCGTCATACCGTAAATCCCTGCATCGCCCGAACTGATGACGCACACCGTTTTTCCCTGCTCCGCCAGCTCGAAAGCTTGCTCGGCACGGATACGTTCGCGTTTCATTCCTGTATCTATACATTCCGTATCGGGGCGCAGGTACGGAGTGACAAAGCGGAAATAGTATTTATAGCCCACCACTGCATCCGCTTCCTGTAAAGCGGCAACAACAGCGGGTGTTATGTCTTGCTTATTGCCCGGACCGATGCCGGCGATGATTATTTTGGGTTGTTTCATTTGCTATCTGACTTATTGCTGTCTGTTCTGCAGAGCATGGTAAGTGTTACGCCTGCAGTTCACAAAGATACATTCTATTTATCACATTATGGCATGAAAAGGTGACTTTCTCACTCGTTTTTTCCCCTGCCGCATATGCCGCTTTCTTTTCCATGATGCCCTGTGTGCGGTGCTTCAGTCCGAAACGGATATGGTCTACGAATATCTTTTGTATTTCAGGGATTTGCCCTAAACCTCCCATGCGCACATGAACGGTATAACCTTCTTTTTCAAGCATCTCCCGCCATTCTCCGGCAATATCGTTTTTGGCGTGGTCGCCGGCTACAAACATAAAAGGAACGAGTGTCACACTCTTTGCTTTGGCCGCTTTCAGTTGTGCCAACATGGTTTCAAAGGTGGGATAGCCTTCGATGGTCCCTACATGGAAGTTACCGAATCCGGCTACTTTCAGCATATAGTCCATCTGACTGTATGTAGCAGTGCCGGGCGTATAAGTGCCATGCCCTACCAATACAAAGTGTTCTTTACCCTTTTTCTTTGCACTCTGCTGCACCGAAGTATTGAGGCGTTGTCCTAAAATATCAGTTACTTTTTTCGCATCTTCCACCGAATAGAGTAGGGGAGTGCCTACGCGTATCTCCTTGAAGAAAGGCAGCACGCTTTCCACATCACGGCGGAGCGACTCCATTTCCACACCGTCAATGATATTGGTACTTTGCACAATAATGTGTGTGTAGCCCTCTCCACGCAGTTGGAGTAGCGCATCCAGCGGGGTATTTTTGACAACGCCGCGTGTCTTGAGGCGGCGTATGATGATGCGCGAAGTATAGGCTTCGCGAAACTCCAGGTCGGGAAAAGCCTTGCGTGCTTGGGCATTGATAGCATCAATCGTCTGCGTACGTGTATCATCGTGCGTCGTGCCGAAGTGTACCATAAGCAATGCGGCCTTTTCGCCAGGTTTCATGCTTGCAAGCATATCGCTCGACACGAAGTTTCCCCCTTCGTGAGCGGAGCAGAAGAGAGAAATGGCAAGGAGCAGGGAAAGGAGAGATGTTTTCATAAATAAAAGTAATTACTGTTTTGTAAAAATGATTGCTGTTTTTTTATTTCTTAAACCGTACCGACAAACTTACGTATACCGAGCGTCCCGGGCTGAGCGTGGAGAAGTTATTGTTCCAGGGGCGGTCATCTTTCTTGTTGAAGATATTCTCGATACCTACGCCCGGTTCCAGAACCACGGATTGCAGATTGAAGGTGTGGCGGGTATTCAAATCCCATTGCTGGAATTTGGGGGCGTAGCCGTATGTTTGTGAGTAGCGTTCGCCTTGCAGGTGTCCATGTACGTTTACGTTCAGGCGGTAGAAGCTCCAGGTATGTTCCCACTGGCCGTTGATGTTTCCCATGTGTCTGATGCTTTTGTCTATGGGAGACACTTTGTAACTGCCGTCGGCTTGCAACTGCTTGGCCTCGGTGTCCATGTACGTGTATCCGCCGCCTGCCCTGAAGCCCGCGCCCAGGTTCAGGCTGGCGTTCAGGCTGATGCCTTTGGTCTTGGCTTTGTCCACGTTGTCGCGCTGACGTATCTCGTCGAAGGTGGCGTGCTTGTCGTCCAGTCCCATGTCGTGTATCTCTTGGTCGGAGAGGGTGCGGTAGTTTATCATGTCGCGGATGTCGTTGATGAACCCGGTGACGGACACGGAGAGCCGGCGGTAGTTGTACTCCGCATTCAGCGAGTAGAAGTTGTTCTTTTCTGGTTTCAAACCGACGTTGCCCGTGGTGTAGCGGTTGCTGGTCTTGGACTCGTCGGTGGCGTAGAGTTGCGACAGGGTAGGCGTACGGAAGCCTGCCGCATAGGCGGCGCGCAGGTTCAGTCCGCCGAGCTTGTACATCAGCGATACGTTGGGAGTGGCATAATTCTTGAAGTTCTCGTTGTAGATGTAGCGTATGCCCAGTACGGCTTGCAGGTTTAGGGGCAGCTTTATTTCATCCTGTGCGTAGAAAGCGAGGGTGTACATGTGGCGGGAGTCGATGTTGTCCGATTCGCTCTCAAGCCCCTCGTTTACGTATTCCACTCCGGCGGACAGCTTGTTGCGGCTGCCCAGGCGGAAGATACCTTTGATGTTTCCGTTGTAGTAGCGCACTTGCTTGCGGGTTACTTGGTCGCCCGGCAGATAGCTGCCCGATTTCTTGAAGTACATATAGTCTGACGAGAAATTGTCCGAGTAGAATTCCGCGTCGATGTAGGCCGAACGGTTTATCATGTACTTCATGCCGGCGCCATAGGTATAGGTCTCGTGTCTCAGGTTGTAGGTATAGGCGTCTTTCTGCACGAACTGGCCTTTGCTTTTGGCATAGTAGGTGGCATCCTGCGGACGGCGGGTTTTGTTATCATAATAAGTACCGCGCGCGTAGAACGACAGTTTATCTGTGGCATTGAACACGAAACGCTGGTTTACGGTGTTGGAGTAGAAACCTACGGAAGTAGGACGTCCGGTTTCGTAGCCGTTCTCGTCGATGTTGTTGTTCTGCCAGCTTCCTGCCTGACGGCGCTGGTAGGAAGTGTAAGAAGAGAACTTGCCCGCATTGACATCGGCATTGACGCTTTCCGTCAGGCGTCCCTCGCCGGAGTAGTGGGTGTAGCTGGATACGTTTACGGTGTTCCGGGCATCGTCCGTGATGATGTTGATAACGCCGCCTATGGCATCGCTTCCGTACAGGGCGGATGCTGCGCCGTTCAGTATCTCGATGCGCTTGATGTTGGCCACGTTGATGCGCGTGTAGCGGTCTTCGCCTGCCAGACGCTTGCCGTTTTCCAGTATCAGTATGTAGTCCTCGTTGATGCCGTTCAGGCTCATGGTAGTGCCCATGCCGTTGGTGTAGGAAGATATGTTGGGCGTCAGTTTCACCAGCGCTTCTTCCAGCGTGGATACGTTGGCGCCGCCTATTTCTTTGGCCGTGATTACGGAGACGGGAACGGGGCTGTCCGTCATGCGGCGGTGCGTACCGGTTCCGGTCACTACCACCTGGCTGAGGTTGCTGTAACTCTCTTCCAGCTTTACGAGGATGTCGGTCTCCTGTCCGTCCGTAGTGTATTTCCCGGGGGTGAATCCGATGTAGGAGAAGCGCAGCGTGTGCTGTCCGCCGGGCAGGTTGTCGATGGTAAATTCTCCTCTTCCGTTGGTGGTACATCCCGTCAGACTGTTGTCTACGCGGATATTTACCCCTACGAGGGGCTCGTTGGTGCCGGCACTCACCACTTTTCCGCTCAATGCGGTCTGGGCATGGAGCAGGGGTGTCAGGCAGCACAGTATGGCTGCCAATAAATAGTTGGTTTTCATTTATTGAAAAATGTAAGATTAATACTTGTCTTCCTGACCCCGGGAAGGCGTTGACTGTGTAATCGCCAAGGCAGGTTTCCTGACTCAGCCCTGCGGAAAACCACACCTTCCCGTCCCCCGGACTGCGATGCGCCCGAACCGGCGCTTGCTATCGGCAGCCGTCTGTAAGACAGTGGCATCGTTTTGAAGAATGTTTTCCGTATGCTCCGTTGCCGCGGTAAGCGGACGGGGCAAAGTGGCTTTACAGTAGCGGGCACTGTTCCGGCTTCGCACCGGATTCCCTTTTATACAACTCGTTGGAACAACGGGTGTATCACCTAAGCGGTGACAAAGATAGGGGTTTATTTTTAATTGATGAAGGAAAGGGCGGGATAATGCAATCGGTCTTACGGGATGATTCGCTTTGTCTCGCGGGATGAATGTTTTCATCTCGTGAGACGGTTGGTTTGGTCTCATGGGATGAATATTTTTAGCTTGTAAGACGGATGAGAAAGGGGGTGCTGTCGGTTATTTTTACTTGATGGGCTCTTAAGGAAAGGGTCGTTTTTAGGCTCATTTTCTTATTGCCCCTATTTAGCCGCCTATTTTTAAGGTATTTATTTGATTTATAGATGATTGTGAAAAATAGGATGCTTGGGCAATATTAATCGTCATTGTGAATCGGAATCTTATTTTGTAAAATAAAAAAGAAGAGTGTTGCCTGGTTGATGTGTCCATTCGGCACAGATGATTTTTAGGGTTTCCGGATGGTTTGCAAATGAGAGGAGCTGCTTGTGAAAGAGGGCTGCGCTTATCTTGTCTTTTTATAGAAAAATGTTGTCATTCGGCGTTGGGATGATTTGTTTTATGGCAGCCAAAGAGGGTCATATAGGAAACGACCCTTGGAATGAACCTGAAAAAGTTTGGATATTCTTTAAAATTTTTATTTAATAGTTTGATTATTAATACAATAAGCGGGTATCTCTCCCGAAATGAGAAATACCCGCTTTTTCTCTCTGCCTCTGCCTTTTTTCTCCTTTTCTTCCTTATTGAATTAAGAAAATATTTGTCGTTTTCCGGCAGTGGGACAAAGATGTTCTTTCTTAGCCGGACATCTGTCGGTAAAAGGAAGAACGTTATGCTTCCGGTTGATATCCTTCACCGTTTTCCCAAGCGTCGGCATCCCATTGCTCTTTCAGGTGGTTCACCCAGATTGCACGGATTTCGGGATAGCTGCCCAAAGCTTTGATACCGCAACCGTCTTTGATACCGTGGTCGGCATCGGCCTGGCCTACGGGGTGGGCTTCAAATGCTCTGTCTACCTTGAAACCTGCTTTTTCCAGACGTTCGCGCCAACTGTATTCGTTGGTGTTGAGTTCCACTTCGTCCAAGCCTTTGTTTTCGGCTATCGCTTCGATACCCCAAAGGTCGTTGTGGGCGTGGTCGCCGGCGATGGACATGAAAGGAGCGAGGTAAACGGTTACGTCTGCGGGTTGCAGGTTATTGTCTTTGCAATACTTCATCACTTGTGAGTAGATGCAGCCGGGGTAGCTGCTTATCATTTGGTCGGGAGAGGCTACCGGTATGCGGTCTGCGGCTTTCTCTTCCTCTTCTTTCGGCCAGAAAAGCATTTCGCCGTAGTCTACGGTACCTACGAAGATATTCTTGTTCGCAGCGAGGGCTTGCAAGGCGGTTTGGGTTTTGGAGTACTTGATGTTGGCATTGTAGTTCACATCGGGGTTACCGTGTCCCATCAGGAGAACGATGTTCTTCTTGTCGGCCAGTTTGTCCTTGTAATGAGTGTAAAGAACCCGTGCCACTTCTTCCGTATCGTCATCGGTAGAGAGCAGGTTGGCGCCTTTCAGTACGTCGATGTGCGGGTACCAGTCAATCATAAAGTTTTTCTTGATATCGGTATTCATCAGCGAGAGGTATTCCTCACCGGGGATAACGTGAAGCGACTGTACGGCTACGCGTGCATATCCCGCATCGCCGATAGCTTTCAGCCATTGGTCCAGTTTGTAGCGCGCTTCGCCGGTAGAAGCCTCTGCACGGCCGATACAGGTACGTGAGGTGAACGACATGTAGATGTCTGTTTGAGGGAACTGCTTCTGGAAATCGGCGATGATGTCGTTGTATACATCCAACGACTCGTTATAAGTGCTTCCGAACGTACAGAGCAGGATAGCGGTATCATGCTTCTTGGTTTCGGCTACTACCCTGGTTGCGGGATTTACGGTACTTTCCGCATCGTCGTCATCGCTACAGGAGGTGAATCCTGTGCAAGTTGTGGCTGCTACGAGAGCCGCCATCAGATAAAACTTGAAACTTTTCATACTTTGTTTGTAAATTGATTAATAAAAAAGATATTTTGTTATTGGGAATTCAGGAGTTAATGAAGCGGACTTCCTTACTTATTCTTGAACTTTATGAGCGCCGATGCGTAGAAATTCCTTCCCGGCGTGCTGGTAGCCCGGTTGCGTCCGAAAGGAGTGCGGTCTACGTAGTCGAAGAGGTTGTCCACGCCTATGTTCATCGTCAGCGTCCAGAACCGCATTTTCATCAGGGTATGGGCGGTGTTGACGCGCCATGTCTGGAAGCCGTCGGCGTTGTTGTCGTTGACGTAGTGGCGGGTTGACTGGTATCGGCCGTACACTCCCAAGCCGAGGCGGTAACGGTTCCACGTGTGCTGCCAGGTGGCGTTGAGCGTGGCGTTATGGTTGGATGTGGCGTCGATGTAGAGATACTTCATGTAGTTGTCGCCCTTATCGGCGGCATACTGCGCTTTCGGATCGGCATAGCTGTACCCGCCGCCCAGCATGATGTCTTTTACGGGGCGGTAGTTGAAGGTGAAGTCCATTCCGTAGATGCGGGCTTTCGTGAGGTTGGTGTATCTCTTGCTTTTCTCTATCTCGAGGAGTTTCTCTTCGGGGGTGACTTTTATCTCTACCAGCTCTATCATGTTGCGGATGAAGTTGGCGTAACCTGTCAGGCTCGCCTGGAACTTGCTCCCCACGTATTCCACGCTGACGGAAGCGTATTGTGAGGTTTGCGCCTTGAGGCCGGTATTGCCATGATAGGCGGTGAGAGAGCCGCCGCCGATGCTGCCTGTGTATTCGTAGTAGAGCTCTTTGATGGTAGGCGCTTTGAAGCCCATGGCGTAGGAAGCGCGCAGGTTGAAGTCGCCGGCCTTGTAGAGCGCGGATACTTTGGGGCTGAGGTTCAGTCCGGTTTCCTTGTGCTGCGTGCCGCGCACGCCGGCGGTCAGTATAAAGCTGTCCGTGGCAGTCCATTCTTCCTGCGCGTAGGCGGCGAGCGTATAGACGGAAGCGAGGTCGCCCGCTATGTGGTGGGGCGATTCCAGGCGGTTGTACTGGTACTCTATACCGGTATTGAGGATGTGCCGGTCGCCGAAGTAGAAGATGCCTTTCACCTGCGCCAGCACTTGTTGCTGTATGCTCTGCTTGATGCGCTGGCCGGGGTAGTAGGTGATGCGGTCGCCGTCTTTGAAGTAGTCGGTGATGTCTTTCAGCTTATAGTCGTAGAAGTAACCGTAGCGACCATAAGAGAGGTCGGCGGTGAGGTAGTTGCGCCCGTTCAGCTTGTACCTGCTTCCGGCGGCAAAGGTGTAGTTGCGGTAGTAGAAGTCGTTGGGCAGGTACTTCCACGGGCCGTGCGTACGCATCACCCAGCGTTCGTAGTACGTTCCTTCGGCGGTGAGGTTCAGTTTCTTGTTTACCTGCCACTCCAGATTCTCGGAGAGGGTGTAGTTGCTGGAACGGTTGACGGTAAGCATGGTAGAGCCGGACTTCAGTTGGTTCTGGTCCCATTGCATGTCCGTATTGCGCCATCCGTCGGTATGGCGGAAGTTGATGCCGGTCACCGATTTCAGTTTGCCGTAGCTGAAGCCGAAACTGGTGCTCTGCCGTACGTCGCCATGCTCGCCCACACGGGTGGTATTGGTGAGTTCCATCTTCTCCCTGCTCTGCTTGGTGATGATATTGATGACTCCGGCGATGGCATCGCTGCCGTAGAGCGAAGAGGCGGCGCCTTTCACAATCTCGATACGCTCTATGTTGGCGGGATTCAGTTGGTTGAGGTCGTTCTGTCCGCCGATGTCCCCGTTCATGCGTTTGCCGTTTATCATGATGAGGATATAGTCGTTGTTCAGTCCGTTGAGCTGGATGTGGCTGCCCATATCGCCGTCATGGAAGGTGAGGGAAGGGCTGAGACCGCTGAGAAGGTCGTCGATGCTGCGCGCCTGGTATTGCTCCAATGCTTTTCCTGTGAGCACTTCTGTCTGCACGGGGGCGTCTTTCAGGTAGTGTTCGGTTCCCGTACCTGTTACCACTACTTCGTTGAGCAGTAACGAGAGTTCTTTCTCATCTTTGTTTTTAAGGATACTTTGCGCCGTGGCTGATTGCATCACACCGCACAGCAGTACCGCTTCAAGCCAATACTTGTGCTTCATCGTCTACCGATTTTTACGTTGAATAAAACAAAACGGCACGTCGCTTCTGTGTGCGAAAGGGATAATGGCCCGAAAGAGTAAAATAGGAATCCTATCGTATCAGTATGGGGGACATCGCTTCTAATCCTGGAAGCTCAGTGCTCAAGTTACGGAAACAGGTAGGTATTCTGGCTCTCCTCTGCTTGTATTGCCTTCCCATCGCATTGCTGCGACAGTGGCTTTTGCGGATACAAGCGTCTTTTACTGAGGATTACAGCTGCAGGTACAGCTCCGGTTTTGCACCGGATTCCCTTACATCGGCAGGCGGATATGCCTTCCCGATTGCCAATTCCGGGAGCAAAGATAAAGACTTTTATACATTATTTTGTCTTTTATTCCTAATTATTTTAGTTTTTCTTTATCTTTGCCCCCCGAATCGGTTCCGGACGGACGTATCTGCCGTTCGGATTAAAAGGGAACCGGGTGTAAATCCCGGACAGTCCCGCTGCTGTGAAGCTCCGTCAAACGAAGTCTTGATAAGAACCTTTGCCACTGATATGCGTTTATATATCGGGAAGGCATCAAGATAAGGAGTCAGTCAGAAGACCTGCCATTCATTAAAGTCTGTCTTTTCTCGTGGGATAGGAAAGCAGTACGAAGCCCAAGTTAACGTTTAACTATAAAAAAAGAGATGCCTATGCAAAAGGTATGTCCGCGTTGTGGTGCAACACGCTTATTTGAAAGAAACCTATCCGGATTGCTTGTGTCATGCTTGTCTGACGCAATTGGCGGCCGGAAATATTCCTTATATAAATAAATCAAGAGAAAATGATAAAGAAAGTATTGATAGCGAACAGAGGTGAGATTGCCCTGCGCGTGATGCGCTCCTGCAAGGAAATGGGAATACTGACCGTGGCTATATTTTCCGAAGCCGACCGTACTTCGCATCATGTAGCGTACGCCGACGAAGCCTATCCGATAGGAGCGGCCGCGGCCAAAGAGAGTTATCTGAACATAGAGAAAGTAATCGGAGTGGCGAAGCATTGCGGTGCGGATGCCATTCATCCGGGCTACGGCTTCTTGTCGGAGAATTCGGAGGTTGCCCGCCGTTGCAAGGAAGAAGGCATTATCTTCATCGGCCCTTCGGCGGAAACCATGGAAGCCATGGGCGACAAGATAGCCGCCCGCAAGCGGATGATTGCGGCCGGCGTACCCGTAGTGCCGGGTACGGAACAGCCTTTGCAAAGCGCCGAAGAGGCTGTACGCATCTGTAACGAAATCGGTTATCCGGTGATGCTGAAAGCGTCTATGGGCGGTGGCGGCAAAGGCATGCGCCTTATTCACAAGGAAGAAGAAGTGGTGGAAGCGTATAATACGGCGCGTTCGGAGTCGATGTCCTCATTCGGCGACGACACAGTGTATCTGGAGAAGTTTGTGGAAGAACCGCATCACATAGAGTTCCAGATTTTGGGTGATAACCACGGCAATGTGATTCATCTGTTCGACCGCGAGTGTTCGGTGCAACGCCGCAACCAGAAGATTGTGGAAGAAAGCCCGTCGCCGTTCCTGACGCCAGAGCTGCGCAAGGAGATGGGAGAGAAGGCGGTTGCCGCCGCCAAGGCCGTAAACTATTCGGGTGCGGGTACCATTGAATTTCTGGTGGACAAGAACAGGAACTTCTACTTCCTCGAAATGAATACGCGTTTGCAGGTGGAGCATCCCATCACGGAAGAAGTGGTGGGCGTGGACTTGGTGAAAGAGCAGATTTTTGTAGCCGACGACCAGCCGCTGCATCTCCGCCAGGAAGACATCTTCCAGCGCGGTCATGCCATAGAGTGCCGTATCTGCGCCGAAGATACGGAGAACAACTTCATGCCTTCGCCGGGTATCATCAAGCAACTGACCGAACCGAACGGTATCGGCGTGCGCATTGACAGTAACGTGTACGAGGGATACGAAATCCCCGTCTACTACGACCCGATGATAGGCAAACTCATCGTATGGGCCACCACCCGCCAATACGCCATCGAGCGTATGCGCCGTGTGCTGTACGAGTATAAGATAACCGGACTGAAAACCAACCTTGCCTATCTGAAACGTATCATGCACGTGCCCGATTTTGTGAAGGGCGAGTACAACACGCTGTTCATCGAGAAGAACGCGCGCATGCTGGTACGCTCCAACGGCAGCAACGAAGAGATAGAGAATGTCGCCATGATTGCGGCTTATATGGATTATCTGGTGAACCTGGAAGAGAACGCTTCGACACAGTTGCCCGACGGCCGTCCTATCAGCCGCTGGCGCGAGTTCGGATTGCAGAAGGGTGTGCTGAGAATTTAAAGGAGATTGTTTATGGAAATACATATCGGAGACCGTGTGGCGGACGTTACGCTGGTCAGTAAAGAGGGAAATAAGGTACAGCTCACCATCGACGGGAAGCCGTACGAAGTGGATATCGTAATGGCGGAAAACGGAAGCTGCTCCATTCTGCACGACGGGAACTCGTTCAACGCCGGACTGGTGCGTGGAGAAGGCGGAAAGAGCTATGACGTGAGTATGTTCTACCGTTCGTATCATGTGGATATCGTGGATACGCAAGCCAAGTATCTGCACATGAAGAAAGGGGCGGACGAGAAACAGGGTGACAAGATTATCGCCCCGATGCCGGGTAAGGTAGTGAGCATTCCCGTGAAAGCGGGCGACCGCCTGGCGGCCGGAGACATTGCCGTAGTGCTGGAAGCCATGAAGATGCAGAGCAATTACAAGGTTAATGCGGACTGCGTCGTGAAAAACATATTGGTGAACGAAGGCGAGCCGGTAAACGCGAATCAGGTATTGGTAGAATTGGAACTTATTAAAGAAGAATAATCATGAATAGAGAAGAAATATACGCGCGTTTTGAGGAACTGGATAAACGCGCCTCGCTGGGTGGCGGAGTAGATAAGATAGAGAAGCAACACGCCTCCGGGCGCATGACGGCGCGCGAACGCATCGACATGCTGCTGGACAAGGGCACTTTCAATGAATTGGATAAGTTCGTTACCCACCGTTGCACGAACTTCGGCATGGAGAAGAAACAGATAGCGGGCGACGGCATGGTGACCGGTTACGGAAAGATTGACGGACGTCAGGTGTTTGTATACGCCTACGACTTTACGGCGCATGGCGGCTCGCTGAGCGAGACCAATGCGGCCAAGATTGTAAAAGTGCAGCAGTTGGCATTGAAAAACGGCGCTCCCGTCATCGCCCTGAACGATTCCGGCGGCGCACGCATACAAGAGGGCGTGAACAGCCTGGCGGGATATGCTTCTATCTTCTATCAGAATACGATAGCTTCGGGAGTAATCCCGCAGATTTCGGCTATCCTGGGCCCTTGCGCGGGTGGCGCATGCTATTCGCCGGCACTGACGGACTTTATCTTCATGGTGAAGGAGCAGAGCCATATGTTCATCACGGGGCCGGACGTGGTAAAGACCGTTACGCACGAGGAAGTGGACAAGGAAGAACTGGGCGGCGCCTACACGCATAGCAGCAAGAGCGGCGTCACCCACTTTATGTGCAATACGGAAGAGGAGACGCTGATGAGTATCCGTGAACTGCTGAGTTTCCTGCCGTCCAACAATATGGAAGACGCTCCGTTCGCAGCTTGTACGGATGATATTCATCGCCAGACGGAAGCGTTGCAGACCATCATACCGGAAGACCCGAATATGCCTTATGACATCAAGGACATTATCGAACCGGTACTGGATAACCAGTATTTCTTTGAGGTGATGCCCCACTTCGCCAAGAACGTGGTGGTGGGCTTCGGACGGCTGAACGGACGTTCGGTGGGTATTGTAGCCAACCAGCCGGCTTATCTGGCAGGCGTGCTCGACATCGACGCTTCGGACAAGGCGGCCCGCTTTATACGTTTCTGCGACTGTTTCAATATTCCGCTGATAACGTTTGAGGACGTTCCGGGATTCTTGCCCGGTACGGTACAGGAGCACAACGGCATCATCCGTCATGGAGCCAAGATTGTCTATGCCTATGCAGAGGCTACCGTGCCCAAGATAACGCTGATAACCCGCAAGGCTTATGGCGGCGCGTACATCGTAATGTCCAGCAAGCCTACCGGCTCTGACGTGAATCTTGCCTATCCGCAGGCCGAGATTGCCGTAATGGGCGCGGAAGGAGCCGTGAATATCTTGTACAGAAAGTCCTCTCCCGAAGAGAAGGAAGAGATTATCAAAGAATACGAGGAGAAGTTCTCCAATCCTTACCGTGCTGCCGAGCGAGGCTTCATCGATGAGATAATCATGCCCCGTAACACCCGCTATAAGCTGGTACAGGCATTGGAAATGGCTCATAACAAGAACCAGAGCAATCCGCCGAAGAAACACGGCAATATGCCTTTATAAATAGTTATTTTTAATGTGTGAAAACTTGTATCCCCGGAGAAGTGATTTCTGTGGGGGTACTTTTTTTACTTGATTACCGATTACCCTGTTATTATACGTTGAAACTATGGAATTATTAAGAAATCTCTTTGAGGGATACCCCAATCTGTGGGGTGGCGGGGTGGCGCACTCCGTACTTATTTTGTCGCTTGTCATCGCGTTCGGCATTATGCTTGGCAAGATAAAGGTTGCCGGAATATCGCTGGGCGTTACCTGGATATTGTTCGTAGGTATCGTATTCGGTCATTTCGACCTGAATCTGGATGAACATTTACTCCACTTCCTGAAAGAGTTCGGATTGATTCTGTTTGTTTATTCTATCGGTCTGCAGGTGGGGCCCGGCTTTTTCTCCGCCTTTAAGAAAGGGGGATTTACGCTGAACGTGCTGGCGGTACTGGTTGTGTTTATCAGTGTCCTGATTACGGTGGCGCTTCATTTCATAACGGGAATACCTATTACTACAATGGTCGGCATCTTGTCGGGAGCGGTGACCAACACTCCGGGACTGGGCGCTGCACAGCAGGCCAACAGCGATTTGAACGGGATTGACGTGCCGGAGATAGCATTGGGCTATGCGGTGGCGTATCCTTTGGGTGTTATCGGATGTATTCTGGCTTTGCTGGCGTTGAAATATCTGCTCCATATCAATACCCGGAAAGAAGAGGCGGAAGCCGAACAGGGGCTGGGACATTTGCAGGAGCTGACCGTACGCCCCGTTTCCGTGGAGATACGAAACGAGGCGGTGGACGGTAAGACGATAAAGGAGATAAAGCCGTTGTTGAACCGTGCGTTTGTCATCTCGCGTATCCGTCACCGTGATTCGGAAAACGAGGTGGAACTGGTGAATGCCGATACGGTATTGCATCTGCAAGACCAAATTCTGTTCATCTCCAACCCGAAAGATATGGAAGCTATCATCGCCTTTTTCGGCAGGCAGATCAGCGCGGAGTGGGAGCAGGACAAGAAACTGATTTCCCGCCGTATCTTGATTACCAAGCCGGAACTGAATGGGAAATCGCTGGCGCAGCTGAAAATCCGTAATAACTTCGGTGCAAGCATCACCCGTATCAACCGTTCGGGAGTGGACTTGGTGGCAACTCCTCACCTGCAGTTGCAAATGGGTGACCGGGTAACGATTGTGGGTAGCGAACTGGCTGTAAGCCATACGGAAAAGGTACTGGGCAACTCCTTGAAACGTTTGAACCATCCGAACCTGATTCCCATCTTCCTGGGCATAGCGTTGGGATGTATTTTGGGAAGTCTGCCTTTCATGTTTCCGGGCATTCCGCAACCGGTCAAGCTGGGGCTTGCAGGCGGTCCGCTGATTGTATCCATACTTATCAGCCGTTTCGGCCCCCAGTATAAACTGATAACGTATACCACCATGAGCGCCAATCTGATGATACGTGAAATAGGTATCTCCCTCTTCCTTGCATGTGTGGGATTGGGAGCGGGTAAAGGCTTCGTAGATACCATTATCCACGAGGGCGGCTATGTGTGGATAGCATACGGCGCGATTATAACGATAGTTCCGTTGCTGGTGGGCGGACTGATAGGACGCTATGCCTGGAAACTGAACTACTATACGCTGATAGGCGTACTTTCAGGAACGAATACCAACCCGCCGGCACTGGCTTATTCATCGGAACTGACTTCGTGCGATGCGCCCGCCGTGGGATATGCTACGGTTTATCCGCTGGCTATGTTCCTACGGGTACTGACCGCACAACTTCTGATATTGGCATTGGCTTAAAAAGAAGGGGACGCTTGCCGGTCTGACGAATAGTACGCTTCGGCTTTAGCCAGTGTTTCCGGTTTGCCGATGTCGAACCAACAGCGGTCTTGAAGCGGATAGCCCTGTATGCGGGCTGTTTCGCAGACAGACAGGTAGAAGGGGATAATGGAGAACTTTTCTTTCCATTGTCCCCTTTCCATATAGCGGAAAAGGGAAGGGGATATGACGTGAATACCGCCGAAAGCCATTTCCTTGTATCGGCCTTCCCGGAAAGGGAACCCCTCGGGCTTGGTTTCGCCTGTGGATTTATTAATCCAGCCATGCAGACGGTTGGCGTCATCCAGTAACAGGTAACGGGATGTCTGCCGCCGGCTGACGAGCAGTGTAGCTTCCGCATCACTCTCCCGGTGATGCCTGTAAAACTCTGCGAGATTTATATCGGAAAGGATGTCGGCGTTGTGTACTAAGAACGGCTCGTCGCCGTCCAGAAAAGGACGGGCTTTCTTTATCCCGCCACCGGTATCGAGCAGCATATCCCGCTCGTCACTGATGTGGATAGTGACGCCGAAATTGTTATTGGCGCGGAGAAACCCGATAATCTGTTCTCCGAAGTGGTGGATATTGACCGTAATGTCATTGAATCCGGCCTCTTTCAGTCGTAGAATCACCCGTTCCAACATCGGTTTTCCGGCTACGGAGACGAGCGCTTTCGGGGTGTGGTCTGTCAGCGGACGAAGGCGGGTACCCAGTCCGGCAGCGAATATCATTGCTTTCACTGTTTACTTTTTTGCGCTAAAGCTTTGTTCTATGTTCTGTTCTCTATGCATCAGGTTCACTTGCACGCCGAATTTCTTGTTCAGGTGCTCGGCAAGATGCTGTGCCGAATATACGGAACGGTGCTGACCGCCTGTACAGCCGAAACATACGGACAGGCTGGTGAAACCGCGTTCCATATACCGTTTTACGGATGCATCCACCAGGGCGTATACGTGCTCGAGGAAGACGGCGATTTCTCCGTCCTCTTCAAGAAAGCGGATAACGGGTTCGTCGAGGCCGGTGAAGGGCTTGTAACGTTCGTATTTACCGGGGTTGTTCACGGCGCGACAGTCGAATACGAAGCCGCCGCCATTGCCGGAAGAATCTTCGGGGATGCCTTTTTTATAGGCAAAGCTGGTGACTTTTACCACCAGACGGCGTTTTTGCAGGTCGTCGGTGAATTGTTTCAGCTCGGTCAGTTCGTGCAGCACTTTGCAGAGATACGGATATTCGGGGTAAGGCTCTTGCAACAGCTGGCGCAGGTTTTCAATGGCGAAAGGCACGCTTTGGATGAAGTGGGGCTTCTTCTCGAAGTAACCGCGGAAACCGTAGGCGCCTAACACCTGCATGGTGCGGAACAGTACGAAATGACGGAGCTGGGCATAGAAGTAGTTCTCATCCACCGGCTGGTATTTGCGCAAGGCTTCGATGTACTCTTTCAGGAGCTCTTGGCGCAGACTGTCGGGATAGTTGGCTTTGGCTTGCCACAGGAACGAAGCCACGTCATAGTAGACAGGGCCTTTGCGTCCGCCTTGGAAGTCGATAAGCCAGGGTTCGCCGTCCTTAATCATTACGTTGCGGCTCTGGAAGTCGCGATACATGAAAGTGGCGGAACTGCTGCGAAGGAGTACGTCCGCCATTTTCTGGAAATCATCTTCCAGACGGTCTTCCTGGAAATCCATGCCGGTTGCCTTGAGGAAACAGTATTTAAAGTAGTTCAAGTCCCACAGGATGCTGCGGCTGTTGAACTCCGCCTGCGGATAGC
>OGPT01001707.1_pt1 | contig 19404 bp, 14 predicted proteins | sample 1552951 | NCBI WGS metagenome assembly OGPT01 (sample SAMEA2580224, study PRJEB22360) | human gut metagenome | biome: human gut; feature: human-associated habitat; material: faeces | place: Denmark | collected 2008/2010
TTCCGCCTCAAGATTATCATAGATTGCCTGCTTCAAATCTTCTGGCACATCAACCTGATATTCAATATATAAAGTTTTTAGGGCAGCCGATGTCGCCGATTCCACAATATAATCACTGATTACATGAAGAATCTGCGCTACACTTTTTTCTGATGGCAATGTTTTTCCATTAATCCACTTACTTATGTAAGATACATCATATTGAAGTTCGGCAGCTAGAGTTGCATTCTTTAAATTCACTGTTCCCATCAAGCGTTCTAATAAAATGCTAAACCTATTTTTCTTTTCCATTTTTCCACCACACGTTAATCCAGTACACAATTTCACTTAGACTAACTCTTTCCTTACACTAAAAAGTGATGCTGAAATAAGAATTTCAACATCACTTTTTTATTATATTCGTACTTTAAAAGCGCTCATATATCCTAACTATTTTGCTTTTACAACAACAGTTACTTTCTGAACTTTCTTAGCACATTTTACGGTAATAACTGCTTTTCCAGCCTTCTTTGCTGTAATCTTTCCAGATTTACTTACAACAGCAACCTTCTTGTTAGATGTTGTAAATGTAACTTTATTAACTACAGTGATTGGAGCCTTTGTTGCAGTAAGCTTGTATGTCTTAGGACCCTTCTTAAGGTTTAAGTTAACCTTCTTAGAATTAACAGCAATCTTTGTAAGTTTTACTGCTGCCTTCTGAACTTTTACTTTACATTTTGCTGTAGCACCACTCTTCATTGTGATTCTTACTACTGCTGTACCAACTTTCTTCGCTGTAATCTTTCCAGACTTACTTACAATTACAACCTTCTTATTAGATGTACTCCATGAAGCAATCTGATCTCCTGGTAATGTTGCTTTAGCAACCTTAATTACGCTTGTAGACTTCTTAAGCTGTAATGGAACAGATGTTGCATTTAAAGTAATCTTTGTTGGAGCTACTGTAACAACTGTCTTAATTGTCTTGCCACTCTTAACAACGGCTGTAATCGTTACTTTTACAGCTTTACCCTTTACAACACCAGCTTTAATAACACCAGCTGTGTTAACAGATACCTTAGATGGATTTGAAGATTTGATGGAAACAATGCCATCCTGTTTGTAGTCAGAAACAAGACTTACTTTACCAGACTGTGTTGAGTAAAGGTTGTAAGAAGTTTTTGCAAATTTTGCTTTAGAATCTTTCTGAGCAACTTTTACTTCTTTCTTCACAGGATTTATATATGTCTTTGTTCCTTCTGGAACTGTTGCTGTTGCTGTATATGTTACACTTCCTGCTTCTGTATATGTTGCATCTTTTCCTTCAGATGTTACTTCACAAGATACTGTTTCAACATGACTTGCATCATTTTTACATGTAAATGTTGCTTCACATGTCATCTTACCATCTTTTTCAGTCCACTCACCAAATGTTGGTTCGCCATAATCATGACCAAGTGCATTTGTTGTCTTTACTTCCTTTGTATCTGTGTACTCATCACTTCCATTAGGATCTTCTTTTACTGTTGCTACATAAACAGCCTTACCAGCTTCTGTACATGTTGCATCTGTTGATTTTTCTGCATCCTTAGTTACTGTACATTTTACATCTTTTGTATGTGTTTTATCGTTCTCACATGTAAATGTCGCTGTACACTCTTTGCCATCTTCAGACCAGTTGAATGTTGGTTCTCCATACTTATGTCCTGTTGCTGCGATTGTTGTCTCTTTCTTTTCTGGACATGTGTACTCTTTACCCTTAAATGTACATGTTGCTGTGTAAACAACTTTACCAGCTTCTGTACATGTTGCATCTGTTGTTGCAGGTGTTACTGTACATTCTACTGTCTGAGTATCATCTTTCTTATCACAAGTAAAGATTGCTTTACATGTCTTATAATCTTCAGACCATTCATATGTTGGATCTGCACTATAAGTATGACCTGTTGCTTCAATAGGTACTTCTTTTGTATCTGTATGGTTTATATTATTCTTATCTGTTGCTGTTGCTGTATAAACTGTCTTACCAGCTTCTGTACATGTTGGCTCTGTTACTTCAGATGTTACTTCACACTTTTCTGCTTCTGTTGCTGGAATCTTACAATTCTCACATGTGTAAGTTACTGTACATGTATTGTCATCTGCCCACGTAAACTCTGGTTTGTAAACATGCTTTTCAGCTGCTGCTTCTTCTGTAGTAGTAGCTTCGTACTCGTTATCTCCAACTGTTACTTTAGCTGTGTAGATAATCTTTCCACCCTTTTCACAGTCTTCTGCTTCCTTCTTAGAAGTTACTTCTACATCCTTCTTTGTTTCTAATGTTACATCCTTCTCATCTAAGAAATCTAATTCTTTTCCAACGCAGGAATCACAACTAACAGTTACGTTACCTGTCTTCTTATCATCAGATAAAGATGTAATCTTTCCAGTATATTCGTGACCAGTCTTAAGTCCATCTGGGATATCTAATTCATCACTATTGTCATTAGAGCCACCCATAATGCTACCACTATTTCCACTGCTCTTACGTGGAATAGCTTTCAAACATTTTGTACATACGATTGCATCTACAACAATCTTCTTAGCATCTTCTGCGTCACTTTCTTTTGTATAAGTTTCATCTTTGTACTGAATATAATGATGTCCAGTTGCCTTAGCATCTTCTGCCTCGGATTCCTTCTTAGAATCTGCTTTTACAACACCACATGTCTTACAACGTTCTTCTGTGAACCCTGCATTATCACAAGTAGGATCTACGGTTACTGTCTCATACTCATGAGAATCACCAGCTACATGCTTCATATCCAGAGTTTCCACGAAATCTGCACTCCACATGAATTCCTGGTTGTCATTACTTCCACCACGTTTAATGGTTGTTCCCTGGAACTTATAGTTCATATAACCACTATTGTAATTTGTCTGCTCTGTCTGATACTTATCAACATAACAATAATTTGTTGCAATATCTACATTCAGGTTGCCCTGAGAATCAATAGACAAACCTGCAATTGGATGATTCTCTACTGTATGGATAGCATCTTTATCATCCTTTGTTGTTACTTTAAAGGTCATTCCTGTAAAGTTATTATTGATACCGGTTCCCATGTTATCTGCAACAGATTTTGCTGTAACTTCATTATATTCTTTTACTTTTGTAATAGCATTTGTGCTTAAATCATATTTTAAAATCTGATTATCTGCATTAAGATATAATGCTCCGCCATAGTAAGCAGATGTATGTGTAAGACCTGGATAAATCTTATCGTTTACATCTTCATCCTTTGTTGCACTTTCTTTAAGAAGATCTCCACCTTCTTTTACTGCTCCAGTACCTTTTTCGTAATCAACTAAAACTGTAGCACTGTCAGATGTAGCTGTCGCTGCTGCTTTTCTTGGCAAGGATACTAACTGGTCTGGCTTCTGATCACTTGTACCCATACCAGAACTGTATGAAGTTGTATTCTGCACATAATACCAGTTATCTTTATCAAAACTGATTGGTCCCTGTGCATCTGTAAACCAGGCATCTTCATACTTAGTATCTGTTGCCTTATCTGTGTATAAAGTATCAATCTCATCAAAGTTGCCATCAAACTGTTTTGCTAAACTTGTATGGCTAATTAAGAAGTAGGAATGTGTCATATTACCGTCTGTCTCTACACGGTTACGTCCCATACATTCTACATAAATATCATTATAACAGGAATCTACATAATACCAGTTATCTACAGAATCATCGGTCTTAACAGCATTAAAATAATGGCTGTTTCTAAATGTCTGGCTTTGACCTAACATCTGTACATCAGAACGCCAGAAAATCTTTACAAAGTCAACAATATATGTTGGTTTTGTTTCTGTTGTAGTTTCATCTTTTTTCTCACTGGAAGCATCTCCTGAGGAATCTTCTCCATCTGCAGCCTGTGTTTCTGTTTCAGCTGCTGAAGAGCTTTCTTCCTTATCTGTCTCGGATGTATCTCCTTTATTCTCTGAAGATGAGTTATCGTCTTTCTTATCCTGACTGCTGTCAGTTCCATTTACTTCGCTTGCCTTTTTCCATGTCTTTCCATCCGCTTCTTTATAGATTTCCGGGAATGCACACTGAACAAGATATGTATATGCAGAAGTATATCCAGCACAGATAGTGTTTCTTCTTACTAATGCACCAAAGGCTGTACTTTCAAAGGCTGTCTTAAGATCGCCATTTAATAACATATTTCTCAGATATGCAATCTGCTCTTCTGTAGGTTGCTGCTGACCATCATCTGCTAATGCGACAGCTGCTGTCTCTCCCATAGCCTGAATTGCTTCCTCTGTTGTTTCTGTATCATTCTTCTTATCCTGTTCTTTCTGAATAGCACCCATATCAAAAGTACAGTACTTACCAAGCCAGTCATTTAAGACAAGTAACTTCTGCTCTCTCGTCATGGAATCATCAATCTGAGCTAAAGCTTCATCTCTTGCTGCAAGTAACTGCTGTCCAAAGAGCTGAATACCATACTGCAGAGTCGTCTGATATCCCTGAATGACATCATACATATCTTTATATGTAACCTTAGCATTCGCCGGATTCTCCTCTTCAGGATCCCCTTCTTTATAAATCTTCTGCTGCATCAGAGATAACAGGGAAGATACTGGACCACCTTTAGAATCCTTACTTGTAAAGTAAGGAGTAGCAATACCTAAATACTCCTGATTATCTGGTGATTCATAGAAAGCCATTAAGTCCTTATAAGCTTGTCCGACTTCTGTCTTTGTCTTACCAGATCCATCATCCTCATCTGCATCATCTGCTGCTAACTCTTCAATCTCTTCCAGTGCGTAAGCATAAGTATCATCTTTTTCTACGCTCATAGTAGTTACTTTACCATTCGCATCTGTTTCATAAGTAACGTCTACAAGATCTGTATCCTTATCATCACCTAAAGATTTATCTGTCAGCTTTTCTGCCTTACGCTCTGTCAGATTATACTTGGATAAATCCACCTCATCTGTGTTAGTGTAAAGTGCTTCCTGAATTGCTGCTTCTGCACTTCCAGCCTTTGGCTGAGCTGCCTTCTTCTCTGCTTCTACCTTTTCGTAAGCTGTTGTAGTTGTGGCATCTTTTACCGCATCATGAACAGCTGCAAAAGCATCCGCAGGAACCAGGCTTACTGCCATAGAAGCAGTCAGAAAAAGTGCAAATAAATTCTTCACCTGTTTTTTCATACGTTTCTTTCTCTCCCTTCATTATTTTATATTTCCGAATGCATCCAGCATAGAAATCATCTGCATCCCCTAATATAAATCAATACATCTATATTAAACGCTGTAACCTGCCAATGGTAAGTAGCAGAGCGTATGATTTTTAAAATCCCCAAAATCTTATTACATTTTTCTTATTATGTGATAAACACCTGACAAAGGTATCTCTTGAGTATCGTACCATTTTTTTCATATATATTCAAGTACATTTTGAATATATTTCCAAAAAATTATTTTATCCCAAATTACGAATTTTAAAGTCTCTTTCTACCTCTCGCTTTGCATCCTTCTTTGCAATATCCTGACGCTTATCATATAATTTTTTACCACGGGCAAGACCGATTTCTACCTTTATAAGGCTGCCTTTGAAATAAACTTTTAATGGCATCAATGTGTATCCCTTCATCTTAATCTGACCGGCAAGCTTATTAATCTCTGACTTGTGAAGCAGGAGCTTTCTTACGCGAAGTGGATCTTTATTAAAAATATTTCCCTTTTCGTAAGGGCTGATATGCATATGGTTAATGAGGATTTCCCCTTTGTTGCTTATTGTTACAAAAGATTCTTTGATACTGCATCTTCCCATGCGAAGAGATTTTACTTCTGTTCCATGAAGGGCGATGCCTGCCTCATATTTTTCATCAATAAAATAATCGTGATATGCCTTTTTGTTATTGGCAATTAATTTAATACCTTCTGATTTTGCCATATCAATTCCCCTTTCCTGTCTTTTCGGTGGATAACCACTCACTCAATATATGAATAAAACTGTATGAATCGTAAATTCTGGCTATCACCACTATAGATGCTATATTCCTAAGCCTGTTAAATTCATTCTTTTTTCTTTTAGACTTTTATTATATTCTTTGCTTCTCTTTTTTAAATTCTGAATTAGATTTCGTCAATCTTCTTTTTATTATATAAATGCAGTAACCTGTCTGCTTCCTCGTCGTCAATCCAGTCATTCAAAAGAATGCCGTCTTTGTCGGGAAGGCTCTCACCTGTTTCGTCAAATTCAAATTCTTCCTGCTCTACCGGATATTCTCCATCCGCAGATTCAAAATTTTCAAATTTTCCGGCTTCTGCATCCTCATTCTTTCTTGACGGCATTCCGTCTCCATAGTAATCATCTGGGTCTGGATAGTCGCTATACTGAGAGAATTCTTTTAATATAAAGTCGATGGTTCGCTCCATTTTATTGGCAGAATGAACGACAATTTCTGCCTTCTGACCTAATGTAAAGATTCGTCCGGTATGCTCTCCGGTTAATTTATAACTTTCCTCGTCAAATACATAAAAATCATCTAAGAGGCTGATAACGCTTATCATTATCATATACATGCTGAATTCCTAGCAAATGACATAATCCTTCTATGTAGAAAATAACCTCTATATTTATCTTATTATTAAGTTCATATTTAAAAATTTTATGACACAAATTCTGTTCATAATATTCTAAAAGCTCTTTTAAATCCTTTTCTCTTGCACTCATTTATTTCTCCATAAAAACTAATAGGCTATGGAAATCCACAGCCTATTAATCGAATAGCAGATTGGTTCTCCTACCCCAATCAGGTCAACTTCTGTGTATCTTTTAATTCCCCAACAGAAAGGGATGGCATGGCTATTCATTACACACCAATAATATCAGGCATGATGCCTATTATATTTATATGCAATATTTAAACATTTATTACACTTTAATAATAACATAATCTCAAATTTATATCAATACTTCTGAACATTTATTTTTGTGCCGTTTATTATAAAGCACTTTTGTCATATTTTCAACAGCTATTTTTATTCTTTAGCCTTTACTTCCCAGTTAATCATCGCCTGATACTGACATTCTGGTATCTTATCTTTTTTCTTTGTTTTCTCAGCCAGCTTTATAATAAACTCCTTCTTTCTTTTTTCAAATGCTTCATAGCATTCTTCTTTTGTATCAAATACACCTAAATCATGCTCTTCTCCTATAATCATCATAAAAAGAGAACTTGCACTGACACGCTCCTGCTTGTACCCCCATGCTTTTTTCGTCTTAATATAAATATTTTTCCGTAAACTATACTCTATTTCTTGTGTAATTTTATTCCTCTTCCCTTTTACAAATTCGTATGTTCCATCTTCCTTTTTTATTACAGGACGTCCATAGTTGGAAATCCAAGTGTTATCATAATATAATAATTTTACAAATCTCTCATGTCTATCTAAATATTCTAGTTTAGCTTCTGTCTGTTTTAAGAAGCGGTTGAGATTTATTTTCTTGTATTCCCTTCTTATCTGTACAAGTTTTCCATTATCATATAAGCTCATACCTTTTTCTTTTAATGTGTTTTGTCTTTTCTCATTCCTGCAATCTTTACAGACAGACTGATAACTTGTTTTATATTCCTTACGGAATCCCACCTTACATAATCGTCTGTTTTTTATAAATTTATTTAATTTAAGCTCTTTTCCACAACAACTACATATTTTTGTTTCAATTTCTTTTTTCATGATATTTCCTCCTGTTCTTTCAGAGGGCAGAAACACCATAGAAAAAATCAATTATAGAAAATAAACTGTATGTATTTTTAATTATTTATTATGGAAAATGTTATGCGACTGCATATAGACTCAATAGACATCTTTCTGTCCCCTGTTCATTGCAAAATAAAAGAGCATCCATTACTGGACACTCTGTAAAATAATTATCTTTGTTATTGTTACTCTTCTTCGGAATAATCAAAGTCTTCCTCTGCTTCATTAAGACCTTCTCCTAACCGCTCCTCTGTTAATTCCTCGCAAGCCCTTTTTAATCTTGAATATGGTTTTATGACCGGTTTATAGTGGGGTGGAACTGTTGCCTTACCCTTATTGAAGTTATTGTACTGACGTTCCTCTATATATTCTGGATAGATGCCAAGAATACCTTTTACCTCAAAACGATTACCATCTCTTAAAATATCTTCTAAGCACCAGAATGCATCTCGGATAATGTAGTAAAGGTCAATCTTAGGATACCTGTTATTTGACTTGGCTGCAACCATGTCTATAAATTCTTGTCTTGATATTGTTTCCATTAAATTACAATCTCCTTTCGTATTTTTTATGTATCTCAACTTGCTACTAAAGCGTGTTTGAAAAATAATTTTTCGGTAAGAATCATATAACCCTGTTCAGATAAAATAAAGCAGTGTTTTTGACGATTATTTGTTATAAATCCTAAACCCTTTGCAATGTTTAAGGAATTTTTATCTTTCACCAAATCAATAGTATCAACACCTTCAAAGTGACCAAATGAAATTTATATTTCAAAATCAGGGTATCTATAGGGAAATACTTCTTTTTATTTGAGTTAGATTCCATCCTATGAGAACGAGTATAAGATTGGAGATGCGACTTCTATTGAATGCCAAAACAAGCATATATACGTTCATTTTATTAGGCATATATGCTTGTTTTGATATTCAATATTTAATTTCAGCATAAGCATCATATAAGGATATATTTCTAAAAAGTCTACTACCTCTATACGCTACATGTGTGGCTATGGCAGAACACATCAGTGGTAGTGAAGATGCTTTTGTCGCCAAAATGAACGAGAAAGCACAGGTTCTTGGCATGAAGCATACACATTTTGTAAATTGCTGCGGATTAGATGCGGACGGACATTACACAAGTGCAAGGGATATCGCCTTAATGTCAAGAGAACTGATTACGAATCATCCAGACATTTTCCATTATACAACAATCTGGATGGAAAATATTACACATGTAACAAAACGAGGGGAATCTGAGTTTGGACTTTCTAATACTAATAAATTACTCCGGCATTATCAGGGCGCAACCGGTCTAAAAACCGGAAGTACCTCCAAAGCCGGCTTTTGTTTAAGCGCCACCGCAGAACGCAATCACATCTCCCTTATCGCTGTCGTTATGGCATGCCAGAGCGCAAAAGAGCGGGTAAAAGACTGTGTCTCTTTACTTGATTACGGCTTCTCTCTCTGCAAGATTTACACCGATAAACAGCCTCCCGCACTCTCCAGCGTCCCTGTACATAATGGCACAAAAGAATTCATTTCCTGCAAATATGAGAAAAACTTCTCCTATGTTTTTACTTCGGAAATCAACCAAAATAACATTCAGAAAAAAGTGGTATTCCAGAAAAATCTCTCTGCTCCAATTAAGAAAAATCAAATAATCGGCAGACTGGAGTATTCATATAATAACAAAAAAATTGGGGCAGTTTCTATATTGGCTTCGGAAACAGTGGGAAAGGCAAAATATACAGATTATCTGCAAAAACTACTACTGAACTTGTAAAATAATAATTTCAGTTCAGCAAAAAACAGCTCCCAAAGAAAGAAGCTATCCTATATTGTGGTCTTAGTGAGGATTGAATGTGAGCCATTCAGCAAACATTCAACCCACAGTGACAGAGTCACAAATATAGGATATCTTCTTTCTTTGGGAGCGTCTCCTCTTGCCTATGGCAAATTACTATTTACAAAATATCAATATGTTCTCCAGCCAATGCCTTATTCATGCTTCTTACCGCACAGAACTTTCCACACATAGAGCAAGTATCCTCATGTTCTGGTTTTCTGTCATCGCGGATTGCTTTGGCTGTTTCCGGATCCATTGCACATTCCCACTGTGCTTCCCAATCTAAAACACGGCGGGCATCTGCCATCTTATCATCTATCTCTCTTGCACCACGGACACCTTTTGCGATATCGGCTGCATGTGCCGCAATTTTTGATGCCATGATTCCCTGTTTTACGTCTTCAAGATTTGGAAGTGCAAGGTGTTCTGCTGGTGTAACATAGCAGAGGAATGCAGCACCATTTTGAGCAGCGATTGCTCCACCGATAGCGGATACAATATGGTCATAACCTGGTGCAATATCTGTTACGATTGGTCCAAGTACATAGAATGGTGCTCCAGAACAAATGGTGGACTGTAACTTCATGTTTGCAGCAATCTGGTCCATTGGCATATGTCCCGGTCCTTCTACCATAACCTGTACATTTTTCTCCCACGCACGTTTGGTAAGTTCGCCAAGACGAACTAATTCTTCAATTTGACATACATCGGAACCATCGGCAAGACAGCCTGGACGGCAGGCATCTCCGAGGGAGATTGTTACATCGTATTCCTGACAGATATTAAGAATTTCATCGAAATATTCATAGAAAGGGTTTTCTTCTCCTGTCATTGTCATCCATGCAAATACAAGGGAACCTCCACGGGATACGATGTTCATTTTTCTTTTATGCTTTTTAATCTGGTCGATTGTCTTTCTTGTAATTCCACAGTGTAATGTTACGAAGTCTACACCATTTTCTGCGTGAAGACGTACTACATCAATAAAGTCTTTTGCGGTAAGAGTATCTAAGTCTCTCTGATAGTGAATTACAGAATCATAGATTGGTACTGTTCCAATCATTACAGGACATTCGGAAGTCAGTTTTTTACGGAACGGTTCTGTATTTCCGTGGGAAGATAAATCCATGATGGCATCTGCTCCCATGTTTACTGCTTCCATTACTTTTTTCATTTCTATATCATAATCTTTACAGTCTTTTGATACACCAAGATTTACATTAATCTTTGTTTTTAACATAGAGCCGACACCCTGTGGGTCTAAGCATTTATGATTTTTGTTCGCGCAGATAGCAACTTTTCCTTCTGCTACTAATGCTCTGATTTCTTCTGGTGTCATTCGTTCTTTTGCTGCAACCTTTTCCATTTCTGGAGTAATAATATTTTTTCTTGCTGCATCCATCTGTGTTGTGTAATTTCTCATCTTTTGTTACCTCCAATTTTGTAAATACTATTTATAATGCCATTTTTATAAAGCTTAACTAATCTGTTTATTTCATTACTTTATATACATTGACACTTGTCTGTTACTATGTTTACAAATCCCACATATGATTTAGCGGGCCATTTCCCTGTCCAAGATTCAGCATTGCTCTAATTGCTCCGCTGATGTATGCTTTTGCCTTTTTTACGGATTCTTCTACAGGAAATCCCTTTGCCAGATTTGCCGCTACCGCACTTGAAAGTGTACAGCCGGTTCCGTGTGTGTTTGGATTATCAATTCTTTCTTCTGGAAACCAAACGGCTTTTTCTTTTTTTTCTTCCTGCAAAAAACTCTCATAAAGCAAATCGTCCGCATTTTCTTCGCTGTGACCGCCCTTACTTAAGACCGCACAATTCCACCTGTCTGCAATGACTTTTGCTGCTTCTTCCCTTGTTTTTTTATCGGTAATTTTTATCCCGGATAAAAATTCGGTTTCTGGAATGTTCGGGGTTAGCAGGGAAACTTTTGGATATAATTTCTCATATAATATCTTTCTCGTTGTTTCTTCTACTAAAACCGTACCGCTTGTCGAAATCATCACCGGGTCTGCCACTACATTTTTGATAGAATATTTTTCCAGGTATTCTGCGATAATCTCTGCCTGTTCCTTTGAAGCAATCATTCCAATTTTCACTGCATCTGGCTTTATATCTGTGAAAATGCTTTCCATCTGTTTTTTAAAAAATTCTGCTGGTACTGGCATAATCTCGGTAATTCCGACTGTATTTTGTGCGGTAAGTGCGGTAATACAAGTCATGGCATATACTTTATGAACAGTTAAAGTCTTGATATCTGCTTGAATACCTGCTCCTCCGCTCGAATCACTGCCTGCAATTGTAAGAACTGTTTTCATATTTGAAAAAGAATAATCACCTATCTCCGAAAAATCTCTCACATAAATATTAGAAAGTCTCTGAATTTCTTTCGCATTTCCCACACTGTAGGTATCGTAGATACTGCATACTGGAAATCCAGCTTCAGTAGCAGTTTTCACCGCATATAAAGAATCTTCAAATACCCATGTTTCCTCTTTTTTAGTGCCTAGCTTTTGCCTTGCAAACTCAAATACCTTCGGGCTTGTCTTTCCGGCTCCGGCTTCCTCGCATGTAATCATTCCCGTAAAGTCCTGCCATATGTCGTTACGAATAAGCGCCGCCTTTGCCATCTCCTTATCTGTCGCTGTGGCTATAATTAACTTCACACCATTTTCTTTCAGACGTTTTACTAAGGCATAGGCTCCTGGCTTCATGACCGCTTCTTTATAGTAAAAATCTTTTACAACCTGATTGACTCCTTCTAAAATGTCTTCTGCTGATACCGAAAGGCCATACTCTTTTTGCATATAGATGGCTCCTTCTGGCAAAGATAAAGCATCCAGCCGTTCTTTTAAATCTGGCTTTGCCTTAATGCCAAGAGTAGCAAGATATCTCGCTCCTGCATTTTCCCAGATGGGCATGGAATCAAGTAAAGTTCCATCAATATCAAAGATTGCTCCTTTTATCACGATGCCTTTCCCCTTTTATTGTCTTTTCCACTAACTACCGAAAAATCATTTCAGCATTTTTTCTGTTCTGTCTTTTAAAACTTTTGTAGCAGCTTCAATATCTTTTGCCGCAAAAATAGCACTAACCACAGCGATACCGCAAATACCACTTCCCTGTAAAGATAAAATGTTATCTGCCCCGATTCCACCAATTGCAATCACTGGAATATTTACTGCCTCGCAGATTGCTTTTAATGTTTCCTTGCTGGCATCTGCCGCATCTTTTTTCGTGGAAGTGGAAAATACGGCTCCCACGCCAAGATAATCCGCCCCCATTTTTTCAGCTAATACTGCCTGCTCTACTGTCTGGGCAGATACGCCAAGAATCTTGTCTTCACCAAGAATCTTTCTCACGTCATCGGCTTCCATATCACTTTGTCCAACGTGAACTCCATCCGCATCCATATCTTTTGCGATTCTGACATTATCATTGATAACAAATGGAACATGATACTTATGACACAATTCTTTGAGAGCCACCGCTTCTTCCATGAAATGTTCCTCATCGAGTTCCTTTTCCCGAAGCTGTATAAAAGTCGCTCCTCCTTTTAATGCCTTTTCCACCTGCTCGTAAAGTGTTTCATTTCCAAGCCAGGAACGGTCGGTTACTGCATATAAAAGTAAATCTTTTCTTAATTGTTCTCTGTTAACGTAGCTCATACTTTGCTCTTTCCTCCAATGTATTCCCATCCATATGATAAATAGCATCAATTATCCGATTACGGTAAGTGGAATTTCCCTCACCTTCTTTTAAATGTTCAAATCCAATCTCTCCGGCAATTCCCATCGCACAAACTGCCGCCGCTGCTGCCTCCAAAGGCTGCTCTGCGTTTGCACAAAGGAAAGCCGTCATCATTCCAGAAAGCTGGCATCCAGTTCCGGTGATTGCTCCCATCTCTGGTTTTCCGTTGCGGATAACATAACATTTTTCAGAATCAGCAACTAAATCAATGGCTCCCGTTACAGCAATCACACTTCCTGTCGCTTCAGAAAATGCTTTCAGCTTCCCAATCGTCTCATCAAGATTCTCCTCTGTAACCGCATCTGCCAAATCTGCATCCACACCTTTTGTATTTCCCGTTCCTTCCATCAGGGTTCGGATTTCTGAAATATTTCCACGGATAACAGTAAACTTTATGTCCCGCACTAGCTCATTCGCTGTCTTTGTCCGAAGTCCACTCGCTCCGGCTCCTACCGGATCAAGCAGCACAACATGACCAAGTACATTTGCCTTTTTTCCTGCTAAAAACATGGACGGAATCGTATTTTTATTCAGCGTACCAATGTTAATATTCAATCCCTGACAAATAGAAGTAATATCTTCCACTTCTCCAGAATCGTCCGCCATAATCGGGCTGCCGCCACAGGCAAGAAGAATATTTGCCACATCATTTACTGTTACATAGTTTGTAATATTATGTACCAGTGGATGCTTTTCTCTTACATTATCAAAACACTTCTTTAACATTTTTAGCTCCTTCTTTTTATATATATATTTTCAAGACATGTTTTAAAAATCTTTCTGCCAAATATACCGCAAGCTAAAATATCGGACTGTAGAAATGAGATTTTTCAAACATTCTCTGTGATAACTATCCAAAATAAATCTGCTTTTCTTTACAAACTTGACTCGCTGTACAAATAAAATTCATAGTTCTTTAAATAGCTATACATTTCATAAACGGAAAATTAATTAAGAATATATTCCATACAGATATGGATAATAAACGATAAAAAAGAAAAATATATGTATTCCATGCCATTTTCTTTAAATGACTAGCTTTATATCCTTCTTAAACTTTGAAAATAGAATTTCTTTTAAACTCTAAAAAGAAAAACGCATATACACCAATCTCGGTATATATGCGAATGTATCTACGCTATCCCTACGTTGGCATTATCCAAATCAGGTTATGGGTCTAAGCACTTTAGCTTACTCTCAGCCTGCTTCTGCAAGCTCCCCGTGTATAAATTTACCAATATAGTACGCTATTTAGGGCAAAAAATCAAGCATAATTTACTATTTTATTCACTGGACAGAGCTGACGTTCCCAAAACAACATCAAGTGTTAACATTACTGTAAATCCAAGGGAAAAAATATAGTTCCAATATTGCTGTGTTTTCCGACAGACATTTCCGGGATAAGTTCTTCTACGACAACGTAGATCATTGCTCCAAGGGGCGTTCCTAAAAAGGAAGGATAAATTCTCTCACAAACTATGACATATATCTTACAAGAAATATTTTTCAAACATACTCTAGACCATATATCTGATAGTAATTACTGCGTGCATTTTAACACAAGGAGTCAGGCAAGTGCAACATCTAAAATCATCATCAAAGTAAACCCTACTGAAAACATGAAAAATCCGACATTGACAGACTTTCCAACAGACATTTTCGGAACTAGTTCTTCTACTACAACATAGAACATTGCCCCTGCTGCAAAGCTTAAAAAGTATGGCAGAAGCGGAACAATTAGGCTTGCGGCCCAGACGGTAAGAATAGCCGCCACTGGTTCTACTGCCCCGGAAAGTACACCATAAATGAAGGCTCTCTTTTGGGATATTCCTTCTGCACGAAGCGGCAGGGAAATAATCTCTCCTTCTGGAAAGTTTTGAATAACGATTCCTAATGCAAGAGAAAATGCTCCCATTACCGTAATATGCTCTGCTCCACTTAACAGTCCTGCATAAATAACACCAACTGCCATTCCTTCTGGAATATTGTGGATAGTCACTGCCAACAGTAGCTTATTTTTACATTTTCCATCAATACATTCTGACGGTACGAAATGGTCGATTGCCATCAAAAATAAAATTCCAATCCAGAATCCACTTGCTGCAGGAAGGAACTTCCACACACCAATCGAATCCACTTGTTCAAGTGCTGGAAGAAGAAGACTCCAGATAGAAGCTGCCACCATCACCCCTGCTGCAAATCCCATTAACGCTTTCTGCATTCCTTTGCTTAGTTCATTTTTTAAGAAAAATACACAAAAAGCACCTAATGTCGTCCCCAAAAGGGAACACTGATGCCCTTTATTATCTCTATAATCATAAAATCCTTTTTGACTTTTTCCACATTTTGCACTCTCCTTACTTTCTTTTCTCCAAAAACAGCCATCTTTTTCGACCATCTTCGCAACCTGACTAGTTCCCATAATACTAATTATTCAAATATGCAAAATTTATGATTATAAGAAAAGGCAAAAAAATCAAAAAAAGACAGCCTTTGACTTTTACTTTCAAAGACTGTCTTTTTTCTACAAAATCTATCTAATTATTCTGTTTTTAAACATGCTCTAGTTTGTTGTTGCGCGAAGCTGTGCTTTTAATCCAACACGGTTTGTCTTATAATGGAAGAATGGTCTTTCTGGAAGCTGAATAATCTGTGCTGGGTACTCAAAATCCTCAAGGGCATCTGCCACATCTTCACGAATATCATCAATTGTATAGCCATCCTCTAATACAACATATAAATATGGAAGGAAATATCCTTTATTCTCAAAATCTTCATCTACAACAAAGAATGCATCAATGATTCCATCAATTTCGGCATCGATAATCTTGTTCTCCATATTAAGATCAATCAGTCGACCTCCACCAACTCTGCGGACATCTCCTCTGGTAAGTGCAAACACAATACCATCCTCTGTCATATATCCAATGTCTCCTGTATGCAACCATATATTACCATCTTCATGCTTCTGAAGAGCCTTTTCCGTTGCTTCCTCTCTATCATAACCAAGCATATTTCCAAGACCTGTCTTACAAATCTCTCCGAGCTTATTATAACCAACTTCTTTATGTGTACCTGGCTCAAAAATACTCATTACTGTTAATGGCATTGGAATTCCACTGTTTCCATTACCAATCGGATGCTCTAAACATGGAAGAGTACAATTAGAACCTGCCTCGCTCTGTCCATATCCAATTGAAAGTACTGCCTTACAATTATGTGCTTTTAAGAATTCCTGTGCACGACGAATCTGTCCATTATTGAATGCTTCACAACCAACACCTGCTGCAAAAAGATGGGACATATCATAATCTTCTGGAATTCTGTCACTTCTCATAAGAAGCTCAATAAACATAGGGATTAAAGGCCAGCAGTTTGGACGATATCTCATCATCTCTAAATCGAGATCGTTCACATTACAGAACGGATCTAAAATTAATAACTTATTAGAGCATAATGGTACTAAAATCATGGAAACCACTACTGCAATAAGACAAGGTGGCAGATTCGTAAGTAACCATGTTGGACGGAAGTCTCCAGCAGAACCATAAAAAGACATCTGAGCGATAATACCAATCATTGTGTATGCAGAATGGATAACCTGCTTAGAAGTTCCTGTTGATCCACTTGTATAAGCACGGAAAAGCGGACGATTAACATCTTTCTCAACCTCAACCTTTCCTGTATAATTCTTTCCTTTTTCTAAAAATTCTTCCCATGTCATAACTCCGTCCCCGGAAAGAATTCCATCTGTATAGAAAGAATCAATTTCATGAATGATATGTTCTGGCATCTTATCTTTTTCAGCTGCATGGTAAGGGCTTAATGAAATAATCGTTTCTACCCCTGCCTGCTTTTTATATTCCTCAACCTCTGCCTTTGGAAGGAAGTCATGTACAAAAATAATCTTAGCGCCAGCTTCCTTTACTGCATCAACGTTCTCCTGTAATGTATTATCACGGCAAACTAAAGATGCACCTATCTTCTCTGCTGCTAAAAGCAACACAATAAATTCAGGAACAGAACGATAAAATACAGGAATCTGATCTCCCTCTTTGATTCCCATGGCACTCATAGATTTTGCTACCATATCTACCTTCACGAAGAAGCGTTCCCAGGAAACATCTCTTCCATAATAATGCATTGCTACCATATCCATACCTGGACAGTTCGCTTTTAAATACTCATTCAAAGACAGCTCTGGAACTTGTAACCTTGAAATACTTTCTGGATAATACTTCATCCAAGGGCGGTCAATACTTGGTCTTCCAATAAGTTCTACTTTATGATTTTTTTCCATTTTATATATTCTCCTTATCAAATAGTATTTTTCTTACACTTTATCGTATTTAAGGGTACCATACTTTATGAAAGATATCGAGTGATAAAAATGGCAAAAAAAACGAAAAACGTGATTAAATAAAATCACGTTTTTCACACTTTAAATTTCTTTATCTACTTTTTTAAGAAGTGCCACTGACTGTTTCATATGTTTTAGTATACTTTCTATCTTTCTCCAATCAGAAATAACTACATCTTCTTCCGAATGACTCCATATTTCCTCAAAAAAACAACGAAACATTTTTTTCGCTATATTTATATTAAGCAATGTCACGTTATTTTGTATGTTTTTCGAATCTAATCTTAAATAACACAAGTTATTTGATAAAAACAAGCTTGGATTGGCGTTGAATTGAAAATCCATCACAAAATGCCCATGTATGATTCGCAGCTCCATCGCATTTTCTTCATGAATAATATTTTGTATATAAGAAAGACATTGTTCGCGCTGTCTTGTATCTAATAAAATTTTATTATTATAAAAGTCAAGTTCTCCACTTATCGCAAACTGACTGAGTGCTGTTTCATATAATAAAATTCTGACATGAGATTTCTTAAGTACTTCTTCAACCAAAAGATGAATATTCTGCATCTTTTCTCTTTCCGCATCCGAAATATCCAGATATTCCAACAGCTCTTTATGTAATTCTTCTGGAAGGAAATGTTCTGTCATATGTCCAAGAAGCCAACAAAGATTCTCAGATAACATCTGGGAGATATAGTCTGACCCCTGCAAAAGATTCCTCATTGTACATTTTCGAAACATTAATTCTTCTCTTGTACAAAGTGTTGCTAATCGTTGATAAACCGTTTTACACATTTTTTTATCTTCACTAATCGTTACCTGATAACACAAATTGCCCCCCAAAAGCATACTCGTAATACAGTAAGCATCTTTTGCACAAAATACAATCTTATCATAGGAATGAATACAGTTGTATATCTTAAAATTAATATGCGTATAGTTCGTCAGCATATTAATGATAAAAATACAATCATAAATATAATCTTTCTCCCCTATGTCAAAATTAATCAGTAATGAAAAATGTACTTCTGGAAAATCTCTCTGAAGAATCTGTGATGCCGTGTCTATCTGTGCAATCTGAAGTCGCACATCATGCTCCATATTTAATAAATCAATCGCAGCAATTACATTCAACGACTTTACCTGACGTAATGCCGGATGTGACATTTTTTTAAGGAATTGATATAATGTCAGTTTTGCATAATTTTCACCAAAAACAGGTAATATTACTATAAGAACAGATAAATTCAGTCTTAAAATAAAGCTACTACTTTCATTTCAGGTGTGGTATAATTGGAAACTATGTTAATTAAATATCAAAATACTTTTATCTGTGATAGTTATTTACATATCTGACCCATTGTTTTATCATTAAATAAACTATCCTTAATAATATATCTGTACAAATATGCTGGAGGTATTTATGGAATTCTTGTATTTTCTCGAGAGCATCAGAAACGGGGTGCTCAACATTTTCTTTATTATATGTACATCCTTTGGTGAAGAGCTGGTGCTCATCAGCCTGTTCGCCATAATATACTGGTGTATCAATAAGAAGCTTGCATACAGAATCGCTTTTTCATATTTCATGTCGGGAATTGTTGTCCAAGGACTTAAGATTCATTTCAGGATTGAAAGACCATGGGTGATTGATCCGGATTTCAAGCCGGTTGAGGCGG
>OGPT01001727.1_pt1 | contig 19269 bp, 14 predicted proteins | sample 1552951 | NCBI WGS metagenome assembly OGPT01 (sample SAMEA2580224, study PRJEB22360) | human gut metagenome | biome: human gut; feature: human-associated habitat; material: faeces | place: Denmark | collected 2008/2010
CTAGTTTTTCCATACCTGGTAATTTTTTAACACTTTTTAACATTTTTTCTTTAAGAGTTAATTCTTTTTTCGTCTTAACACAAGGTGCTCCACATAATACTAGTTTTTCAACATCATAGCTAGCTCCATAACGAATAGAAATTCTTCCCCCAAAGGAATGACCAATTAGTGTTGGTTTTACTACTTTTAAACTCTTTAATAAATCATGAACTATTTCAGTATAATCACCTACATCTAAGATAGTATCTGGTTCCTTACTTTTACCAAAGCCTGGTAAGTCAATGATAGTTATATGATAATTATCTGCAAGTAAATCACCAAGTGGTTTCATCATCTCAATATTTTGTCCCCAACCATGAAGTAAAACAATATCTTTTCCTTTGTCATTACCATATTGTATGTAATTAATATCCGTAAGATTTACTTTTTTTGTCATATGCCCTCCTTATTCACAATTATAACATAAAGAAAAAAAAAAATCTTAAATTATTAAGACTTTTTACACGTTTACACCTTTATATTTAACTTTATACTTATCAAGATACTCCTCAGGATGTTCTTCTCTATGTTTTTCTTTATTTTTTTTCATCTTTATACTAGCATCTTCTACCACTTCTTTCAAATTATTAGTAGTAGTACAATAAACAATTCCATAAGATGCACTATACTCTGTAGTATCTAAATATACCTGACTATTAGCAATCTTATCTAAAAATAAACTCTTATCTACATTTTGACAAATCACTACAAATTCATCTCCACCGATTCTATAAACATCAGTAATTCTAAAATTATCAGTTAATGATTTAGTAACCGTTTTAAGTAGTTCGTCACCTTTTTGATAACCATACATATTATTTACTATTCCAAGACCATTAGCATCTACAAAAGCAACGCCTAAATTATTATAAGTACATTTCTTTTCTACTAACTCATCATAAGCATATCTATTTTTAGTTTTTAGTAAGCTATCAGTGTACTTTTCATTTTTTAATCGTTCTATAAGTTCTTTATTCTTAAACATATTATTAAGTATAGAAGATAATAATTCACTATATTCTATATTTTTACTATTATTTCTAATTAATAGTTTTTTAGATACATCTTCTGATATATTAATAACACAATCATCAGCTTTAATTATTTTCTCACTACCAAACATCTCGTCACTCATTCTATCAGAAAAAGTACTAACAAGCATAACATCACTTGCCTGATAATATTCTTTTATCATAGATAAAACTTTATCAAAGTAATCTAAATCATACTGTTCACATATAGCCATATTATTAAGACCAGTTAAAAAATCAATATCACCCATAACTATCCCCTTCTTATTGCTGCTTATTTTAACATTAAAAGGGGAATAAGTCAATATAATTATAATCTAGGCAATAGTTGAAGTTTCTTTACCACCTAATTTATATTTATCTTCTAACCAACCCTTAGTAATTGCATCCTTAGTCATTATGTTTATAGTAGATGGAATACTACATATCAAATATAGCTTTATTAAACTAACCAAAACTAAAATAATTAGTACACTTATTCCCTTGTCTTTTATCAAATCATACAATTTATACCTCTTATTATATTTTGTTTACATTTGTTTTATCATTAAATACTACATTTAATCCGTCAAGTTCACCACTACTTATTTTATAATCTTCTCTATCATTTAATATTCTTTGATAATAATTAATATTACTATCATTAATCTTATCAATATCTTTTAAAGGAATACTAGCCTTGTTAAAAGCTTCTCCATATTTAGTAGCTGTCTCTTCGGTTAATTCTATATAGCCATTACGCATCAAGCTTCTAGCAAAATCCTTATCTTCTACAAAATAACCAGGATCTGGTGCTACTTTAAGTCCAGTATTTTCTTCTTCTTGATAATATCTTCCTTCGTTACATCTATTAGTAGTAAAGAATTGACGATAAGTAGTATCTATTAAATAAGTTTTAGTAGCACCATTATATGGGAAAGTAACTGTTCCAAAAGCATGATTAAACGGATAATCAAAACTTCCAGTAGCACTATTCTTAGTTACTTCTAAGCCAATATTTTCAAGTGGCATTAAAGAAAGAGCCTGTCCTAACTCACAAAAACCATTTAAAGAGTTATTCTTAGTATCAATACCAAGTGTTTCAAAGCCACGTCTTGCATTCATTACACTGGCTTGTAAAAGTATCTCTATCTCTTCATCAGTTAAGTCATTACCTTTCTTTAAACTATCAATAGCATCATCTAACCTATTTTCATCTATTATGAATCTTTTAGGTTCTTCTTTAATTATATAACTTTCACTCTCACCGATTAAATATAGTTGATAAGCAAAGTCTAACTTGATATTATACTTTTCACTTAGTTTGTAATAATCGGTCCATAACTTACTTAATACTTCATGCTTTTTATCATTAGTAATATCTTCATTATAAACATCCATTATAGCTAGTAATATTTTATTTAATGTATCTTTTTCCATAATTTCTCCTAAAATAAACTTAATTGATTAGAGTCTGGTAACTGATCAATTATTCCCATACTAACCATCTTATCAATTAAAGTTTTAGAAACCTTTCCTCTTCTTTGTAAGTCTTCCTTACTTAAGAATGGTTGTTTTTGTCTTTCTTCAACGATAGTAGTTGCAACAGCTGCTCCTAGTCCATCAATCGTAGAAAATGGTGGTATTAAGGTATTTTCATGTTCATCATCAAGGACAAAACGATTAGCATCACTTTTCTCAATTGAGATAGGTGCAAACTTAATACCTCTAGCGGTAGCTTCCATAGCAACATGTAAACTTCCAATAATATTAGTCTCTTTATTAGTAGCTTCATATCCTTTAGCTAGTAAATCTTCATACCTTGCTCTTATAGAATTATATCCTTTAATCATTGCTTCTATATCAAAGTCATCTTCTCTAATTGAGAAGTATGCAGCATAATACCATAAAGGATGATAAAGCTTAAACCAAGCGATTCTAATAGCACTCATTACATAAGCACAAGCATGAGCTTTCGGGAACATGTATTTTATCTTATGACATGATTCAATATACCAATCGGGAATCTTTGCATTTTTCATCTTAGTAGCATATTCTTGCCAAGTCTCTGGGTCTTTTGAAGCTTTACCTTTACGAACAAACTCCATTATCTTAAAGGCAAGTTTAGGTTCCATTCCCCAGTTCATTAAGTTAACCATGATATCATCACGACATCCGATAACCTCTTTAAATGGTACTACATTATTTTTAATTAACTCACTAGCATTTCCTGCCCAAACGTCAGTACCATGTGATAAACCAGAGATTTTAACAAGTTCCCCAAAGGTACTTGGTTTAGTTTCTACTAACATTTGAATAACAAAGTTAGTACCAAGTTCAGGAAGACCTAGAGTTCCCGTTGGACAAAGTATATCTTCTTCTGTAACACCTAGTTCTTTAGTACTAGAAAGAAGGGAAAATATTCTTTTATCATCCATTGGTAAAGTTGTTATATCAAGACCCGATAAATCTTGAAGCATTCTAAGAACAGTTGGATCATCGTGACCGAGAATATCTAGTTTTAAGACATCTTGGTCAATGGCATGGTAATCAAAGTGAGTAGTTCGCCAAAGAGATGTGTTATCATCAGCAGGATACTGGAAGGGAGTAAAATCATAAACATCCATATAACCAGGAATGACAACAATTCCTCCAGGATGCTGACCAGTTGTTCTTTTAACTCCAGTACAACCAATAGCAAGTCGCTCTATTTCTACGTTTCTTTTCCCTTCAATGCCATGTTCTTCTAAATAACCTTTAACATAACCGAAAGCAGTTTTCTCAGCTACTGTTCCAATAGTACCAGCACGATATACATTATCAACTCCGAATAATACTTTAGTATATTCATGAGCTTTCCACTGATATTCACCAGAAAAGTTCAAGTCAATATCAGGTACTTTATCAGCATTAAATCCTAAGAAGGTTGCAAATGGCATGTCTTGTCCTTCTTTAGATAGTTTTCCCCCACATTTAGGACAAATCTTATCTGGCAAGTCATAACCTGATGAGTACTCTTTTCCGTAAGGTTCACCAGCTTCATCCATAAACTCTGAATACTTACAATCTTTATTACGACATAAGTAGTGAGCAGGAAGAGCATTAACTTCAGTAATTCCCATCATAGTAGCTACGAAACTTGACCCAACAGAACCACGAGATCCAACAATATAACCATCATCATTAGAGTGCTTAACTAGTTTTTGAGCAATTAAGTAGATAACATCGAATCCTCCACCGATAACTCCTCCTAATTTCTTAGGTAATGTTTTTTCTATCTCCTCACTACTCATTTCAGGATTCTTAATTTTTAAGTTTTCTCTAATCTTTTCTTTAACACTATCAAAGCCTTTTAACAAGGTATCATGTAATCTTTTAAATGTTTCCCTAGTCTTATCTTCTTCCTTAATATTATCTCGTTCTATCTCATCAGTTATCGCTTCAAAGATACCATCCCCATAAAGTTCTTTACTAATACGTTCTTCTATATTATAAGGTAAGGGGTCTCCATACCAATCTGATGCTCTTGTAAAAACTAAGTCAGTAACTGTTTCTACACTCTTATCAATCTTAGGCGAGAAAGGAATACCACCTGTTTCAATAATAACTTCAATCTCATTTACCATACCAAGTATTTTATTAGGGTTATCAATTACTATTAAGTTTCTCGTCTCTTCATCTAGGAAAGAGAAATCATTAAGCATCTCATCAGTAGTTCTAAAATGATTAGATGGTATTTCTTTTATTCCTCCTCTTGCTAAAGGATGACGTCCACCACCTGGTACTTTTTGATTAACAATTATCTCTCTATATATTTTATCTTCTCTTGTTAAGTGATGAACATCACCTGTTGCTACTATTAGTTTACCTGCCTCAATAGTAGTTCTAATAATCTTTTCTAGATGAGCGATTAATTCTACTTCTGTACCAAAATCATTCATATCAATTAAATGACTATAACACTCTGGAGGTTGTACTTCTACATAGTCATAAAATCTTATAATATTAGATAATTCTTCTTCACTTTTACTTTTCGCTTGCCGAAAGACTTCAGATTCATAACAACCACTACCAATTAATAAATCTTCACGATACTTTTCAACAATACTTCTTGGTACTCTTGGTGTCTTATATAAATAGGTTGTATTAGCATAAGAAATTATCTTAAATAGATTTTTAAGTCCCTTCTTAGTGAGTGTTAAAATATTAATATGATTTAGAGTACCATACTTATACATTTCACTTTGATCAACCATATTAGCTAGCTGTTCCATCGTCTCAATATTACGGTTATTTAACTTCTCTAGCATTTTGTAAAAGACTAATGCAGTTCCTTCAGCATCATAATCTCCTCTATGATGTGCCTCTTCATCCCAAGGTACATTATATCTTTTAACAAGGGCAGACAAACTATGTCTTGCATAATTATTATCAAGAGTACGTGATAGTTCTAAGGTATCAATAACAGGATTTTTAAACTCTCCTAGATTATATTTCTCATAAGCCATCTCTAAGAAAGATACATCAAACTTAGCATTATGAGCAACCATTGGTAAATCACCAAACCAGTTAATAAAATCTTTAATAGCCTCTTCTTCACATCTTTTACCTTCTAGCATCATATCCGTAATATTAGTAACATCAACTATTTTTTGAGGAAGAGGACGTCCTGGATTAATTAACTCATCATACTTTTCAATGATGATGCCATCTTTCATCTTAACCGCACCAATTTCAATGATAGAGTCAGCACCACCAGCATTAAATCCAGTTGTTTCAAAGTCAAAGACAACATAAGTATCATCTAGTAAAACATCATTATTAGGACGAACAACAATATCTACATTATCATCTACCATTACTAATTCTGTTCCATAGATAGCTTTAAACTTTTCATCTTCTTCTTTTCCTTTATTATAATCTCTTACATAGTTATAAACATGAGGGAAAGCTTGAGCCCCATTATGGTCAGTTATAGCAATACCTTTATGTCCCCATTTAATCGCTTGTTTAACAAGATCTAGTTCATCTACTACACCATCCATCTGACTCATCTTAGTATGAGCATGTAACTCTACTCTTTTTCTCTCACTTAAGTCTTTAATTTCTTCTTTATGTTTAGTAATAGGCATAATATCACGAGCATTTAAAACTAATTCTTTAGCAAAACTATCTTCTTTAACATAACCTGATATTAATAAATCTCTTCCTACTTTAAGTTCTTTACAAAGTCTTTCATACTCATCTTGTTCATTACAAAATACTTTACATAAAATACTATCGGTATAATCAGTTATTTTTAAAGTAATTATTCTAAACTCACTCTTACTAGACTCAAAGTAATCAACCCCAAAAACATTACCTTCTACAATGACATTATTATCTTCTCCTTGAATCATACTTATCTTAATAGGCATCTGTTTAATATCAAGTCCTAAAATACAACCTTCATCTCTTTTTTTACTTCTTCTAGGACGAGGACCAGGGGTAAAGTTTTTAAACTCTTTCTTCTCTTCCTTTTTCTCCTCTTTAATAGGTTCTACTTTTATTTCTTTTAATTCCCTATCTATTTCTTCTTTAATAGATTCATTTTCTCTTACTACAATCTCTATTTCTTCTTTATATCCTAATCTTTGATAATAAGGACTTATAATATCTTTTATCTTTACTAATCTTTTCTCTTCTATTATATTACTTGCTACTAATAAAAGCTTATCTTTATCTAATATCAAGTTAGATAGATATGGTTCTGTTATACTAATTAGTCCTTCTTCTTTAGCAAGCTCTAGTAGTGGTTTATAATAACTAAGTAATACATTATTATCTAAATTAGTTATATTATAATAAATATTTGATGCTATTTTATTTTTATTCTTTTCAAGTTCTAGATAACTATCTATATCTGGTAATTTATCACTTAAAAGATAAAAGTTCCAGTTACCACTTTCTTTATCTACTACTAGTCTTTCTAACTTTAAAGAGTCAAAAAAAGAAGAATTAGTATAATCAATCCCCATTTTATCAAGTAAAATACTAATCTCTTTTTGCATACTTCTATTCCTCCACTTAAATAATTTCTAGTTCTTCTATTTTCAAAATATATTTTTGATTTTCTATGCAAAAAGTAATAAATTCTTTTAAGTTATAAGTAGCAAGACTTCTTTTTAGACTATACTTATCTACATCAAAGACAATACCATCTCTAACCATATAGTTAAGCATATCATCTCTACTACTTCCAAGATACATTAGAAAGTATGGATATATTTGTTTTTTTAAGAACTTTAAGGAGTTATCTCCTTTTAAATAACAACTCTTCCCTTTTATTCTAGTAGATAATTCATTATCAATAGCAAGCTCTATTATCGCTTCTACTATTTCTTTATAATCAGACTCATAATCTTTTAATTCTTTTTTTAGGATATGACTTAAAATATCCATGATAGCCATTTCTCCATCTTCTTGGTCTTTCATCATTCCCCAAGAAATAGTATTAACTTTTCTACTTTTTACAGTTTTCATCTCCACCGTATTAAATCTTGGATTAAGAATTAGAACATGATATATTTTAATATCAAAACGAACTAATTCTTTAAAGTAGTTAGTTAATTCTTTTTTCATCTCATTATAATAGTGTGTTAGAAAAAGACGATATTCTTCCGTTTCTTTTCTTATTCTTTTATAAGCTTCTGTTTCTTTAACCATATCAAAGATAGTATCATCATCAGGTATATAATTTTTAGGGTCTTTTAGAATCTTCGCTTCTTCTTTATACAAGTCTTTATAAAGATGACGATAGTTTTTCCAAAGTTTCTCTTTTAATCTTTGGACATCATTAGTAACAGACGGTAGAAAAAGTAAATTCCAGATTAAAAGATAATCATTCAAATCAAAAGATAAGTTCATGACATTTTCCCCCAATCTATTTCTTAACACTAACTATAATAACATAAAACATTAATATTTTTAACTAAATTTTATACTAATTTTAAATTAGTCAATACCCTCACTTTAAATTAGTCAGTATCATCATTTTAAATTAGTCATTAAAAGTTGGTAACTATATAATATACAGCAAAACCAACAGCTACTATTAGAATAAGTGACAAAATAACTCTTAAGACAGTAAGCATTACTGGTTCTTTTTTATTTTCTTCATCATCATCAAAGAAATCACCCCTACTTAAATCCATTGACTTAGTATAGAAAGATTTATCTATTTCATCTTTTAGTGGTTTACTTATTTCTTTTGATTCCTTCTCTTCCTCTTTAATTGGTTCTACTACATCTTCTAAATTACTAGTAGCCATCAAATCACTTAACAGGCTAGTTTCTTTTTCTTTATCTAATTCTTCTCTAACCTCTTTACTAGTTATCGTATTAATTAACTCTTCTAATTCTTCTTCATTTTCAATTGGTTTATGTCTTTTTTTCTGTTCTTCCTTAAACTCATTAAGTTCTTCTTCACTACTTTCTAAGATATTGTACTTTTCATTTCTTAGTTTTCTCTTTTTCTCTAATTCATCTTTTTCACGACACTCACGTGCTTCTTCTAAAGCTTCTTTTAAATTATAATTACTTCTAGTATTACGATATAGATAATTAAAGTCATCTAGTTCTTTTCTTTCTTTTTTCTTTTCTACTAAGTCATAATCTTTTAAGTAACGATAACCTTCTCTTTTATTAGCATTTTCTCTTAAAGAGTCTAATGGTACCGCTTCTATTTTTGAAACATCAGTAAAATTAGTATACTTTTCAAAGTTATTAAAATCATCATATAAGTTTTTATTTCTACTAGTTCTTGTTCTTACCGTTTTATTTTCATTATCATATCTATTAACTCTACTAGTTCCACTACTCACCTGTATCACCTACTCTTATCTAAAATAATCATACCACATCTAACTAGTTTTGGGAAGAGAAAACACTTTACTAATTGGTAGATAATACTATATAATTAGGAAAGGAGGAAAATTTATGAAAGTAAAAGTTAATCGTGATGCTTGTATCGGTTGTGGTGCTTGTGCAGCTATTTGTCCTGATGTTTTTGAAATAGATGATGAGGGACTTAGCAAAGTAGTTAATAGTGATGTTAAAGATGAAAACATTGATGATGTAAAAGATGCTATTGACTCATGCCCAACTGGTGCTATTGAAGAAGATGAAAAGCCTAACAAAATAGTTAATAGTGATGTCAAAGATAAAAATATTGATGATGTTAAAGATGCTATTGAAGAAGACGAATAAGACTCTAGGTAATTATCCCAGAGTCTTATTTTTATTAGCAATAAAAAACTAGACACTCTACAGCACTGATAGAGTGTCAAACCCAATTAATGGAGGAGACATTCACTTGCAAAATTAAATGCTCCTCTTTTTATTATATGCAAGTTTCCTTGCTTACATACCAATAATAGCATAAATTAGTGTTATTTTTTCGCATAATTAGCAATAATAATTTATATTTTATTAAATTAATATATAATTATTATCTTTCATAGTCCTATTTTTATGCAGATTCGGAGTGCCACTCCGAATCTGCATAAAAATAATACCGTACAACTATACAATTTAAATCATTTTTCCATATAAAAACCGCGTTTCTATTTTGAACAAGAAACGGGGTTCATATCATTTTACTTAGTCATTTTCTTTTCTAAAGCATATACCTTTGCTACTTCTTTTTTGGTTAAAGGACGATATTCCCCACTCTTCAAACCATCTAATGTAAAGAAATAAACCTGTTCTCTAGTAAGTTTTAATACTTCAAAACCAACTTCATTTAACATTCTTTTAACCTGATGATTAATACCTTCATGAATAGTTAATTCTACAAAAGAAGTACCATTCTTATAATCTATTCTTTTAACTTTAGCTCTTGCACATCTTACCTTTTTATTATCAAGTACTACTCCACTTTTAAGTTTAGCAATAGTATCTCCTCTAACAATACCTTTAACTTTAGCAAGATATACTTTATCAACTTCTTTATTAGGATGCATTAAAAGATTAGCAAACTCTCCATCATTAGTTAGTAATAATACACCAGTAGTATCATAATCAAGTCTACCAACAGGATAGATTCTTTCATTAACTGGTATTAAATCAGTAACAGTTTTTCTATTTTTATCATCAGTAACACTAGTAATAACTCCTCTTGGTTTATTAAGTAAGAAATAAACTTTTTCTTCCCTAGTTAATATTTCTCCATCAACTTCAATTCTCTCTTTACCAGTTACTTGATAGCCTAATTCTCTAATAACTTTCCCATCGACACTAACTCTACCTTCAAGCATTAACTTTTCAGCTTTTCTTCTTGACGTTATACCACTAGCAGCAATAACTTTTTGTAATCTTTCCATCAAAGTTCAACTCCTTTAATAACAATAATATAATATCATTAATCATTAGGAATTTAAAGAAAAACTTTAACAAAAAGCCATAACCATTAAAGTTACGACTTTATATTTTAATATTATTAATTACTAATAACAAATGGCTCAGATTTAGTACCTTTTCCTGATACTATCTTTACTGTAGATTTTAAATTCATAGATGGGCAAAACCCAGAAGAATTATCACCTGGACTAACACCGCCACTATAACCGTAGGAATAGTTCACGTTATTAACATTTGAAGTATCATATGGAGTTAGTGTCCAATAAGTAATATTATTATTACCACTGTCAAATTGTCCAGCCATTAATTCTCCCAATCTCAATAATCCTATTTTGGCATTAATTGTCGTTGTTATCAGACTTTTTCCTGTTTCATCTTGATATTTTGCTAATTTATAATTAACTCCACGATTTACACTTCCAAAATACCACGTTGTATTATCTTCTATCATATTTACTTGGTCACTAGTTAGATATGTACCACCTGTCAAATAATCACCATTTAAGAATGTTCCTATTGTATTATCTTTAGAGAATGTTACATTACTTCCAAAAGCAATAGTTTTATAACTACCACTCTCTTTTAGAGGAATAGCACTTGCTATTTTAGTACCAGTTCCATTTTCATGACTTACTATTCGGTATAGATTGTTTTCTCCGGTTCCAAAGCTTATATATTCACCACTATACCTTGTTGATAACAAAACTCCTACCGGACTATCATTATCACCTTGAAGTCTATAAGGATTATCACTAGTTCCTTCACCATCTATTATTTTTACTGTTGATTTTAAATTTATTGATGGACGAGGACCACCAGAATTTGCTGGACTTCCTACATAGCTGCCACCACTGTCAAATACACTCCAAACACCAGTGCTATCAGATGGAGTTAATGTAAACCAATCTAGGCCATTACTTAAATATTCATTTGAAGAAGTGACGTTTTTCGAACTCATAGTATACTCATAAACATTTAGTAACCCTACTGCATCTGTTACCATTGTTGTTTTAGCAGGTTTTGTAGTTTTAGTTGTCATGGTTGCATTCCAAACACTACCAGTTTTAATGAATTTTTCTGGTTCTCTTAAATTTCCTAGGAAACCATCTACTGATGTATCATTTAACCACTGTTCCATATAACTACCTTCAAAGGCTGTATTGCCATCTGCATTATATGGTAAGGCTGATATATTCCACTGTGTTACTAATTTTACCGAGTTATCACTTGGATCAATTGACACTGCTCTCCATAACTTTCCACTATACCAAATATAATTATTAGGATCAGTTCCTGTAATAAAGGTTTGTTCTGAATCACTGGTGTCTATAGTACCATTGTCTCCTACTCCTGCTAATAGTTTCTCTGCTACTGGTGTCGGTACTTGTTGATTAACTTCTATTCTAAGTTTTACTTTAAAGACTTGTCCTCCAATATCACCATTAACTTCGGGATTTAACCATAGTCTTAAGACAAATGTATCTTTCTCACTAGCATCTAATCCCCCACTATAAATCTTTCTACTAGTTAGGTTAGTAGGTGTACCAGTGGTATCAGTATTTACTCCTAGACTATATCTTATAAACTTATCATCTATTCTAGTTTGACCTGAAGATATACTATCATCATCTAGATATACAGAATAAGAACCATATCCCTTACCTACATTTTCTACCGTAAACTTAAAGCCATCTTGCTTAAGTCCATCACTATCTTTTAAGAATTCACCTGAATTAATAGTAAGAGAGTTTTCTTCTGTTAGACTGAATCTAAAAGTACCTACTCGCATAGACTGAATTTTTTCACCATTTACTATTTGAATTAACCAAGCATAAGTTATTCCAAGACCTAATATTATTATAATTAACAGTGTTATTGCTATTATAAGTTTCTTTCTTTGGCTATTTATTTTATCCACTTAAATACACCCTCTATCTAATAGTTAGTATAGCAAGTATTTTTTTATCTGTAATTAATTATGCTGTATAAGCATATCATTTCATTTCTACTAATGACAACTTCTTATCTTCATGAACAAAAGTAAATGTAGCTTTATTTTGATAATCATTTTCACTAGTATAAATCCAAGATGCTGTTACTTGATAAGCCTTATCATCAGTTACTTTATCTATCGTAAAACTTGTCTTTTCAACACTATCAATTGTTACTTCTTTAACCGTAGGTAAATCTTGTTTTCTTCCTCCATACATATTGTTTTCTACATACTTATAAATAGTATCTTCGGCTTTTTCTAGAAAATTATTTCTAGCATCGGTATGAACAAAGTCAGTACCTCCGACATCAGTATTTGCTACTTTATCTGATAAAGTATAAAAGTCTAGAACAAATAACTTAGTTAACTCTTTAGCATATTCTTCTTCATCAATCTTATCTTTCTTTAATAGCTCGGCTAGATTATTAAATTCCTTTTTATAAGCTTTACTCTTATTAGACTTTAAGGTATAGCCATACCCCTTTATCTCTGTTAGAACAGTTGCTTTCTTAACCGTAGTTTTAGGTTTAAAAGAGACATCATAGACAAGAACACCAGTTCCTGCTACTAAAAGTACACTACCAATTATTATGCATCTTTTTACTTTTTTCTTTAGTTTCATTTACTGGCCTCCTTAACTACTTTACTCTCATTCTTATCCTTATTTAATAAATCAAAGACAATTATATTATTAGAAACATCTAATAGTTTCTCAGTATATTTACTATTTTCTGAAATATAATCATCACTTATTACTTCATCTTTTAAAGACATATATTCACCTTTTTGACTATTATAATAAACTTTATTAGTTAACCAGTTTCCATTAGGGAATACTACTATATTATTATCTTTTATTTCAAAGATATCATGTCCTAGTGAATACTTATTATAAAATCCTAACATATTACTAATTGTAGGTTGTACATCATACATTCCCATAATATCTGTTACTTCTTTGGCTTTAATAGTATCATCTTTAGTCCAAATTAATAATGGTACTTTTCTATTTAATTCATAATGATAACTATTAAATTCTTGATATGTTGGATCATCTTTAGATTTAACACTATTAGTAGTCATATCATAATTAAGCATCTTAACATAATCTGCTTTTGGTAGTCTTGCATCATGATCACCATAAAGCATAACAACAGTATTATCAAGTAACCCTGCTTCATCTAGTTCTTGAAAGAACTCACCTAAAGCAGCATCTGCATAATGAACTGATTTAAAGTAGTTACCTAATTTAGTACCTTCTAGATAAGGATGCTCAACAGTAGTAGTTGTTCCATCTTCATTAGTAACTTCTTCATTCATAGTAACTTTAAATTCACCATACTTAGTAACATCTGAAAATGGTGTATGATTTGATAGTGATATAGCTATTCCATAAAACTTATCATGGTCTTGTTTTATTTTCTTTAATTTTTCTACTGACTGTTTAAAGAATGATTTATCAGAAAGACCTAGTCCTATCATTTCTTCTCCTTCAGTCTTATATGTTTCTTTACTATAGAACTTATCATATCCTAAAGATTCATGCATAGCTCGTCTATTCCAGAAATCAGCATTATTAGCATGCATACTAAATGTATAATAACCTTTCTCCTTCATAAACTTAGGGGTGCCATTATAAGTTCTATCAAAGTAACTAACAAAAGCAGTACCATTTTGAGTAGGCATTAAACTAGTATTAAAAGTTAATTCTGTATCAGAACTAGTACCTACACTTACTTGGGAATAAAAGTTACTAAAGAATAATCCTTCTTTAATTAATTTATTCATATTAGGTGTTACTTCTTGTCCATTAAAAGTTCTATTAAGTGCTACATCTTGGAAACTCTCAGCATGAATAACAATTACATTCTTTCCTTCTAGTATTCCTGTATATTCATTAGTATAGTCTCTTGTATCACTTTTATCTTTAAAGTACTCATCAAATTCTTTTTTTGCATTATCATAACCAAACATAGCACTTATCTTTGGTTGTAGACTTTTAACTACATCATTACCTTGATATAAGTAAATACCAAATCGCATAACAATATATTCTCTATTCCATTGTTTAACAAATCTACCTATTTCAAGTCCTGATAAAGTAACAGTAAATACGACTAATATTACAACACCTGCTATAAATGTATGTAACCAGTTTGTTTTTCTCTCTGTCTTAGTATAACGTTTAAACTTACCTTTCTTTAACAATCTATGATAAGTAAAGACAAAGAAAGCAAATGGTACTAAGTAAAGCAAATCTTTTAGTTGTAAAACATTTTCTACTACAGCATCTGATACTGGTGCAATAAACTGAGTAAGAGATAACATAGATGCACTAGCAAATGATGTATAGAATGTATAATATATCGAATTAATCATACAAATAGCTGTAAAGAAAATACTAGCTATTAGTAAATATGTATATCTTTTCTTGCCTTTAAATAAATAAGAAAACGATCCTACTAACACTACTATTCCAATATCAGCAATGATTGGTTTAATAGCTAAATAATTTTCTAATGTACGCATAGTAAAGAATCTAAGCATAGTAGAATTTATCACACATACTAAAACAAAGGTTAAGAAAAGAGTATTATCTGTAAAGTATTTCTTAATCAAATGTTCTTCTTTAACTCTTTTTAAATAATTTTTTCCTTTTTTTACTTGTTTAGTTAATTTCTCTTTCATAACAACCTCACTTCCTGTCCATTATATCATTCTTACTCTTATTTTTCAATTTTCTAACTAGCATCTTTACACTTTGATAAATAATATTTACTACAAATACTAACTGACACGATTGTACTAGAACATATAATTCATCATGTTTATATATCCTAGATGGTCTTACTAAGGAGACATTTAAGTCTAGACAATTAGTAATAAATAGAATAAATAGATATAAGTGAATACCACATAATAGATAGTTAATTATTTTCTCTTTATTAGTTAGTTTATTAGATAGTATGGTATATATCATAATACTAAAACTTATTATAACTGTTATTATATAAAAGATTATATTTGGAAAATAAATAGCATAAATTATTCCTTTTACTATTTCTTCTAGAACATATAAGATACTACTTCCATAAAGGAACATAGCTAGACTTACTATAAATAGAAGAAGAAAAGGGATAAATATTTTTACTTTATTATTTTTATACTTTAGATTAATTATTAGGAAACTTAAGATAAGTATAAAGATTAGCAATTCTTCTATTGCTAGAAATGAATTAAAGTTAAGGTTAAAAAACAAGGTTATTTTATCTATAATATTTAAATCCATCTTCTATTCCCTCCTATTCATTCGTTTGTTCAAAGATATAAATACTTTGTTTAGTTAAATCATCATGTGTACAAGTTATTAAGGTTAAGGTCTTTTTATTATAATCACGATAAATAGCAATTTTACCAGTTTTATCTACTTGATAAGTTTTAACTAGTTTATAGTAATATGCTTTAGCATTATAACTAACAGTAGCAATATCTCCTAGTTCTAATTTATAAAGTGGTTCAAAGAAAGATATTGGAGCATCTCCTGAATGAGCCATTAGAATGAAGTTACCATTCTTAACATCTGGATAATCTGCTTCTTTAGCAATAGTTACATTATATTCGATGTTATTATATTTTGATTCTTTTTTTACAAATCCTCTTTTAAATTTAATCTTTGGAATACTTAACTGACCTATATAGGTATATGAGATATTTTTTTTAGGTTGTTCAGTACTAGATTCTATCTGATTAGTATTATCAGTAGCAGGTTTACTAATATTATTAGTTCCTATATCATTTATAGTTTCATTATCTTCATTTATTTCATCTTGATAAATAGCTAATTTCATTTCACTAAATACTTTATTCTTAATAGTTTTAATAGGAATATAAATCATTACTGATATACCTATTAAAAGGAAGAAAAGACCAACTAGAAGAAGTTGGCCTTTTTTATTAATTTTTCTTCTTTTTACCATTAGAAGATGTTTTAGCTATTACTATGAAGATAATACCAACTACAACTATTGCTATTCCTATTCCATAAACATATGTCATGTTAACTTTTGTATTAGGAACATCAATTAGTTTAGTATTTTTTAAAACTATTTCTGTTGTTTCGTCTTTTTTAATTTCAAATTCATAAGTTGTCTTTTCTGCACTATAGCCATCTGGTACTTTTGTTTCTGTTACCGTATAGTTTCCAACTGGTAATGTAATAGTTGTTTCTTTATCCCCTGTTTCAAAAGTACTAACTACAGTACCTTTAGAATCAACAACAGATAAAGTAGCGTTTTTTACATAATCTCCTGTTTCTGCATCTACTTTACGAAACTTTCCTTCTCCTAGTTCTATTTCGTAAGCTAAATTTAAATTAGCTTTTTGTTTAGAATTATTAATTACTCCTAATACAGTAGTCTGTAATGAAGTACTAGTTGGTTTATAGAAGAATGCATCTTTTTTACTGAAGTTTCCTTCTACACTTACATCAACTGATATTTTTCCATCAGTAGCAAGAGATGCAGGCATTGATATTATAAATGATTCACCTTTGCCAAAAGTTGTTTGTTCTACTAAACTAGTATTAAGTACTTTAACATTACTATTATTTACTGTTACAGTATAACTAGAAAAGCTTCCTGAAGTACTAGTAGGTGTTATAGCACTAGTAACAATATTATTACCATTTGCTGTATAAGTGATATTATCTTTTGATGGTAGTGATATATTAGGAGTAGTAGTATCTCCTTTATAAGCTAATGCTCCCTTAACTAATGAGTCTATTTTACTAGCATATTTACTAGCTTTTATAGCTTGTTTATCAAGTACTGATAAATTGTTATAGTATTGATAATTTTTATCAGAGTCATATTTACCATTTCCATCATTATCTTCAGTAATAGTTGATTCTACTCCTTTACTTGAATAGTTTTTACCATCATCACAACCATTTACTTTATCTATATACCACCAAATAGCTATTTGGGTTAAATATTCATTTAGTTGTGAATCAGTACAAGTTCCAAGTGATTTGCATGTACCTTTAGAGGTATCAAAATTATTATTATCTAAGATATAAACAATTCCTGGATAAGTATCTAATACTGATTTATCTTTTGTATAGTTAACACTAGAACTCATAGATTTCATATGTTCAATACAGAACAAATCTGCAAGTTTATTATCATAGCTAGCTTTAAAACCATAATCTATATCGATAGTTCCAATTTCTCGTAATGTGTTACATGCTGGTGTATTTTGATTATCAGTACATTTAGGACTTTTTCCAAGCTTACTAGTAAATGAACTTGGAAGGGATTCAAGTAATGTTGCATAAGATGGTTTTCCCATAGTTAAAAAACCTATTATTACTAAGATAAATAGAAAAATAGTGGCAACAACACCAATCATTTTAACATTTCTTTTAGCTTTTTCAAATTCAATATCTGTTTTAGTCTTTTTTATAACTTTCTTTCGTGTACTTTTAGTACTCATATATCTCACCTTACCTTATGGATAAAGTATAGCAAAGAAAAATATCTTTTTCAAGATATTTCCAAAAATCGATTAATTTAGTATTGTCTATTATAGTGTTAAGTGTAAAGTAATTGATTTAATACTACTCTAAACAACTTCCGCCCACATCTTCCCCACTGAATTTAGTTTGATCAACTGTATTCCATGCTGGACAATCACAAAACATACCAGACATATCTGTTACATTTGATGTATCAAAATTACTTACATCTAGACTTGTTAAACTGCTACAGTCTCCAAACATTCCACTCATATCTGTTACTTTTGATGTATCAAAGTTGCTTACATCTAGACTTGTTAAACTGCTACAATTATTAAACATATCACTCATACCTGTTACGTTTGATGTATCAAACTTACTTAAATCTAGACTGGTTAAACTGCTACAACCATCAAACATCCGCTCCATATTTGTTACTTTTGATGTATCAAATTTACTTACATCTAGACTTGTTAAATTACTACAGGAACGAAACATATAATACATATTTGTTACTTTTGATGTATCAAATTTACTTACATCTAAACTTGTTAATTTGCTACAACCATCAAACATATAACTCATATTGGTTACTTTTGAGGTATCAAATTTACTTACATCTAGATTTGTTAAACTGCTACATAAACGAAACATATCATTCATATCTGTTACTTTTGAGGTATCAAATTTACTTACATCTAAACTTGTTAATTTACTACAATCATTAAACATATCACTCATATCTGTTACTTTTGAGGTATCAAACTTACTTACATCTAGACTTGTTAAACTGTTACGATCAGAAAACATAGAACTCATATATGTTACTTTTGAGGTATCAAACTTACTTACATCTAGACTTGTTAAACTGCTACAATTATAAAACATAGAAGTCATACTTATTACTTGTGATGTATTAAAGTTTCTTACATCTAGACTTGTTAATCTGTAACAAAAATAAAACATAGAATACATATTTGTTACTTGCGATGTATCAAAATTACTTAAATCTAGTCTTGTTAATCTGCTACATTTATAAAACATAGAATCCATACTTGTTACTTGTGATGTATCGAGTAAATTTAAATTTTCTATCTCGGTTAATTTTGAAAAGTTACAAAATAAATTACTACTATTATAATTGGCTATTACTTCACCATTACCTTGTATATACAAAGTATTAGTTGTTGTATCATCAGTATTTGGTACTAGTCTTGCCATTACCGTTTTATTCTTAGCAGATGATATATCCCATGACTCACTTTCTCCCTCTATTTTATTAATTGAATCTTGAAATACTATCTTTGTTACTG
>OGPT01001740.1_pt1 | contig 19165 bp, 19 predicted proteins | sample 1552951 | NCBI WGS metagenome assembly OGPT01 (sample SAMEA2580224, study PRJEB22360) | human gut metagenome | biome: human gut; feature: human-associated habitat; material: faeces | place: Denmark | collected 2008/2010
AGTTCATTTTGTGATCTCCTGTCTATCTGAATCGTTTGTTATTTCGGGTATGTACGGCTCTCTATTTGTCCTCGACACCCCGAGAGCCAGGGAGAACATCAGGCGGCGGTGTGCTGCACCGCTCCATAGGACTCTAACCTCCCCGCCTTCATTGTGGCCGGGCCGCGAATTACGGAAGTATCATTAACCCTGTGTCAGTCATGGCCAAGCCGGGAGCAATCCGGCTCTCGCAGGATTCGGATTTATCGCTCGCTCTGAAACAGAGGTCGTGGCGCTCCGCCTGCCGTGGCTCGTGAACAACAGGAACGTACCTGATGCCTGGATATTCAGTTTTCAAAGTGCCCTGAGCTGTGTAGCTCTGAGAAAACCGAATCTCCATATCCCTAGCGGTGAGATTGTCCTCTCACTTTTCAATGGACATTTTTTTGAGTTTTCTCAACCATCAGCCAAAAATTTTTTTGCTTTTTTTCTGATTGCCTGGATGTGCTTACTGACCATTTGGAACGTAACGCCATGAGCTGCGGCATACGCAGCCTGGCTTTTCCCTCCAATGAGACATTCGTTAAAAATCGAAAGCTGAATGTCTGTCAGCAGCTTGCAGAAATCGTCTTTCAAATCTTCCAAGAAAAGATCATTTTCGATATTCTGCCGAGGGTCGAGTAGCCATGCAGCCTCATCCACATCTTCTTCGCCGCAAAAATAATCGAGGCTCAGCATCGTTCCGAAGTTCTTCAGCTTTGCATATTCCCGACGCATCTGTTTTTCCTGATTGAGAAGCAGACGCATCACCTCAAGACTGATTTCCGTTTCTTCTCCGGTTGCCTTGATTCTGGCAAAATACCGTTTCTTTCCGTTGTCCATGACCGCCCAAAGGTCGTAATCGAACTCGTGTAATGTTTTCATGTCGTAATCTCCTTTGAATTTTTGAATTTGGGTGAAAGTCAAAAATTCGGAGATTACGGATATTTGGCGATATAGCAAAGCCAGCGGTATAACATAAAAGTCCTTTCCCGAAACAAGCCGGAAAAGGACTTTTAACGCTGTACAAAGTTTAATCGGGCAAGAAAAAAGCGCCGTCAAAGCAGACTGATACAGCAATGCTGTTCATCAATCTGACTTTGTACGGCGCTTGGCAGTCTCCTCAGACGAATCTGATTCTCTCCGCTTGCTCGATTAAAAGTAAGTTGGTGTATTCAGTTTATCGTTTTTGCCTCGTCTTTTTGGAAAACAGGAGACGGGCTGCCTGTCGGTTTTTCATTCTTCGGAAGTATCCCAGGTTCATAGGATATTCCACTTTGCATTTTCGGCAGTAGACCATTTTATGACCCGCGACATCGGAGAAAACCTTTTCTACGAGAAAGTCGCAGTACGGACACCGGATTTCCCGAAGGGTCAGCGTTACGGTCTCTTTTTGAGATGCCGTCAGTTTACGGGATGCCTCTGCGGACAGCTTCCGCACGTCAACAGTGATGTGTCTCATCTCTGCTCACCGTCCTGTCCTAAACCCATTTCCTCCGTGATGTACTCAGACAGAGGGCGGCGGTTCAGAAGCCCCAACTCACGCAGACGGATCAGGAAAGCGGAAAAAGAAACGCCCATGGTGTTTGCCATCTGCTTGATCCTCAGCTTATCCGTCGTTCTCATAACGCTGTCACCGAATACGGGGATACCTCCGGCGCAGCCGTACATGGCAACCACGTTGCGAACCATGAAACGCGGCATCAGGAGCGCGGCTCCCATCCGGTCGATCAGCGTTTCACGGAAGCTGAACAGGTTTCTAAAATCCTCCGGGGTATAGGCTCGCTCGCCGTCAAACTCCCGGTGGAACGCGGCGGCGGATACGGTCTTATCCATGAGATAGTGGGCGCACTCATGGCTGATGGTGAACCGGCGTCTTCCGCTTTCGTTCTCTCTGCGCAGATACCGTTCTATGACGATTGTCCCTTTCGGGAAAACGCAGAGGCAGGCGGCTCCGTCCTCGTAGACGCGCAGCGGCGTTACGCCGTCCGCGATAAAGCCGATCTTATCTGTATCCTGTTCGGCGAAGCTGCGGTAAAGAAGCGGCAGCTTCAAGTATTCTGTTGCGAACCCTTCAATATCGACGCAGCAGGTTCGCTCGGCGTCTGCTCCGAGGTATTGACGAATCAAGCCTTCTCCCAATTCGTCAATCTCGTCATATGAAAATATCCTCATGGCTCACAGGTTCCTCCTACGGGGACAGACCGACATACCAGCGCTGTCCGTCCCGATACAAATATTTCACCGCACGACCGACTATAATGGTGTAGCGTATTCCTTCAAACTCATGGTGGGAAGCGGTGCAGGTATGAAGCACCTTTGCAACTTCCCATTGCCGTCCGTCATCCCATAGAATCCTAAGAGGGCAGATCACGCCGTCCTCATCCACATCCACGTTGACGGATACATATTTCTTTTCCACAGGCGGCACCTCCTCAAAGGGTTTTGATCACATGGGTGGCTACGCCCTGTACGCGAAGATCGGAAACGTAGATGTCTTCCATGTCCTTATTCTCCGGATGGAGGTAATAGCTCTGCTTGTCCTCATCAAAGCGGAGGCGTTTCAGCGTGTTCTTGTCTTCATCGGTAAGGGCGACGACAATATCTCCGATATTGGCGGTCTGCTGCTCCCGTATGATAACAAGGTCGCCATCGTCGATCTGCGCTTCGATCATCGAATCACCGGAAGCGCGGAGAGCGTAGAAATCCCCATTGCCGAAGACCGATACGGAGAGCGGAAGATATTCCTCGATCTGCGCCTCGCGTTCCTCCGGCGAACCGCAGGGGATGGAACCGACAATCGCGGCAGGTCTGACCTCCGGGCTCATCATTTCTATCTTGGGGGTAGAGAGAACGCCGTTTTCATAAGATACCATATCCCTGTCCGCCATAGCCACAAGGTATCTGTGGGCAGAGGAAACCGCTATCTTCATAGAAGCGGAAATCTCCCGGACGGTAGGCGTAGAAGAATACCGCTCGTAGTAGCTCTCGATGTAGTCTTTGATTCGGAGCATAAGCTCCAGGCTCTTGCTTCTCATGTCTCATTAACTCCTATCTGGAACAGTTGTTCCCGATGACTTTATTATACACATTCCGCATGAAAAAGCAATAGGGCAAAAAGAAGGTGTACATCTGAATGCACACCTTCGCCGAATTCTTTTATTTGTATTGTTTCAGCTATTCTTGAAAGCTCTCCAGCACCTTGCGGAAGCCTTCTACCGCTTCCTGCGGCTCTGTGATTTTCATCTTTCCGGCAGAGGCAAACACCCAGCCGTAGAAATTGCTGCTGAGATCGACCGTTACCTGCGCGCTGAAATGGGTTGCATCGACGGTCTGCACCGGAACATCCTCTCCGAAACGGTCAATGATGCTGTTCATCAGGATGTTCTCGCACAGCAGCGTTACCATACATTCTTTGCCGTTGAGCATAGAGAACTCCTGCGTGAAGAACTCTGATACATCAAAGCCCTTTGGCTTTCTCACAGCAGCTTCATCCGTGACCTCCATCTGAACGATACGGTCAACACGGAACTTTGCTATCTGCTGGCGGTGATCGTGGAAGCCGACGAGATAGTATGTATCGTTGTTCCAGAGCATGGCAAACGGGGAGACCGAGTAGACTTGTCCGCCGTGCCGGAGAACCCTCTCCTTGGAAGGAGAGTAGTCGAAATAGCGGAATGAGATTTTCTTCCGCTCCGTGATGGCGGCCTGGATGCGGTCTACATTCAGATAGATGCTCTCGTTGGTAGCTTTGGAACGGCTGTCGATATAGAGATGCCTTTTCAAAAGGGCTGTGTCACCGGGAGCAACAAAGGACGAAAGCCGCTTAACCAGAGCCTTGCTCTTGCGTGGCGTGATGAACCTGGCTGACTGAACGGCGTCGATCAGCAGCTTGACCTCTGGTGCTTCAAAATGCCGCGTGGCCACATGGTAGAGATTCTGAACCCTGCGGTCTTTGACAATATCCACGCCGAACTCCGTTAGCTGCTCAATGTCCTTGCGGAGCGTTCTCGGATCGGCGGTGATCTCATGCTGCTTCAAAAACGCGGAGATATCCGCAAGAGATGCCGGATGGGATTCATCCGTGGTCTCCCAGAGATATTTGAATATGATGAGGGTTCGATTTGTGAGGGTCATATTGTCCTCCAAGACTATGCATTCATTAATTATGGGATTCAATCTTTTATAATTCACAAAATCAATCTTTGTATTGTAGGTTTCCATTATGATTGAAGCCTAAGTAGTATTTGAGGTCAGTCATTCACAAGGGAAGAAAGAAATCCTCAATTATATTCTGCTCACAGCGCCTCTTCAATGAATGGTAGTTTAAGAGAAAAATGTTTCATATCATTCCTTTCAGATTATTCCTTTGCAAGTCTTTCTACGCATAATTTGCCGCTTGCTCTATATATTTTGTAATAAGTAGGGTTTGTATTCCACATATTATCAAAAACATTACATTGGAGATTGAAGACCATTTCCGTTTCGAAACCGCAGGTCATATATAAATAGATATTCTCATCAAATTTGTTTATTTCTTGTAAATAAAGATTCCCTTTCTCACAACCACATAAATAATAATCGACAATTTCCTCCATTGTGCTGTGAAAAAGATTAACTTCATTTTTCCTATAGAATGAATCTAAAATTGAACGAGATTGTAGTTCATTCGCATAATGAGAGATTATTCTTTCGCATGATAGATATATTTCTTGTAGACCATGGTTTGTTATCAAGTAATTAATGGTCCTAGAGAAGACAAAGTAAAGCCCTGAAAAACACGATACGAGGAAGTCCATTCGGCTATACTTTCTCCGTACTTCTGTATCAAAATCGTAGAAACATGAAAAGTTATCCGGATCTTCTTGAAGCAAATCAACCACTTCGTTTGTAAAAACATGATAGTTAAATGCAATCGATAAATCGCATTTTTTAAGATCTAAGGCCAACCTCCCTTTAACTTTTTCCCCTTCAATCGTATTAGTTAAGGGAAAGAACTTATGTAGCTGTATTGTATTGACATTCATAAGGAAGCAATGTTCAATTAAGGTAATCGTCTCTAAAAAATCTTTTTCTGTTTCATCATAGAAGCCATAGATGAACGAAGTTGTTAACTCAATGCCCTCATCTATAATACTCTTAATCTTGCCTATTAACCCTGAGACATTTAAGTTCTTTCTCAAGATATACTGCATGGATTGAGAGCCCGTTTCAATACCAACGTATATGCCGTAACAATTAGCTTTTTTCATTCGTTTAATCAAGTCTAGGTCTAGAGTGTCTATCCTAGACGAGCATTTCCATTTCCATTTGCATCCTTCCCTAGTAATCAGATCGCAAAAATCAACAATGTATTTTCGGTTTGTAGTAAACATATCGTGATCAAGCGAATAGTATTCAAAACCATACTTTCTTTGAAGTTCATTTATTTCTTCAACTAAAGCCGCCTGTTCCTTTAGCCTGCATTTTCGCTCCCAAAAAATGCTTGTTGAGCAAAAGGTACAATTAAAAGGGCATCCCCTTCCAGCTTCAATTTGTAATTCTATCGAATAGTCGTCTTTTGTTGAATGTGAATAGTAATAGCTAAACTCACGATCATAGTCATAAGGCATATAGTCAGCAGAGTAGTCTTTTGTGAAATCAAAGTCCACTGTTTTCTTGTTGATTATTATCTCGCCGAGATTGTTTCTATAAGCAATGCTTGGTATTTGTGAAATGTCATTAGAAGCAAGCAAAGCTTTTATTAAGGAATTAAAGTAGGGTTCTCCTTCTCCAATTCCAATAACATCGATGAAACCATATTTCTCTATGTTATCATATGGAGCAGCGGACACTTGAGGCCCTCCAAAGATAATAATTACATCTTTAATTAGTTTTTTTAGGCGTTTCGCTACCAGAATGGAAAAAGGGTACGTTAAGCAAACCGTGTAAAATTGGACAATCTTTGGCTGAAACCTCGCTATGTAATTTGCATACGTATCCCATATTTCATCGCAATTATCGGGCAGTCTTAGCTCACCCTCGCGAAGAAGTCTATCAAAATTAACGATAAGTGATTCAATATTCTTGTCTAATCTGTTTTGAAGAATTATTGAACCAAGGTCTGTTGTATGCAATTCCTGAAAGTACATCGAATTTACAAAAACAATATCCATATTAATCCACATGCCAGTGCGGCACCGGCACAAATAGTTACGAAAACGAGAGCCGCAGAATTTCCCGTTTTCTGGTACACTGTATTTGAGAGATACACACTACAAAGCACGGGGAGGTGAGTTGCACGCAACTCTTACGCTGCAAAGGCAGTATATTAATCAGTGTAAGTGTCACCTTCAAGCACAAATAAGTCGTTCCTTTGAGTTCGCACACTAAGAATCCTCCTAAAAAAGAAATTTGAATAAATTGTCAGAACCAAGAGATCCTTTAACTAAACAAAGTTCCTCAGCGTAGCAAACACCTATCTTGCTGCCGTTTATACGATCCGTCGATTCAATTAATGAAAGTAAACTGCGATTGATTTCGGTCTCAGTATACTCATCTGTCATATAAATCTGGCTTTTATATGTTTTGATTAGTTTCTTTTTTTCTTCGTACACTTCGGATACATCTATATATATTTTTGTCCCACAATCTGCTGCTGGAGAAGTCCTTCCTGGAAAACGGTAGCTCAAAATATATCTACAGTTATGAGGAGCGCCATAACTATTTGCACAGAGATTGCTCGCCGCCATCTCGACAGCTTTTTTCACAAGCAAGGAGGTTTGAATGTGATCTGGGTGAATATCATTTTCAGACGGAAGAACAATAATGCTGGGTTTTAGCTTTCGTATTACGCTTATTGTTGAAACCAGTTGTTCATCATTATAACTGCTTATACTCATATCAGCAAAATCTAAGTGCATATAATGAATGTTTGGGTAGAGGACAGCAACCTTATCAGCTTCACATCGCCTAATTTCCTTTGTTCCATTTGCTGCAGCGCCTCCATCAGTCATAACTACTATCTTCGTAGCATATCGATTGCAATGCAAAAGAACAGTTCCGCCCAAAACAAATTCAACATCATCCGGGTGAGGTGAGAAAAATACTATTCCTGACATTTTGACCTCCATAAAAGTTCTTTTTCTAATGTCCCTTCGATCTTTTCACATAATCTTCACCGCTCTTTTCGCAAGTACATTCGTTTTGTTGCTCTGACCATTTGTCGCTCTCTTTCGAGCTTAAGAAACGCTTCATATTCAGGCCGAGTAATTGTTCCATCTTCAAGAGCTTTTTTTATTCTACACCCAGGCTCTTGCATGTGTGAACAAGTTGAAAAGCGGCATTCTTTAGCCAACTCATAGATGTGTTGGAATAATTCCGGCGTTTTTTCAACATTCCACAAAGCTAGTTCTCTAATGCCGGGAGTATCTATTACCCACCCACCTAGTTTAGAACAATAGTGCAATGTTCTGGATGTAGTTGTATGACGGCCTTTATTTGATTTTGTGCTATAGGGTGATGTTAGCTGCTTTTCATACCCAAGAAGTGAATTAATTATTGTAGATTTCCCAACCCCAGAAGGACCAACTAAAGCCATTGTTTCACCACTTCTTAGAAAACGACCTAAAACCGATGATAAATCGTCCCTTATAGCACAAACATCTTGAATTATAACGCCCGATAGATTCCTTTTTATTCGCGCAACTTCATTAGTTGAATCTTTGCACAAATCCGATTGTGTTAATAATAGCATTTGACGAAAATTACCTGAAAAGGCAAACAGAAATCTATTAACAACACTTAATCGGATACTTTCGCGCATCGATAGACAGACGCAAACAAGGTCGATGTTTGCTGCAACAATCTGCTCTCTCATTTGATTCCCTGAAACTTTTCTCGATAAGATACTTTTCCGTGGCAGGATTTCATTGATTAATGCACCGCCATTTTTTTCAAACACGCACCAATCTCCAACAGCTGGAGCCGTATCCTCCATTGCTTTTTTTGAGCAAGAAGCATAAAAGATCCCATCAGTGCTTTCCAAAGAACACTGATTTCTTTGAATACAAGCTATTCTTCCAACATTATGCGGGAACATGTTGGAGCCGCTATAAACCTTGTATGCATTTTCAATATCCATTTTTTCCCTTTTCCCTCTTTATTTTTTTGTAGGTTTTCTTCATTATCATATAGGTTGCGAGTAAACCTAAGGATGAGCATGTAAACGAAAGGAAAACCGAAAACCGATCCGCAAAATAACCATATAACAATTGTCCTAAAGGCGTTGAAACAATTGCACTAAGTTGGATAATAGAGGTAATCCTCCCAAGGACTTGTTCTGGAATGCTGGTTTTGACTGTAATCGTTGTGGCTATACTCATGATCGTAATAATAATTACGGCCAACACCATTGCTCCCGCAACAATACTTAGTAACGTTCCTGACTGTATACTTGACAAGTTTTTTGTTACAAATGACATTATAAGCATTAAAAACGCACAAATAATCGTTCCCCCCAAATTGGCGTTATGCTCTGCCTTATCTCTTATCAACCACATTGCAACAAATGGAGCGACTACGCTCGCAATTCCAAGAGCAAAATTACATGCTGTGTATACCTCAATGCTCGATTGCAGTGTAATTCGAATAAAGTGAGGAAATGTAACAGAAAAAAGTGGGCTAACAAAAAAATTAAAAAGGGGCGCAAACAGTATAATCCCAAGCAGATAATTATATTCCCGCAAGGAGGCAATGGCTTCTTTGTAAGACACCATCGCGCTACGGAACAGAGATTTTTTGTTCACTATACCCGGATTTTCCGTCCTGTTATTTGCTCTGGGCCGCAGCATTAACGTCAACAAAAAGGCCCCAAGTTCAGAAATTAAAGTCACCAGCAATACTGCTTGTAGGCCGAATAGTCCATAAGCAAATCCTGCAATAACTGGGGACAATATCTCAACAATCCCATCATCCAGAGAAGATAGCTTGCTTGCAGCAGAAAGCTGATCCTCATCTACAATACAGATAATGGCTTTCGCATCTGATGCAGAAATAAGCGTTTCACAAAGTTCAAGGCAAATAACTAGCACATAAATAAGAGGAACACTGAGTGGATTAATGAGGGTATGTATTAAAAAGAAACTTAACATTAAAGACATGAGTCCAAGCGCACCTAACTTTAAAATGCGAAGGCAGTCCTTAAAATCAGCCAAGTAACCAGCTATTGGTGTTCCAATGATTCGTGGGAAAATAATCACCGAAAGAACAGCAGAAAAAACCAGTGCTGATCCAGTTAAATCTAACACGTAAATTGCCAGAGCAAATTGCAAAATGTTGGAGGCTAATCGCATAAGAGTCGTTGAGCCCCAGTAACCTAAGAAAGATTTGTTTTTTAATATTTTCTTGTACATGCTTCCTCCCGACTAGTTGTTCGATCTTTGATGATTCTTTTTCGGCCAAGAATCAAATCAATATATTCAGAAAAAGAGTTGTTTAAATATCGTCGCTCGTAGGCTATCGCATTTTCTAATGCTCTTTGGCAATGTCTAGCATAGATAGTTGGATCAAGTGCTTTTTCAAGAGCATCTCTCCAACTTGCATAATTTGAATAATCGAAGATCAAAAAATCATTTATTCTTACGGCTTCGGGTATTCCTCCATTATTGCTAGCTAAAACCGGAACAGAATTCAAAGATGCTTCAACACTTCCACGACCAAGCCCCTCTTCTTCCTGCGATGGCAGCAAGAGCAGTTTGCAGTTGCAATAAATCTTAGAAAAATTTCTTTCTGTTTTTTCAATTGTAACATTATGTCCGGCAGCTATTACTTTTTGAGTGCACGGCAGAGCATTTCCCCATGTTTCTTTTATAACAAATTTCTCATGCTGGAAGTCTTTGGAAAGTTGTAAAATAATATCTATTCCTTTAGATTTTATTGGATTGAAAAACATTATATCCCTGCGGTTTAAGCTCTGCGTCTTAAATCTTTTACTAGGAACACGAGGATATATCACTTTAGTCTTATAATTCAACGAAGAATGTATTGAATTCAGAAGAAATTGTGACATACAAACAATACCTTTTACTATCGGACTTCCCAAGAGTTCAATGTCATTATCGGAGTTGAGACCTGAAGAGTGAGCTCCGTGGACCAAGTATATTAAAGGTTTATCTTCTATTGCGCAGTATTTTGCTAATGGGCGTAAAAAGTTTAGCTGAGAAATAATCAGATCTGGATTAATCTCGCGAATCAAATTAAAGGATTTTTCTTCAAAATTGTCCTTTGAACTATAGAACACCTTACAAAACGGATCATGGATAATTGTCATTCCGTTTTTTCTGACTTCATCATATTTTTGCATACGAAGCAACGCGCCCTCATTACAGTTTATACTATAGACCGTATAACCTTTATTAAACAGCTCTTCCAAGAACTCATCAATCGTTATCTCAGCACCAGACTGATGATATGGCGGAAGACTATTCATATTACAATAAAGAATCTTCATTCAAGGGTTCTCCCGTTTTGTTATTATTTTTCATTATACCTCTTGAAGCACAAAATTCTATAATCCTCCCAACATACTCGTAAACCGGTAATATACCAACGTCCGGCAACAAAGAGTGGATATGACTGCATAGATCCGAAACCCTTTTCCCAGCATTTGAGAGGGTGTTAAATAATTGTGCAAAGTCCTCTATTGGTATATGCTGCATGATTCTTTCGATTTCATTCGAATACATGAGATTCTCTATTCCAAAGAGATCAAATAGAAGTCTTAATCCTCTCTCGTTAATGGTATAGCCCCTCAGATCACTGTCCAAAAAGCTCTTCGGCATATAATTCAGAAAAATTGCATATCTATGCTCGTTTCCGGGGTATAAATCTATACCACTTTCCATGGCACTATTGTAGTATGGTGTTCCCTTGAAAGGTGTTGCAAAGTATCTTGATGAAACAAACAATGACTTTTGTTTCTTATATTGACGCAACACCTCATTTGTTCGATAGAGGGATTGCAGCGTTTCGCCTGCATAAAACGACATGACTAAAAATTCAATCATCTCAAAATCAACACCGCAAAGGTATTCATAGGCTTTTCTAAAAGTGCTCTTTATATTCTTTTTATTCATCGTTAAATAGAGACCATCATCATCGGTTTCAAACCCAAGCTCAAATCCCTTACATCCAGCACTCTTCATTTTGGGAAGCAAATCCTTGTGTTTCAGTATTATTTCTGGTCGTGATAAACAAATCCAATTTATTTTCAATCCCGTTGAAATTATCAATTCTGTAAATTGGTCAACCCATTTCGGATTAATCATTAAGTTATCATCGTAAAAGTGATAATCTGAGATCCCCCACATAATTTGATTATTTTTAATTTCATTATACACATCTATGGGGTTTCTATACCTGACCTTCGTTGTCCAGGTAAGATGTGTAGAACAAAAGTCGCACTTGAATGGACAACCTCTTGATGCCATAACAGGCAACGCCTGTCTGCTTTTATTTATGTGGATATTCTCGTTATACTTTGTCAAGTCAAAAATAGACCAGTCAGGTGCAGGAATTTCACTTCCATGAATACATACTTTGGGTTTAAAACTTCTTCTTTCCACATTATTCTTTGTGCAAATATTTACACAATCATCCAAGGACTCCTCAGAGTGGCAAAATTCGTGCAGTATAATTTTCTCAATTGCCTCTTCTCCTTCTCCAACAACAGCATAGTCTGCGCCACAGCGCACAAACTCTTGCGGAGAGACAGACACATGATTCCCTCCACATATTACCAGTGGATTATAAACTTCTTTAACTCTTTCTATTATTTCTATTGCTTGCTTTGCCTGCATAGTCTTGATTGTAATAGCAAGAATATCAGGGCGAGAACATAGTATGGTTTTGACGATCTGTTCTTCATCTAAATCGTCTGCCAATGCATCAACAAAAGAGAATTCTATCCAATCAAATTTGCCATGCAAATAACTATATAAGGTTGCGATTCCCAAATGAGGAGGAATGTATCTTCCCATTCCTTTAAAGGGCGGCCTAATAAACATCATTTTTATCATATCGAAAATTGTCCTCCTACCCGGTCTAATATTTCATCTAGCTCCTTTTTAAATCCGGTTTCTTCTAACAGACATAGATCGCAAATTCCAACGTTTTCGCATAATACTAGAAGATATTCAAAGATAACATACTGAATCTTTATAAGGAACAGCAATTCTTTGTTCTCGTCTTCCGTTCTATTTATACTGCTTAACACATAAACCGCCTCTGAAATTCTATCTTCATATAGGTTTCTAAATTCACAAACGGCATCATATAGCTTTTGCACTTTATTATCTAGGAAAACAGGCTTTGTTCTCTCATGAATAGAACCTACATAGTAGCTGCGAAACTCCTCGTAGTAGTGTGAGCCATAGAAGGGGACAAGCGTCTGGTAAATATTCCCTACAGTCGCATAATCTAGCAACTCATTATTCTTTAAAAAATCAAAGGATGCGCGTATGTCATCGAGTGATTCTAGTGCCTCAAACATTATCATATAAACAAGGGTTTGGCTCTGAGTATGCTTTAGGAATCTTATTGCATCTTGATTGATATCTGGAGTTGTTTCCTTTCTGTATCTTTTAAGCACTTGTGCACTATTGGATTCAATTCCAAGCGTAATACTACAATCGCCTGCAGAGAGCAGTTTTTCAAGCCGACCTTTATTATGTGCGACTTGATCGCTTCTGGTTTGAAACGAGAACTTTACTCCAGGATACTCTTCTCTGATTCTTGCAATGAGACTTTCTGCACGGGAGGGATTCACATAAAAATTACAGTCAACAAAATTAATATACTTATAGTCTTTGCCGCGAAATTCGCGGTTCAACTCATCTAAGACACTAGCCTCACTTCGCGCAAGCCAATAATTATTTTTACAATTTACACAATACGTGCAATGATATGGGCATCCTCTACTGGTAGAAATATGGAAGACTTTCTTCGTAGCATCAAATTCATAATTAGATGCATCAACTATAATGTCACCACGATCTGGTGCTGGAAACTCGTCAATATCTATTCCTTCATAGTTAACCGGGTTATCTATGATTTCATCATCTTTTCTATAGCATAAACCGGAAACCGAATAAACATTTTCTGTATCTAAACTGCTAACAAATTCATAAAAACTCTTCTCGCCAAACCCCTTTAGACAATAATCTATTACCGGAAAATCTTGTAGAATTTTCGATCCACATAGTGTAGCATGATGACCACCAACAACGATAATATTATGATCTTTTTTCAATAGATTAATCAGCTCAACTGTATCAGAAAAAAACAGCGAGTAGCTCGAAACGCCGATTACATCATAATCGGATAGGCAGTACTTTTCCTCCAAAGCTTGATCATTAAGTAATGAGCAAGAAAAATCATAAAGATCACAAATAATCCCTTTACTTTTGCAATATGCTTTTATATATCCCAAGCCCAAAGGATAAGCATCCTTTATTCTATGTATCACCCCTCTAAATGGAGGATTTATTAATGCGATCTTTTTCATAATCCTTCTCCCTATAGACACAAGCAACTAATCTTCCTCAACCAAAGAATAAAGCCGAGTGGAACCGTCAGAGTTATATACTCCAATCAACAGTTTAGAGCAATGTTCCAACGGTTCCACTCTAATCCGTCAGCTGACAGTAAAGGTTTTACTTGCAGCTAAAAACAAGTTTTCCCCGATGTCTTCGATCTGAGCAACGTCTTGCGTGCTTGAAAGAGAAGTCAAGACAAGTTCATCACTCACTAAGCCCATTTTTTCGGCGATTATCGCCTTCTGTTCGCTTGTTAAAGCAATCGTCGCGCTATTCATAACAAACCTTTCCTTTCTTTGAACATAATGTATTTTTGTCATAAAAAAGAAATGCGCACAAGCCAGCTTTCAACAGCATGACTTATGCGCATTAGGAAACACGTTTGATTCGACATCGCCATAATCGGGAGCCGCACCAATATCGCATTTCGACAAAGTCACCCATTGGAGCTTGATTACGATACATGATGTTACCTCCTTTCTGTCTTTTTTTGCAATTATATCTATTGCACTTGTATTATACCACAACTTTTCATGCAAAGCAAGCCCTTAAGAGCTTTTTTTCAAATTTGGCAAGCAAGGTCTTTTGGAGCCAAAAGACACCAGGCGGAGACTCTGACGAGTCCCCGCCTTTTGCTTGATGGGGCGTTCCCCATACCCCCTGTAACACAGATTTCATCTGTGGCTGCGCGATGTGCCATCGCTATTTTTCCTCGCGCTGCCGCTCGGTGGTCTGCCGGTTCTGTTCGTCCAGCCCCAGCAGATAGGCGGCGTTCGCCTTGTGGATCAGCAGCTCCCGCATCCGCTCCTGCGCACGGTGGTACTCGGCGTAGGCCGCCTTTTTCTCTGCCAGCAGCCTTGCAAATTCTTCGTTCAGGCTCCTGACCGTGGGCAGCTTTTTCAGACCGAACGCATCAAAGGCTTTCTTCGCCGCCTTGTGGATGAGGATGTCGCCCTCATGCTCCGCAAGGTATTTTTTCGAGTACCCCGCCTTGCGGTAGCCGGTGTAAACGCTACGCGTCCTGGAATAGTTCATGATGTGCGTCCGCAGGGTCTGTATCTCGCTCATACGCGCTTCCGCCACCTTTATGGCCGCCTTCAAAGCATAGAACTTCTTCTCCGCATCGGCGGCGGTGTCGGCCAGCGCATCAAAGTCGGCAAAGCCCTTTTCCTCCAGATATATCAGCGTCTTTGCCATCTGCTTGAGCTTTACCACCTTCATCGCCTGATCGTAGCGGTAGCCTTTTCCTGCGTTGAGCTTCGCCTCAATGTCGGAAATCAGCGTGGCGCGCTCCCTGCGCTGCGGGTATTTTTTCCTGACGAAGGGCTTGTGCGTTCTGCCTCCTGCGAGGACGGCGCGCAGCTCCTGCTCGGAATATCCCTCGCCCAGGGAATCCAGACGGATGCTCTGTTTCTGGTTTTCGTGCCGCAGCGACAGCCTGCCCTTTCGGGCAACGGAATAGCCGGAGGATTTCAAAAGGGCTAAAAGTACGTCGAAGTCCTTGGGCTGCTTTTCAAGCGCAGCGTCTATCGCCATGCGCAGAAGATCGCGGTTGGAGAGCTTGTCGTGACCGCCGCGCCATTTGTTGTAGCTCAGCCCGTGTTTCTGCGGATTCTCTACCACGGACAGCCGGTGCTCGGCGCAGATCAGGTCGGACAGCCTGCGGACGGCGCGGTAGCTGCCGATGAAGTTCTTGAATTTTTTCGTACAGTCCAGCGCCGTGGAGTTCCAGTAGATGTGGTTGTGAATGTGCTTTTTGTCGGTGTGGGTGCAGACGAGAAAAGCGTGCCGGCCCTTTAGGAAGCGCTTGGCAAATTCGTAGCCGATGCGGTTGGCCTCCTCCGGCGTAACCTCTCCGGGCTTAAAGGACTGCCGAACCTGATAGGCGATGACGTCGTTTTCCTGCACCCGTCCGGTCAGCTCCCGGTACTCCCGCTTGGACAGGGCAAATTCGGAAACGGCGGTCTCCGGCTCGCAGGCGAATGCGGAGATCAGCGCGCCGCCCTCGGTCTTATCCGGGTTCATGCCGTACTCCGTCCGGTCGGCAAGGCACTGCGTAAGCGTCTTGCCCTTGTTTAAGTGCATGGGTATGATTCGTGTGGTCGCCATATTCCCTCCATGGAAAAAGACGCAGGAGAGAGCCTGCGCCTTTTCACATTCCGCATATTCCGTTTATCCGTAGATTCGCTCCCTGAGCAGTATTCTCATACCAATAAACCGCGCTGTGAGCTTCACCGCCAAATAGTGCAGTCCGTAGGGGGAGAGCAGAAACGCAATGCCCAGACAGATGCAGCCGTTCTGCACGTTGCTGTCCACAAAGTAAAAGAAGCCTGAAAGCAGAAACAGGGCGGAGGCGATGACGCAGACCACGGCGGAAGCCTTGAGCGCCAGCGTGAGCGCCCATTCCATGATCCACAAAACCAGCATAAGGGGCGCAAGCAGCAATTTCAAAATAAATTTCATAGTCGTTCACGTCCTTTCCGGCTTCATTGTATCAGGGGACGGGCACGGGGAGCAAGGATGCGGAATATCTATTGAAGCCTTGAGAGCTTCATCAGGATATCGTTGGCAAGCTGCCAAAGCTGCTTCTGCTTTTCCAGAATCTCCGCAAGGTCGGTGTCGTATGCTCTGCCGCTCTCGTTGAGCCGCTTGGCAATCTGGTTGATGTTGTTGCTTGTGTAGCGCAGGAGCGAGATCATCTGCTTCAGCTCCGGCAAATCCAGCTTGATTACCAGTCCGTCCAGCGCCATCTTCCGCAGGAACGCCTCCTGATTGGTAACGCCGATCCGCGCCATCTTTTCCTTTAGCAGCCGGTGTTCCTCCTCCGTCAGGCGAACGGAGATGCGGATGTTCCGGCGCATGAACTGCGCGCTCACAGGGACGGCTCCTTTGTCTTTTTAACGGCCTCCACCGCCGCTTCGGGCGGTCTGCTTTTCAGTCTGCCGAGCACCGAGGGCCTGCGCTCATGCGCCCTTGCGTCCTCCCGCGCCAGCTTGGTAAACAGGTCAACCAGCCCGCTGTGACTGTTCACCGCCAGATAGCAGTTCCGATCCGTCCCCCATGCGTCAGGGTTCTCCGCGACGGGAACGGTCTTTGCCCATTGTTTGTTGTCCGCTGAGAACCGCCCGTCCCAATCCTTCTGCCGGATGGTAATCGCCAGCACATATAAAATGCGCTCATGCCCGAACTGCTCCGCCACCTGCGCGACGGCTTCCCTGTGCAGGACGTTATCGCAATAATGCTCGGAGATCGCTTTCTCGATGGCCTCCTTGCAGGCGGCGCTGGCCTTGTTGGAGGCGCGGTAAAGCTCCAGCTCGCCGTTTTCACGGGCGTGCTCGGCGGGAAATCTGTAAACGGGAATATTCTTCATATTGATGCTTCCTTCCTTTCATTAAGCTGTAGTGAAGCGGCTCCGACAAAATCCGTTTTTCGCCGGAGCCGCCGTTTTTTTAGCGTTCCTCCTTGCCCCTGTGCCTGATTTTGTCCTCGGCGCAGGGCTGGGACAGCGGCGCTTTCAGCTTTGCCAGCACGGAGGGACGCTCCGCCTTTGCGCTCTGCACGGCGGGCGCGTCCTCCGCCATCTGCTCCATGGGCGTGCGGTCGTCGATGTTCAGCTCGGCGTTCAGCTCCGCAAGCCGCGCGGATTTTGTCCGCAGCTCATCCTCCTGCGGGAAGGGCTTGCCCAGCTCCGCCTTTGCCGTCTCCATCTGCGCGGTGAGCGCGTCCAGCGTGTTTCTGACATTCTGTAATCTGTCCGGCATGGCGCTCAGAGCGTTGTCGATGCGGGTGAGGTTGCCCCGCGCGTCCTTGCCCAGCGTCACGCGGTGGTTCATTTTGCCCTTGAGGGTGAGAATAAAGTCCCGCCCGAAGTCCTCCACGGTCAGGGACATGGCAAAGCCCCGGTAGCTCCCGATGGGAACGGGCTCCATGCCCTTTGCGTCCTTGAAGGCTTCCAGAATGGCAGCGCCTGCGTTGTCCTTGTCGGTGAGAAGGTCGCCCTTGACCTCCATGCCCGCAAAGCCGTCCATGGGGTGCGGATGTGCCGAGAGCGTCTGCATATCGGCGGTGAAGCCCTCCACGAAGCTCTCGTTCTGCCGGATCTGTTCGGGGAAATGCCTGAGCAGATTGTCCTCCAGACGGAACTGCTGGCTCTGGTGGCTGGCCTTCATGAGCTTCAGGCGGGCAACGTCCACATCCAAGTCCATCTTCTCTTTAATTCTCTTGTCTCCGGCGCACAGCGCCTTGATCTCTGCGTAGGAAAGAGCGGTCTCGTCCACGTCCTCGCAGGAGCGAACAGGGGATTTTGATGTCATGATCTGGGAGATGAACTTCTGCTTATTTTCCACCGTCTGCCAGAGGTAGGCGTCGAAGGTGGATTCCGTGACGTAGCGGTAGATGTGTACCTCCTTGTTGCGGTTGCCCTGACGGATGATGCGCCCGCTGCGCTGCTCCAGATCGCCCGGCCGCCACGGGCAGTCGAGGTCGTGGAGCGCCACGAGCCTGTCCTGCACGTTCATACCGGCTCCCATTTTGAAGGTGCTTCCCATGAGCACACGCACCTGACCGGAGCGCACCTTTGCAAACAGCTCCTTCTTCCGCGTCTCGGTGTTGGCCTCGTGGATGAATGCGATCTGCTCGCGGGGGATTCCTCTGGCAACGAGCTTTTCACGGATGTCGTCGTAAATCGTGAACGCCGGTTCTTCGGCTGCATCTTGCCCAATGACAGCTTCCAGCGCGTGAAGCTCCGGGCTGTCCAGATTCCCGCCCGCCGTCTTTGCCGCCTTCGCTCCGGTCGCGCCGGTTTTCGGGGTGGACAAATCGCAGAACACGAGCTGGGTCAGCCTGTCCGCCTGCCCGTCCTGCCAGATGCGGTGGATGTTGTCCACGCAGCGATTGACCTTACTGTTCGGGTCGTCCGGCAGGTCGGGGTTGATGATGCGCTGGTCAAGCCCCAGCTTGCGCCCGTCCGAGGTGATCTTGAGCATATTGTCCGTGCCGGGGTCAACAAGCTGGGCGTGTACCCTTGCGGCGCGCTCGGACAGCTCCTGCACCATCTGTTTCTGTATCTCCGTGGGCTGCGCCACCTCGTTGTGATAGATGGGCGTGGGCGTAGGCAGGTTGAGCTGGTCTGAGGTCTTGATATCCGCCGCCTCCTTGAACAGGGTCATGAGCTCAGGCAGATTAAAGAACTTGGCAAAGCGCGTCCTCGCCCGGTAGCCCGTACCCTCGGGAGCCAGCTCAATGGCGGTCTGCGTCTCTCCGAAGGTGGAAGCCCAGCAGTCGAAGTGGGCAAGTCCCTTGCCGCGAATGGCGTCGTGCTGGAGATAGCGCATCATGGTGTACAATTCGGTCATGGAATTTGAGACGGGCGTGCCCGTGGCGAATACCACGCCACGGCTGTCGGTGATCTCGTCGATATACCGGCACTTGAGCAGCATATCCGAGGACTTCTGGGCGTCGGTGGCGGAAAGCCCCGCCACGTTGCGCATCTTGGTGTAGAGAAAAAGATTTTTATAGTTGTGCGCCTCGTCCACATACAGCCGGTCTACGCCCAGCTGCTCAAAGGTCACAAC
>OGPT01001741.1_pt1 | contig 19159 bp, 18 predicted proteins | sample 1552951 | NCBI WGS metagenome assembly OGPT01 (sample SAMEA2580224, study PRJEB22360) | human gut metagenome | biome: human gut; feature: human-associated habitat; material: faeces | place: Denmark | collected 2008/2010
CTTCATCCGGTATGTCTGCCTTTGTCGGATGTCACGATGTATAAAGATGTAGAATACCACTATCAGCAGGATAGCGGCAACAGCAATAAAGAGGATGATGCGGAAAGACTCTTCCCTTAGTGCCGTCATTTGTTTTGCCTCATTATCAGATTGAACAATGGCAGCCTGCTCAAACTCACAGATAAGCTCGTTTATCTGCGAGTTCAGTTCCCTGCCACGTTGTTGCAGGCTATCCGAGTAGGCGGACAGTTTATTCCAAGAGTCTGTATATTGTGCGTGTATCTCTTTTTGCAGGGAATGAAGTTCTCCGGTGGTCCGTCGGGAAGCCGACGGTTGTTTCCGTTTCTCCCTTTGGCGTGCGTAGGCGGATTTTTCCTCTGTCTTTTTGAACAGTCCGAACAGTCCACCCCGTTTATTCTCTGTTGTTGCGGTTACGTCCGGCTGTTGCTGTTGTACCGTTTGCGAGATGATAACGGGTATTCTCCGTTGGAGTAGGCTGTCGGTGCGCAAGAATCCCGAAAGGGTATTCATCACCCCGAGCAACAGTTTTTCCTTTTCCAGCAGCAGTGAAGAAACTCTGTCTATCCGTGCATGTTGTACGCCGTCAGTCCGGTAATACTGTTTCAATCCGTTCAAGGCATCGGTTGCCACTTCACGCTTCATCCGGTATTTGTCAAGTTTCTCATTGTCCCTCAGCAGCAGAATATCATCAGAGAAAGAAAAGTCGAGTAATTTTTCAAAAGTCTGATTCATTACCTTCCTTCTTTGCTTGATAAGTCGTTCGCTACTGTTCAGTGTCTTCATTTTCCGATGTCCCAGCCATACAGAAAAAACAACAATGCCCAATATGGCGAGCAACAAACCATATCCTGCAATAATTTTCATCCGGAGTAACGAAAAAGAATCATTTGTTCGTATTAGTTTTATTTTCATCTGTTATAACATGATAACAAAGATAATCTTTGCACTTATACCTTGTGTCTGTAGGCAATTATTTGATTAATAGTTGCTACTACCCTGTCTATTATCCGTTCTATTTTGTTTAAAGATATTGTTTGATTAACCACTTATTTAGCAATTCCACTAATTCGATATTATTCAAATCCTGCATCAGAAAGTGTGTATTACCATAGATGCCAATTTGGGGTAGTTCTACCAATGTTGCGTTACCTCCATGCCGATTTATTGACTCTACAAATTTTCGAGCCATCTGAAGACGTACACGCCAATTCTCGTCTCCCAGATTTTTGGAAGGCGTTTCCGGTATATAATCTCCGAAATAAAGAATAATAGGGATTTCCGTGAGCCGTTTGAATTGTTCCATCGGAACAGGCATTCCGGCTACGCCTCCTGTCAGGCCGTCGATACGATCAGGTACTTCTCCTTCAGGGAATACAAACCCGCCCGGTTCATAGGATACGACACCCTTGACCTCTGAATTTTGCATGGCAGACATCCAACCGGGGAAGCCGCCTGCCGAATGGGAGACAAGTACATGATCGCCGATACGCTTTGCCAGTGCACCAAGTGCAGGAACATCCTGCTTGTGGTCGCTGATGTCAGGCGTCATCTCGCGGAAAAATTGTGAAAGCGATACGGAATCTTTCGGGAATTGCACGCCCTCGTTGTAGTTCGGCCAAATGCCGATGCGCCATATATCGAACCAGAACATCTCGTCGGCCACGGGTTTTACCGTAGTAGTTGCGGATGTGCGTCCGGCGCGTCCTCTGCCCGGAAGATCCACCACATAGCTACTCCAGCCATGACGCAACATCAGCGTGGTAAACCCATCCCTGCCGTCGGGCGTCATCTGCCAGCACACGCCAGCCCCCCCGTAGCCATGCACATATACGAGAGGAAGTTTCTTACTATCGACTGGTATTTGAAAATCCACGAAGGCATGATCGGCACGATAGCTTTGACCGGTTTCTTCCTGTTCCGCCCAGCCGACGAATTTACTGTTATCGTATGCTCCCGGTCGCTGGATAGTTTGTCCGCCTACCGAAAAATGCCCTTGTTTGGCAATCGTTATCGTCTGCGCTCCGGCTATTGCTGTAACAGACAGCAACAATGCCGATAAAATTGTTTTTTTCATTGTTCTTTTGTCAGTTGGTTCAACACTCCGCGAAGCGGTTCCGAATAGGTTTTACCGAGATTCATCTCCACGATGTTCAACAATGCCGAGATCTGTTCGGCAGTGATACCGAGATGCAGGCAGATAGACATGTGTCCGATAGCCATAGGTTCTACGCCGCCCACACCGGCAAGAATGGATATCGTAGCGAGTTCACGCTCCCGATAGGTCAGCAGGTCGCGCTCGAAAAGGTCGGCGAAAAGATGCTCTTTAAGGAACCGTTCAATGGTCGGAGCGAATACTGCATATCCCGCTTTCGGTGCATCAGTCGGCACACCCGATATTTCGGCAAGCACATCGCGTCCACGTTCGTAACGACTGTTGCGATCCTTGATTGCAGATGCTTCCCGACCAACGGGATCGTTCATTCCGTTCGCTTTGCGTTTATCCACTACCTGTATAAAAGTCTGGATTGCCCGTAAGCTACGGGGGAATCCGCAATAGGCGTAAGCGTGAATCAATACTTCGTTTATTTCATTGATGGTCATACCGGCTTCCAACGCCTCGGCGAGTGCCGGTTTCAGATGTTCCAAATCTCCTTTTCCCGTATAGGATGCGATTGCGACGATAGCCTGTTCACGGTCAGCCAGCACCTTGTTCATTTCAGCATAACGGTTTTCCGATTCGCTTGTCGCTTTACTATATTGTTCATCACTCACCGGATCGAGCCATACCGCCGCATTAGTCTGCGGATTGGTGGTAATGGCAATGTGGGCAAACCAGCCGTCCGGTGCGGCCCCGTGCCAATGCACTATGTCGGGAGCAATCTCTACAATGTCGCCCGGATACAACCGGCGGGCAGGTTGTCCTTTCTCCTGATAGTAACCGATGCCTGCGGTGGCAATCAACAACTGACCGGCTTTATGCGAGTGCCAACTGTTGCGGCATCCCGGCTCGAAAGTTACATTCGCCATCGGAACATTCAACTCTTTCTGCTCGCTCAATGAAGCAAGCCATACCTCGCCTGTAAAATTCGGATTCGGAGAGAGTTTCTCGCCAAGCGGATAAGGCTGGCGGAAGGTTTCAGCGGTCTGCGCATAGACCGTTGCTGATGATGCACATAACATGGCCATAAAAAATAAATTACTGATCTTCATGTCTGTTTTCTTATTCGATTATTCACCTAAAGTTCTTGTAAAGGCAAGTGTAGAAAGCTGCCATTTGCCGTTTTCCATTACATAGACTTCCGTTACTATAAAAGGGAAACGTACAGCATTGCCTCCGACTACCGAGTTTAAATGAATCCGGCTGTAAACCGTTGCCGTTCCTGCCGCAAACTTCACCTGCACATCATGTATTTCGGCTTTCTTATACCAGATGCCGCCTGTACGGATGGTATTCAGTTCCTCCTGCTTGCCCCAATAGCCGCCCATATGAACAAACTGCGAGTTCTCATGAAACAACTCTGCCAGCTTCTCTACATTCTTCTCTGCCATCCAATTCCACTTATTGTTGGATAAATCGACTATCGTCTGCTCTTCGGCAGTGAATACTTTCTGACTCTCTTGTGCTTTCGTTCCGACAGACAAGGTCAGGAACATCAATACCGTAATGATCAATAATTTCATATCGCTCTGATTTTTAATTGTAACTTTTGCAAAGGTAGAGGGGATGCAGAAAAGCGACGATACAAAAAAATCGGTAAAAACTGCGATTTTTACCGATTATATAAGAATTGAACAAGGGCTATTCCCTGTAATCCGATGGTTTGACACCTAAATTTTGCTGCACATAGCGGCTGAAATAGGCAGGCGACGAAAAACCGAACATATCGGAAATCTGGACGAAAGTCAAGGACTTATCGCGGAGCAAGCGGGTAATGTCGAGTATCGTATAACGGTTGATCCAGTAGTTGGCGGCATATCCGCTTACTTTTTTAGAAACCTCCGACAAATATTTTGATGTAACACACAAGCAATCGGCATAATAGGTTACTTCCCGATGTTCTCGGTATGCACCCTCCTCCAACATTTTCAGAAAACGGTTCATGATGGAGGCGTTCTGTGTTGAGATGTCGCTCTCACCATAAATGCGTGCATGGAAATCGAAAAAATCAAGAATGGCTGTTTGCATGGCATTTATCAGCACCTCACGGTAGAAGCGATGCCCCGAATCTTGAATACGGAGTTCCAACAAGTCGAAATCGCGGCGGCACACGATCTGCTGTTCGGGCGTCAGGTGCATGATGGGATTGAGAAAAAGTGCCAAAGCTCCTTTCATCCCATAGTTACTTTGTGGCGTACACAGTTCTATAAAACCGGGCTTCGCATAGATTATTTTACACTGAAAGTCATCCGATGGCTGTATGTTTTCTATGACTGTTCTCTTGCGGACAATGGACAAATCTCCGGCATGTAATTCAAAATCCCGTTCGTTGAAACGGTAACGGCACGTTCCTTTCAAACAAAGTAAATGCGCCAAATACTCCTCTTCGGAATCTGTACTCACAATGCCGAGCCTGTCGGCAACGATTATATCTTTCTGATATTCCATGCCATACCTTTTAGTTCCTTAAATGCAAAAATAATCATAAATACGGAATAAACTTGCAACCGTACCGACAACGACTGCAAGTTTTACCGTTTTTAACAGTATTGCCAACGGGTTATCGTATAATATGAATCGTTCGCAACCAACTCTCCACCCCGCCTGTATTTCTTCCGGTCGCTCCGAATCCCTGCAAATGTCTGGAACCGGGGGGTAAGCTCCACGATTCTGGCGAGCGTCTCCTCCCTATAAGTCGATGCGTAAGTACAGAACGGGACAATAATCTTGTCCGAAAAATCATATTCCGAACTTTCGAGGAACGACCACACGGCCATCGGTGCGGTATGCCACCAGACGGGGCAACCCACAAATACCACATCGTAGTCGTCGAGATTATCCACCGTACTGCCCAATTCAGGACGAACACCGTTATCCAGTTCCTCACGAGCGACCTCCGTACACTCGTTGTAATCCATTGGATAAGGATTGATGGTTTCAATGCGGAATAGCGTGCCGCCAGTCATATTTGCAATCCCCTCTGCCAAGTGTTGCGTATTGCCACCCCAACTGAAATAAGCAATAAGGATTTTGCGATTTGCATCGTACTTGATTGTATCATTCTGATATAATGGAGTATCGGAGCCTTCATCTTTCGAGCAGCCAGCCAGTGCAACCAATATTACCGACAGGCAGGATAAAAATAACAGTCTATGTTTCATATACCTCTATTTAGTATTATACATTATTCCGTCATACCGATTTCCCGCAACCAGTTCAATATACCGCTTCTTGAAGTCGCCGTGTTGTTGCGTGAAATACTGTAACCGCCAACCATCGTGGCATTCGGTACTAATCCTCTGATGTCCTCCAAAGTTCCCGACCATCCGCTTCCGCCATGCGTGGAGAAAGGAATGACCGTCTTCCCGTTGCAGTCGAATTTATCGAAGAAAGAATACATTGCCATCGGCATCTGATACCACCAGATCGGATAACCCACGAAGACCACATCATAATCATCGAAATTGTCTATCTCCGTAGCAAGTGCAGGGTGAATATCATTTTGGCGTTCATTATCCGCCTGATCCGCCAAATCATCGAAGTTGCCGGGATAAGGCTGTGCCGTCTGTATGCGTACCATATCACCACCCGTTGCCTCTCGAATTACGGTAGCCACATACTGAACGCTACCGTAAAGATCACCGTCCACAATGACACGGCTTGCCGAGGTTATGGCATCAACCCCGTCCGGAAGCGGCTCGGAAAAATAGGCGACAAGAATCTTATGATTCGTACCCGGCACTACTTCTTCAATGTCCGTATTGCCGCCATCATTATTCGGCTCATCATCCGAACAGGCAGCTACAAAGCAGGCTGTAACAGACAATAAGGCCATTGCGTAAAATATCTTTTTCATACTCTGCTGTCTTTAATTATTTCAACATCTTAATTTCTTTCAACCATTCCCCGATACCTTTCGTGTTCTTGCTTACTGCACCGAATCCTTTCAGATGTTCGGCAGCCGGTGTCAGCTCTACAATCCGTGCCAAGGTTTCGTCCCGATAAGTCGAAGCGTAAGTACAGAACGGTATTACCGTTTTACCTTTGAAATCATAGCCATCCGTAAAGGTGTTGATAATCATCGGAGCTGTCCACCACCATACGGGACAACCAATGAATATCGTATCATATTGCTCCCAATCTTCGACTTTCTTTTTGATGGCGGGGCGGGCATCGGCTTCTTTTTCGGCCTTTGCAACCTCGGTGCAAGGTGTGTACTCGGTGGGATAAGGCTTCTCCGGCTCGATACGGAAAAGCGTACCGCCCGTGAGTGCGGCTATATGTTCCGCTACATGTTGCGTATTGCCTCCCCAGCTGAAGTAGGCAATAAGAATTTTCTTTGCCGGTTGTTCATTGGCCGGAGCGTTTTGTGCATTTGCGCCCGTACTGAATAGCAGGACGGCAAGCAAGGCTATAAGTTTTGTTTTCATATCTTCTGTTGTCTAATTGTTGGACATTATTTCGGTCATCCAGCGGTCGAAACTGATCATCCATTCTTCGTGGGTGTATCCGAATCCGTGCGGCATGCCTTCGTATTCGTGTTCTTCTACTTCGACACCCGCTTCACGCACGGCGTTGGCACATGCTTGGAACTGGCGATAGAACGGGTCGCGCGTCCCATAAGCAAAAAATGTAGGAGGAATTTTAGATGCCTTGAATTTTTCCACATCGGTCGATGTAACACTCAACCGGCCATAAAAGGCGTAGATCATTCCGATGGTACAGACATTGGCAGATACCTCGTCAAGCGCATCGGGGCGATAGTCGGAAGTGAGTGCCGTACCGTTTACCAATTCATCGAAATTGAGAGCTTCATCGCCACAAAGAATACCTCCGGCAGAGAACCCCACGGAGGCTATGTCGTTCGGATTTATCCCGTAATCGGCAGCGTGCCGGCGGACAAAACGGATAGCACGAGCCAAGTCGAGGCTTCCTTCCTCCATCGTATAGGGGCGTACACGATAGTTTACGACAAAAGCCTGATAACCGTGACGGGCAAACCATTGTGCGACCGGAGTACCTTCCATCCGGTCGCTGCGGAACTGAAACGCACCGCCTGCACATACGAGGACAGCACCCTTTTCCGTCGTGCCTTCCGCAACCGGAAAATAATTCATATAAGGGCGGAACGATGGCGGGTCTTGATAAGAGCCTTGACTGCCCGTGTAGTTCGTAATCTTCGCCATATTTCCTTCCGGCCACAGATAGATGGTCGAAGCTAACGGATTCTGCCCGTCATCCCCACCGGCAGGAGGCGTATCGTCATCCGAATCGGCAAGCGTCGTAAATTGGCGGGACTGACCGTAAACCGTTCCGACGGAAGTCGTGGCATAAGCCCAGACAAAATAGGTTGTATTTGCCGAAAGCCCTGTTGCATAGCAGGCAAATGAATTTGCATCCCCGGCTCCTACATTGTGGTTATCGGAAACGGTCGGATTGTCGGTTGTCGCCCAACAGATGCCGAACTCCTTTACCGCTTGCGTTTCGCCGATAATACGACCGCCAGAAATGGCATTGTCAGAGGTTATTGCCGTCACTTCGGCTGTTTCGACGCGAATAGCATTATCGGGCATGGGGTTGTCCGAGCGTTCGTCACATCCTGTTGCTGTGGTAACTGTAAACAGCGACAAGACTGCATAGAAAAATATATTCTGTTTCATAATCAAATGTGTTTACCGAGATTATAGGCTTCATCTTCGTATCGGCTACCCTTGATAGCACCTTTGCGTCCCATGCCGATGGCTTTTACCATTCCGCGTTCCGTAGGATTGGGCAGGCACATAACAAAACCGCGAAAGCCGTTGACCGCCCAATCCGCCGTGTTTTCTTCCGGGTCGGCGCAAGCGGTGAGATAAAAAAACTCCTTGTCCTTCATCTCACGGTAACGCCCGAAAGTCCGGTCGATAAAAGTCTTGAGTTGTCCCGTGATATTCATGTAATAGACCGGGCTTGCCAGCACGATAACATCTGCCCGTACCATCTTATCGACCAGCATCGGTACGTCGTCTTCTGCTTCATTGGCGCGATTGCCCACGCGCTGCTCGTCCGCTTCGGAGAAATAGTCGATACGGTAGTCGGCGAGAAAGATTTTCTCCACCCGTCCACCAACCTCTTCCGCACCACGGGCGAAGGCATCGCACAATAAATCGGTATTACCACCCTTACGTGGACTGCCGGAAACAATCAACACGTATTTGTTCTCTTTCTGTACGGTTGTCGTTTCCGAAAAGTTGATGTGGTATCGCTCCGCGCTTTTTCCGGCTTGCTTGTCGCCGCAAGAGGTCAAAGCCCCCGCAAGGAGGCTTACGACCATATAGATAATTGTTTTTTTCATATTTGGACAGATTTGATGGCTGTAGGCGTGTAGGTATGGTCATAGGTATAATCCTGAAAATTTCCGAAATTCCCGTTACCGTAGGATATATTGAACGACCTTCCCGCATCGCCAAGGTCAATGGCACGGATAACCGACATTTCCTCATCGGACAGCTCAAAGTCGAAAATGCTGATGTTTTCGAGAATGTGGTCCGGATTGGTTGAGCCGGGAACAGGACAAAGCCCTTCCTGCATGTGCCAGCGGAGAATAATCTGATAGACCGATTTTCCGTGAGCAGTGGCAATCTGTCGGAGTGTAGAATTATTAACGTCACCTCTGTTGTGGTTTAGCGGATACCAACACTCCACCTGAATGTCGTAGTTGTCAGCATAGAGTTGTCTGGCTTCCTTTCTTTGGGCAAGCGGATGACACTCTATCTGTGCCACTTGCGGTTTGATTTCCGCATTTTGCATGATATAATTGAACGCCTCCATGCGGTTGTCAAAATTACTGATACCGAGTGCACGTATTCTGCCTGCCTTATACTCATTTTCCATCACACGCCAACATGCGAGTATATCTTCCAAAGTGCCGGCGGGGTGATGAATATATACAAGGTCTATGTAATCGACTTGTAACCGCTCAAGCATTCCTTCAAACGCATTTTGCGCATCTGCCAAGTCTCCGGATATTTTGCTTGTCACCCATATTTCTTCCCGAGGAATGCCGCTTTCCTTTATTCCCCAGCCTGCTCCACGTTCATTATAATAGAACATGGCATCGTCCAAATGACGATAACCTGACTGGAGTGCCGAGATGACCATGTCACGAACTGTCTCGTTAAGCTGCTGCCGTTGGTTCGCGCCTTCCATACTTTGCACTTGGGTACCCAGTCCGAAACGAGGCATCATGACACCATTGTTGAGCCTTACAAGCGGAACTCCGGAAACCGATGTTATATTAGATACCGCCTGCGGTCCTCCGTCGGAAGTATTTCCTCCAGGTGCAGGCTGGGTCACTTGATGGTCGAAATTACCTGTATGGGACTCGCTCCCTCCACCGTCGATTTCTGTACCCGGTTCTTCTATGCTGTTTTCCGAATCTTTACATGAAGACAGGAAAGTCATGGTAAACAGCAAGGTGGATACTGCTATGAACTTTGATAAATAGATTGCTTTCATTTTGATTCTTTTATTATTTGATAAATCTATAAGATTATATCATTTACATTCTTTCGATACTTTAAAAGTTTCATCCTACTTGTGCAAGCCATTTTCGTTTTGGGTTAAAGGTTCTTCCCGAAAAATTCCGTCAGCTTGCTTGTCGCTTGTTCCACGTATTCCGGTACATAGTAAGTCTTGATGTGTGTCGCACCGGGGATAAGGAACAGTTCCTTGTTCTGCGTTCCTGTCGCTTTGCTGTAACATTGTTCGGTCATATAGAACGTGTCGGCAATGCTTCCTGCAATCATCAGCAACGGTTGATTGATAAGATACATACCCTCGCTCGCGTCGAAAGCCATAAGTTCCACAAGGCTGCTCTTGGTGTAACGGAAGGTGGAGTTGGGATGTGCATGGCTCTGGAGATAGTATCCGTAACCGTCACGATAGAGGTCGAACGGCAGTTTTGCCGCCTGCTCAGGTGTCACGCCGCTCATGTCGCCTACATATTCCGGTTCTCCGCCCTCAGCTTCTTTCTGGCGGGCTGCACAGGCATCGGCAAGACGCTCCTGCACCTCGTTGATCTGTGAATCGAGGAAACCGTTGCGGCGCACAAGTCCCGTGTTGAACATGCTCAATGTGGCCACCGCCTTGAAGCGTTTGTCGATCTGTGCTGCTTTCAGCGTATAACCACCTCCGCCACAGATGCCGAGAATACCGATGCGATTTGCATCCACACCCGGATACTGCGCCAGAATATCGGCGGCACGGCGGATGTCCTCTATACGATAAGCAGGTTTGTCCGTGTTGCGCGGCTCTCCCTCGCTGGCTCCTTGATAGGCTGCATCGAAGGCGATACAGATATAGCCCGCCTCGGCCATACGCTGACTATACAGCCCGGCAACCTGCTCCTTCACCCCTCCGTTCGGGTGGGCGACTACAAGAGCCGGATAGTTTTTCGCTGTATCATATCCTGCCGGAGTATAAACATTAGCGGCAATCTTAAGCCCGTTCAAGTCGTAAACAATGGGATGAATGTTTACCGCTCCCTCTTTGTTTTCCGCGATAGCGTCAGCATAGACCAATCCGAACGGATTGTCATTGTGACTTTTGATTGTTTTAGCGTCCACATAAGCGAACGGCATTTTCTCTTTCATTTCCATATTCTCTTGTGCATTTAATGTATTGCATACAGCCATTGTCGCACACAATACGGTCGTAATTGTCTTTTTCATTGTTTCTCAATATTTTATTGCAAAAATACGGTGAAGACAAGATACTGTTCTTATGTTATTTACGGTAAGAAGTACCATTTTTACGGGAAATGTATTTCTCCCAGAAACGAACGGCATCCTCGTGCCAGCCGTCGGCAGTCGTACCCCTGCCCAATCCGAACCCGTGACGCAGGTCGGGAAGCAGATGAAACTCGGCATCTATGCCCAACGCCTGAAGGTTTTCCACCCGTCGGTGCATGGTTGAAGGGCTGGCGATGGCATCGTCCTCACCGATTATCACATAGGTAGGCGGATCGTCCGGAGTATATTCCGAATGTCCCGTATATCCCATTATGACCGTCGCCGGACGCTCGTGTGTCGCTTCGATGACCCCTTGTGTAGAGTAAGAACCTAGGTAAGCCGCCATACGCGCACCCGCTGAACCTCCCCACAGGGAGGAATCATCAGTCGATACCTGCAACTCCTCCGCATGGCGCATGATGAAGTCGATGGCTTGAGCGAGATCTTCGCACGCTACCTGCGCACCGCCCGTCCGGTACTGGATGGAAAAGGCGTTATAACCCATCTTGCTCAATGCGATGGCAAGCGGAAATCCCTCGTGGATAGCACCGACATAGGAAAAACCACCGCCGGGACAAACGATGGCGAACGGTTTGCCCGGCTTTCCACGAAAGAAAAAAAGTCCCGTATTGTTCTTGCGTGCATCCGTCCGCTTGTCTTCATCGGAATAGATGTCATAAAAGAGGCGGTTCCCGTCCTGAACATAGTCGATCATCGTGTTGATGGTTTCCACGGCACGCTCTCCCGTCACATAGTTGTGGTATGGTAGCAGGCTTGCCACATTCGCAAGCGGCATATTGTCGTCATACCTGCGTTCGGCAGGCAGAATGAACTGTCCGAATCCGGTAAACGCCTCATGCTCTATCACGTCTTTTACGGTGCTGGCAGTAGTCAGATGTCCGTAAGTATTCATATTCCCGTTCTGTCCGTTCGGAAAAAAGAACGGCAGTGCGTTATAGAGGTATTCCGCCATAGGCCGAAACTCATGCCGTGCGCCGTCTTTTTCGTGAAAGGTGAGGTTGGAGAGCGGAAATACATCCGTAAGCCGTGCCATTGCCTCGACCTGTACCAATGTTTCACGATAGGCCGAATCGTCCGTCCCGCTTGCCGCCCAGATATAAAAGCCCGTACCTGTATGTGGAGATTGGCGAATGACACCAGCAAGGTACTCTGCTGTTTCCGTCGGGCGATTCATACCTGCAAATGCTCCCAACGACCAGCAATCGGCACTGACGGGCATGAAGAATTTGAAATAGTCCAGCGTATGCTCTAACGCGTACCACGTCGTTACAGCCCCCATCGAGAAGCCGCCTATGGCACGATGCTCGCGCGAGGATTCTAGACCTGCGGCGTCCGTACTTTCGGCGTATGTGCGGTAACGGCTTTCCACTATGGGGATAAGGTCGTTTATAAGTTCTTGCGGCAGAGCTTCGCAATACGGATCGGCATCGACATAATTCGGTGTCGGATTACCGTAGTTGTAACTGGGCGACACGACGATGGTGGGAGCCATGTCTCCGTTTTCCGTCATGTGGTCGAGCAGTTTGCGGAGCAGACCGTTTTCCGCTTCAAACGTGGTTGCCGCCGTGCCATAATGTCCGTGTACGAAGTAAAGTACGTTGTAGCGTTGGTCTGTATGCTCATCGTAGCCGTAAGGCAGATAGACGTATGCCGTATTGGTACGTGCTACGCCCGTGCCTTCGGCATAATCGTGCGTGTCGTAGTCAATGCGCACCACTTCTCCCCGTTGTTCCGCCTCCTGCTCGTAATTGACAGGAACGGAATTGGTCTTGTTCATCAGCCCTGTATAGTCGTGTGCCCGGTCGGGAGTTTCCGGCTCTTCCTGCTCCTGATCCGGCGGTAAGACCGGTCGGTTTTCTTCACTGTCCGAGCAGGAAACCAAACACAGACAGCAAAGCAGTATGGTTTGTAACATCATCTCTTTCATTGTGTCAATCCTTATGAAATTCATATCGCATCCACATCACGCCGTGTTCCCGCCGCGAAGCGGAAAGCAGTTGCAGCCGTTGTCCTTGGGCCGGATATTCAGTTGCGCCACCCATGTACTCGAAGATAGAGGGAACACCCGAAAGCCCGTCGATACCGGGATAGACAACCAGACTCAATTCGTCTATCAACCCTTCGGCAAGCAGTGCGCCATTGAGGATACCGCCACCCTGTACCGATACGCGACGGATGCCGAACTCACGACCGACAACCTCAAGTCCTTCCCGAAGATTGGTCGCATCGCTGACGATAATATATGAAATGTGTATTTCACGCAGATGGGCAAGGTACTCTTCTGTTACATTCCGTCCCACGATGACGAGCATATTGTCCCCTCTCAAAGTTGGGGAAGTAAAATAGATGTCGCCTTCCGGGTCGGCAACGATAAACATGCGTTCCGAATGGCGTTCGCCGATGAATACGGCAGGCTCATCGGATGATATGGTATGCCCTGCAATACCGAATCGGTAAGTAAATATGGCGCGGACTGTATTTTTCCCGAACATCCACGCATCCGTATTCAGTTCACGACCGATGGTGGCATAGACTTTCAAGAGATCGCCGCGCTCTGCTTCGTAGGGAGCAGTCCAGCGCCCGTCGATCAGTCGTCCATCGACGGAGCTCATGATGTGACATATTATTTTCGGTTTCATACGCTACTTTTTTATAGGTGATCCTCCGAATACTTCGCTCATCTCCATTGCATCAAGAGCCGTGTCAATCGCCTTTACCTCCTCGTCAGTCAGGTGGATGTCCGCCGCACCTATGTTCTCTTTCAGCCGGCACAAGTGGCGTGTTCCGGGAATGGGGATGATGGCAGGACGCTTGTTCATCATCCACGCCAACGAGATTTGCGAGGCGGTAGCACGGTATTCGTCTGCCAGTTGTTCAAGGAGGGAAAAAAGCGCACGGTTCTTCTCGAAACTCTCCGGCCGGTACTGCGGCATCGACGCACGGTAGTCGGTCTCAGGGTCAAAAGACGTGTCGGCTGTATAACGGTTGGTCAGCAGGCCGTTGGCAAGCGGTGAATGTGCCACGAAACCGATGCCGAGTTCTTCGACAACGGGCAGTAGCGGCTCGTGCCAGCGTGCCATCATCGAGAAACGGTTTTGTATGGCCGTTACCGGGCAGACACGGTGGGCACGGCGTAGGTACTCTTCCGTTGTTTCCGAGATACCCCAATGCAGGATTTTACCCTCACGGATAAGATCTGCTATGACCTCCGCTACTGCTTCCGGTTCGATATTCGGATCGATGCGGTGCTGATAATAAAGGTCGATGCGGTCGGTTCGCAGACGGCGGAGCGATTCTTCCACCGAATGACGGATGGTTTCGGGGCGGGCATCGTGGGGTGCATGATGGCACCCGTGCAGCGGGTATCAGGGCGTGAGGGCCTGCCACTTCGGGTGTGTCAAAGGTCAAGCCGAATTTCGTGGCAATGACGATATAATCACGGTAGGGACGCAGGGCTTTCCCCAACAGTTCCTCGTTATCATGCGGACGGTCGGCAGTACCATAGATTTCTGCGGTGTCGAAAAAAGTATAGCCCATATCCACGGCATCACCGAGAAGTTCCGTCATTTCGCGTCTGTCGGCAGGCGCACCGTAGGCGTGGCTCATACCCATGCACCCCAAGCCCACTGCGGAGACTCGCAATCCACTTAATCCTAATATTCTGTATTCCATATTGCTTATTTATTTACAGGAATTTGCATATTGCCGAGATAAGCCCGTTCTTTTTCTTCGAGCGACATATTGAAGAAGCGTTTTTCCTTGTTGAGCGAACGTATCTGCGCCATCTCCTCATCGGTCAGCTCGAAGTCGAAAATCTGTATATTCTCCTTGATGTAATCGGGATTCGATGCGCCGGGGATGGCGGAAAATCCCTCTTGCATATGCCAACGGAGAATGACTTGCGCCGGTGTTTTGCCGTGCGCTTCGGCAATGGCGATGATGGCCGGATCTTTGAACAGTGCGCCGTTGCTCATTGCACCACCCAACGGAAACCAGCAGGTGACGTGTATGCCGTAAGGTTTTACCTTTTCGCGTATGGCCAGCCGTTGTGCGTAAGGGTGACATTCGATTTGAAGCACGGCAGGTTTTACACGCGATTCGGTCATAATCTTATTGAACACCTCGTCACTCGCATCGAAATTGCTGATGCCTAAAGCCCGCACTTTGCCCATTGCCACAGCTTTTTCCATATCTCTCCATGCACCGACGAAGTCACCGACAGGCTGGTGTACATAGAGCAGATCGATGTAATCCAACTGCATACGCTCCAGCATCTCGTCGATGGCTTTCAGCGTCTTGCCTTCACCGTATTCAGTCGGCCAGAGCTTGCTGGTAATCCATATTTCCTCACGTGGAATGCCGCTCGCTTTCACGGCACGTCCTACGCCCGCTTCGTCGTTATAGGCATGGGCGGTGTCGATGTGACGGTAACCTGCCTTCAATGCCGTCAGACACGATTGTTCGCACACTTCGTCGGAGGGCTGGAGGAACGTCCCCAGTCCGAACTGTGGCATAAGGATTCCATTATTCAGTTGTACCATCGGTACGCCTGCGGCAGTCTTATAAATATCCTGCGCGAAAGAGGTGCTGCATATCATTGAAGCCAGCACCACGAGTCCGGTAAAGAATTTCTTTTTCATTTCATTATCTGTTTTTAATAGTACATTGTATTTGTTTACGCTTCGCGTACAATAAACGCTGTGCCTCGGCATAGTCTTCAAACAAGTTTGAGCCTCTGCACTCGGCTTGCAGTCTATTTCGACATTGCAAAGGTAGAGAGAAGCTATGGGGTAGGCTTTACAAGAAATTCGGTTGAAACTACACTTATTTCGGTTTTTGCATCCATCCGATACCGAAGTGATTAAGGTTCAAAATCATTTTCTGGAAAAATGGTAATTCGAGCCGTATTTTTTGTTCCATCGGCATGAACCGACGTATCTAACTTTGCACCCGGATTGACACGTAAACAATCAACAATTAAATAATGTAAGTATGAAAAAGTATTTGATTTATCTGATGATGGCTGCGGCTGTCGTGACATTCGGTGCTTGTTCACCCGATGAAGACCTTGAACCCGAAACGCCCGGAATCGAAACTCCTGAAACGCCCGATGATGGGGAGGACGACACTCCCGAAAATCCCGATGAACCGGAAAATCCTGAAGAACCGGGTGATGATCCCGATACTCCGAGCGGTGACAGCAAGATTCTGGTTGCCTATTTCAGTTGGGGCGGCACAACCCAACGTATGGCACAGGAAATCGTCCGTCAGACAGGAGCAGACATCTTCCGTATTGAGCCGGTAGTACCTTATCCTACCGACTACACCAAATGCACGGAGATGGCTCAGGAAGAAAAGAATAATAACGCCCGTCCCGCCATCGCCGATGAAGTGGAGAACTGGGAACAATATGATACCGTGTTCATCGGTTGCCCCGTATGGTGGTGGACGACTCCGATGATTATTTGTACCTTTGCCGAAAGCTATGATTTCGAGGGAAAGACCGTCGTTCCGTTCTGTACCTATGCTTCGACCTACCGTAACGAAACGCTGGCACGTATCGTAGAACTTACTCCCGATGCCGACCACCTGACAGGCGAAGGATTGACAAGCGGAAGAATCAATGAACAGAACATTTCATCATGGCTTAAAGAGATTGGAGTAATTAAGTAATATATAATCGTAAAGTTATGCACATACTTAAATATATCATTGCAATGGCAGCAATTATAACTATGTCATGCAGCAGTACAGTACAAGCTCAAACAAAAACCGATAATAACATGAAATCGGTAATCGTATATTTCACACATTCCGGTAACACCGAACTTGCAGCCAAGAAAATTGCTGAAGTGACGGGAGCCAGAATGATAAGGCTTTTACCGGAACAGCCCTATTCGTCGGAAGATGTCAATTGGGTAAACGAGCAATCCCGTTGCACACAGGAACACATCAATCAGTCGCTCCGACCGGCTATTAAACCGATCGACATCGACTTCGCAAAGGTTGATACGGTATTTGTCGGTTTTCCCATTTGGTGGCACGAAGAACCGGCTGTTATCCGTACTTTTCTCGACAATTACGGTGAACAACTGAAAGGCAAGGTGATATTTCCTTTCTGCACATCTTACGAAAGCCCTATGTCGGAAGCCGATGCCACGCTAAAGAAAGGTCATCCTGCTTTGAAAATCAGAAAGGGGCTTCGTCTGCCTGCTAAATCAGAAGAAATTAAAAAATGGATATTTCAATGAATAAAGTAACATTAAACAACGGCGTCGAAATGCCCCAGATGGGCTACGGCGTCTATCAAGTTTCGCCTGCCGAATGCGAACGCTGCGTAAGCGATGCCCTGAAAGTCGGCTATCGGATGATCGACACGGCACAAGCCTATCACAACGAAGAGGGTGTAGGAAATGCCGTGCAAAAAAGCGGTATCGACCGTAAAGAGATTTTTCTTGTCTCGAAAGTGTGGATTTCCAACTATGGCTACGAAAAAGCGAAGGATTCCATAGACGAGAGCCTGCGCAAGTTACAGACGGATTACATCGACCTGATGCTTCTGCACCAGCCCTTCTGCGACCGTTACGGTGCATACCGGGCGTTGGAGGAAGCATATAAGGAAGGTAAACTCCGTGCTATCGGGGTAAGTAATTTCTATCCCGACCACTTCATTGACATTGCCAGCAATATGGGGATTGTTCCGGCAGTCAATCAAGTCGAGACACATGTCTTCGACCAGCAGATTGAAGCGCAGAAAATCATGGAGGAGTTCGGTACACATACCATGTCATGGGCTCCGTTTGCCGAAGGGCGGAACAGTTTTTTCACGAATCCGTTACTTGCCGGAATAGGACACAAGTACGGTAAGAGCGTGGCACAAGTAGCCTTACGTTGGCTTATTCAACGTGGTGTAGTCATCATCCCCAAATCGACACATATCGAATGGATGCAGCAGAATATCGATATTTTCGACTTTTCGCTCTCCGACGAGGACATGACTGCCATCGCCACACTCGATACGGGCAAAAGTCTTTTCTTCGATCATCACGATGCGGAAACGGCTCGTATGTTTATGGGATGGAGGTAATGAGATGAAAAAGAATATAGGAAATACACCCGTAGTCGCTCCGTTGCCCGTACTGATTGTGGCAACTTATGACGAACAAGGTACGCCCAATGCCATGAATGTAGCATGGGGCGGTCAATGCGGTTATCATCACGTTGCATTGAACCTCTCGCTGAATCATAAAACCACCGAAAACCTGAAGCATGCAAAGGCATTCACGTTGAGTATCGCCACCGTTGATACTTTGGTGTTGTCTGACTACTTTGGTCTTGTGTCGGGGTGCAAGGTGAATAAAATCGAGAAAGCCGGAGTTCACATTATCCGTAGCGAATTTGTCGATGCGCCTATCATCGACGAATATCCTCTGACGCTTGAATGTAAAGTTGTTGAAATGCAGGAAGCACTGGGAGAAATGCACGTTGTAGGTGAGGTCGTCAACGTACAGGCTGACGATTCTATATTGGATACACAAGGCAAGGTGGATTTTGGGAAATTGCAACCGATTTCATTCGATTCAGTATCGCGTTCATATCGTGTACTTGGAGAGATTGTCGGTAAAACATTCAAAGACGGATTAAATTTTTATCAACAGTTTGAATAAGTCTATAAATCAATAAATATATCAAAACTAAGGCACCAATTCTAAAGAATTATAAGTTGTAAACAATTAATAAAAAGAGTCATATCAAACTTTATAATTGAAGAATGATATGACTCTTTTTTTACCCAAATATGGCAGTATAATTCCTTATTTAAAATAACTCTTTTCTTCTTTTTTCAAAAAATACTTTTATATTTAGTGATAAAACTGTAGCTTTTTAATATTGTATTTTATACAAATTAGTTACAAGTCATTATCAATAAAACTATTCAAAAAACGTGCTTTTGAAAATATTGTAAGCCAAAAGAGGATGTAATAAATTCAGTACCCAATATGTATTTCTACAAAAATCCTAACTATTTTTGATTTTAATAGATGTAACATAATAATCTAAAGCCATCAAGCAATACCTCTTAAATCTTGCCGTATTTCAGTTCTCTTTTTCCCATATAGCCATTTCCTCATTTTTATCACCCTGTCAGTAACTTCACCTTGCGTGGTTCAGGGTGCGAAGCTACGTC
>OGPT01001757.1_pt1 | contig 19038 bp, 10 predicted proteins | sample 1552951 | NCBI WGS metagenome assembly OGPT01 (sample SAMEA2580224, study PRJEB22360) | human gut metagenome | biome: human gut; feature: human-associated habitat; material: faeces | place: Denmark | collected 2008/2010
GTATTTCCTTGACCGTTCCGGAAACTCCCTGACTTTCAATCCAGTCTCCTACCTTATAAGGCTTGAAGAGCAATACGATCAGTCCGCCGGCAAAGTTCTGCAAGTTACCGGACAACGCCATACCGACAGCCACACCGGCAGAAGCCAACAGGGCTGCAAAAGAAGTTGTTTCGACTCCCAGAGCACCGACTACGGAGATAATCAACAGAATGGTCAGCAGAATATTTACCAGACTCTTCACAAAAGTCTTGATGCTTATATCCACCTTTCTCCTGTCCATCAGACGTCCGACAAATCGGTTGAGCATCGAGATGAGGAAGCGTCCGACAATGAAGACAAGGGTTGCAATCAGGATGCGTTCTCCGGCACGGATACCGAAATCTACCAATTGCTGGGTGATCAGAGAAAGCTTATCCAATCCGTCCGCATTGGCTATCGCTTCTTCCATTAATTTATCTGCGACGATTTGTGTAGAATCCGCAAGCTGTGTTGCTGTCGCTTGAAATAATAGTAGCATAATTTGATAATTATATTAAAATGAATAAATAGCTGACTTGTCATATTTCAACAAACTACAAAGTTATATTGTTTTTAGCAAATCTAAAAGTTTTTTTTGCTTTCCTCCCGCAAAAGCAGTAATTTTGCCAACGATTCACTAAGTAGGGGTGCCTTAACATGACGGGCTGAGAACATACCCATAGAATCTGAACCGGGTAATGCCGGCGTAGAGAACTAATTAATAAGCAAGATGAAAAAAATGATGATGATGGCCGTCGCCTTATTGGGCGCAGGCTTCCCTGTCCATGCACAAACGAGTGCAAAGGATAGTCTGAAAGTAATCAACCTGCAAGAAGTGCAGGTAGTATCCACACGTGCTACAGCAAAAACTCCCGTAGCATTTACCAATATAGGCAAAGCCGAACTTAAAAAAGTGAATTTCGGGCAGGATATTCCCTACCTGCTGAGCATGACTCCTTCCACGCTGACCACATCGGATGCGGGATCGGGCATCGGCTATACGACTCTTCGTGTACGAGGCACTGACGGCACGCGTATCAATATCACTGTAAACGGCATCCCGATGAACGATGCCGAAAGCCACAATCTGTTCTGGGTAAATATGCCCGACTTCTCTTCTTCCGTAAAGGATATGCAAGTGCAACGTGGCGCAGGAACATCGACCAACGGCGCCGGTGCCTTCGGAGCCAGTGTCAATATGCAGACCGAAGGCGCGTCCATGAAACCGTATGCCGAGTTCAACGGTTCCTATGGTTCTTTCAACACCCACAAGGAAACTGTAAAAGTGGGAACCGGACTGCTGAACAATCACTGGACATTCGATGCCCGACTTTCCAACATCGGTACGGACGGATATATTGACCGTGCCTCCGTCAATCTCAACTCTTACTATCTGCAAGGGGGATATTTCGCCGAAAATACGTCTGTCAAACTGATCGCATTCGCAGGAAAAGAAAAGACGTATCATGCCTGGGGATATGCTACTAAAGCAGAAATGGAAGAACACGGAAGACAGTATAACCCTTGCGGCGAATATACCGGAGACGATAATGAAAAACATTATTATGCCGACCAGACGGATAACTATCTGCAAAAGAATTATCAACTCCTTTTCAACCATACTTTCTCCACCGCATGGAATCTGAACGTAGCTCTGCACTACACCAAAGGTGACGGCTACTATGAGGAATATAAAGAAGACAGATCTTTCGTAGAATACGGTCTGAAACCTTTTACAACAGACGGAAAAGAAATTTCGGAAAGCGATCTGGTCCGCCAGAAGAAAATGGATAATAAGTTTGGCGGGGGTGTTTTCTCCCTCAATTATACCAACCACCGACTAACGGCATCTTTGGGCGGAGGCATCAATCAATATCGGGGCAATAACTTCGGGAAAGTGACCTGGGTAAAGAACTACATCGGCGCACTATCTCCCGACCATGAATACTACCGCAACCAATCGAAGAAAACCGACGGTAACATCTATCTGAAAGCAAGCTACGACCTTACCGGAGGACTAAGTGCCTATGCCGACCTGCAATACCGGCACATCGACTACACCATCGACGGAGCAAATGACAAATACGACTGGAATAAAAGTGCGTTGCGTCCGCTGGCCGTAGACAAGAAATTCGACTTTTTCAACCCGAAAGTCGGACTGAACTGGAATATCAACTCCAACCACCGTGTCTACGCTTCTTTCTCCGTAGCTCAAAAAGAGCCGACAAGAAATAATTATACGGATGGCGATCCCGACAGTTATCCGAAAGCTGAAAAGCTGCTCGACTACGAAGCCGGATACACATTCGCCAATCATTGGCTGACAGCAGGCGCCAACTTCTACTACATGGATTATACCGACCAGCTTGTCCTCACCGGAGCTTTGAACGATATCGGTGAAGCACTGACAGAAAACGTTCCGGACAGTTACCGGATGGGAATCGAACTGATGCTAGGTATCAAGCCCTGTAAATGGTTCCAATGGGATATCAATGCGACATGGAGCAAAAACCGTATCAAGAATTTCGTAGAAAAAATTCCCATTTACGATGGCTGGAACTTACTGGACGTCGTAAGCGTTTCTCATAAGAGTACTCGCATCGCCTTTTCACCGGATTTCCTGCTGAACAACCGTTTTGCTTTTACCTATCAAGGATTCGAAGCAGCCCTTCAATCCCAATTTGTCGGCAAGCAATATATGACAAATGCGGAAGTGGAAGCATTGACTCTGGATAAGTATTTCGTGAGCAACCTAAATCTGGCCTATACATTCAAACCCCGAAAAGTGGTGAAAGAAGTAACTATGGGTGTGACCGTCTACAACCTCTTCAACGAAGAATACGAGAACAACGGTTGGGCATCCAGTTCTTACGACAAGGATGTGAATCACAGAATAGACTCTGCCGGATACGCTGCGCAAGCGGGTACAAATGTTATGGCCCATGTCTCTTTCCGTTTTTAACAATAACTATTCAAACAGACAAGCCAGAAGCCGCCAACATGGAACGCGGCTTCTTATTTCCTCATTTTCTCTTCCATATATTTGGAAGGAAGCACCCCAAACTGTGCAACGAACTGCTTACGGAAGGAAATCATCGAATCATACCCTACCATTTCCGCCACTTCTGTCAGACTGCTATATCGCCCGCTCATGATAATAGAGGCAGCTTTACTCATCCGTACTCCATGAATCACCTCTATAATCGACAAACCAGTTTTCTGCTTAACCTTGCGATAAAGGGTCGGCTGGCTCATATTCAATTTGTCCGTCAGCACTTTTATTGTAAAATTCCGGTTTGATAAATTTTCTTCTATAATCTGAAGCATTTTAGGCATAAAAACATCCTGAACATCTTCTGAAGATTCCAGTACCTCTTCATCCAGCATAAGAGTTTTCGCATAAAGTTTTCTTAACAGATCACGTTGTTCTATCAACGCTTTCACCTTCTCTTTCAATAACTCCGGATTAAAAGGTTTCATTATATAGTCATCTACCCCTATTTGTAAACTTTTCAACCGGTCAGCATCCTCTGCTTTAGCTGTTAAAAAGATAACCGGTATATGAAAAGTCCGCTTATTTTCACGAATCTCCCGACTACATTCAAACCCATCTTTAACAGGCATCATTATATCAGATATGATTAATTTAGGTATATATTTATCAGCCATAGCCACCCCTTCTTCTCCATTTCCAGCCTCAATAACATTATAATCTTCTTTAAATAGACTGCATAAATATTCTCTCATCTCATCGTGATCCTCTATGATCAACAAATATTCCTTATTATTTTTCACTCTGTTAACGGGCTCTTCCATAGTCTCATTCTTTTCTTCTACTACTTCTTCCATCGGACGTTCTTCTGCCGGACACTCTTCCAACAAATCCCCCTTCATCGGATCAGGTACCATTTCATATTCCCCCGGCGCAAAATGAGAAAGCCCCATCGGAATGTGCAGAACGAATCGGCTGCCTTCTCCAACACGACTGGTCAACGTTACAAATCCATGATGCAACCCCATCGTATGCTTTACAATATGTAATCCAAGACCTATTGACGTGGAATATTGCGGGATACGTTTCCCTGTTACAAACGAATCAAACACGTGCTGTTGCAAATCATCAGGTATCCCAACTCCATTATCAGACACTGTTACAAGGCAATAAGGTCTTCCGTCAATTTCCGCCTCTGACACAGCCAGTTCAATACGTCCATTCTGAGAAGTGTATTTAAAGGCATTTGATAACAAATTTTGAACAGCTGATTCTATTTTCGCCACATCCACCCATAAATACAAAGGCACTGTATCCACCTGGACCAAAAATTCCCGCTTCTTGACCATAGCCATTTGCAGAAAAGGATTAGCCACCCGGCTAACAATCTCCTTTATATCCGATTCTGACAAATGAAGTTTTATCATGCCTCCCTCTATCTTCTGTACATATAGCAGACGATCAACCAGTGTCTGTAGAGAAAGACAATTCTTGTGCAATCTGCTAAATGAATCAAACCAATTATCCGATGGGGTAATGGACTTCATTATATCATGTATAGGAGCAAGTATCAAAGTAAGAGGAGTTCTTAACTCATGAGCAGCATTCATAAAAAAGTTCTCACGTTCTTCCCGTATATGCCGTTCTGCGTTTCTCTCCAAATTTGCAATCGTCAGTTCATGTTTCAATTGAATCATTTTTTTGAAACGACGTTGCCGCCGCAACAAACTATAGAAAATATAACCAACCAAAAATAAAACCGAGAAAATCAAAAGCAAACGAAACCAAACGGTCTGGCTCCAATGTGGAAGGATTGTTATCGGCAATGCAGTAACGTCTCCTTCCGTATTATTAGGGAACAATGTTTTGACTTCAAAAATATAATAACCGGCAGACAAGTTGGTAAACGAGACCTTACCCGCTTCAGAAACAATCCAATCTTTTTGATATGGATATAACCGATAGCTATATTTTTGCAGATCCTTCGAAAAAGCCAGATTATTGAAAAGGAGAGAGAAATCACGGTTTGCATTGACCAGTTCCAAATGGTCAATTGATGCAATATTTGAGTCCAAAACAACTTGCCCTTTTATCTTCTCACCTATATTGATTTGCTTATTATCGACTTCCAATCCAGTTAAAAGAGTTTTGCTGGCAATGGTGGCAGATGTCAGTATTTCCGGTTCAAAATAAGTTAAGCTCTTGTTATTTCCCCAAAATAAAGTATTCTTAAACAACATCACAGATTTATTGCTACTAGAAATATAATAGTTGTAGAAGACATGTTGTTGTCGGCTATATCTTGAGATACCGGATATACTCCCCAACCAAATACGCTTCTTCTCATCTTCCACTATACAATCTATACAATCATTACAAAGTCCATCTTTTACTGTATAAAAAGACGTTATCCTATCTTCGCCCACAGGAATGATTCCAAATCCATTTTTATAACCCACATATACAGTTCCGTCAGTACCAGTCAGTAAAGCACTAACTACACGAGCTCCTATATTTTCTTTTTCTTCATATCCATGAACCATCTTTAATGGACGAACATTGACCTGTGATAATCGTACAATACCTTTTGCTGTCCCTATCCAGATATTCCGCTGTTTATCTTCACAAATAGCAGTGACCCATGGCTCTGCATCTTCTTTCAAGGCTTCACGCAATGAGAATAATTCAAAATGACCTGTCTGATGATCAAATAAGTACAATCCGGCAGAAGTGCATACCCAAAACCGATAACGGGAGTCAATCATTAAGGCCACTATATAGGAGTTTACCTTTTTCCCTAAATGATTGAGCGGATATATATGGAAAGAATTGGAACTCCAGTCATAACAAATCAAGTTTCCGGAAGCATTTCCAAACCATAAATTAGAACATGAATCTTTGATTGCACAAAACACCGGGACTTCCTTTTGATTGCCCACAGGAGAAAAGTTCAGCGGTCGCGATTTAGCATAAGGCTGGTCACTACGCATAATTCCTTCATGGTAAGTGCCCAACCAAATTCGACCATCTTTGTCAGCTACCTGAGCAGAGATTTCATTATGTTTTTTGCTGTGATATTGCATATAAGAATGCTGTCTAAAATCAAAATAGACAATCCCTCCTCCTCTAGTTCCGATCCATAGTATTCCCTCTTTATCATAATAAACAGAAATCATTCTTGTCTCTACATTCCGGTACTGCAAAAATGAGGTATTCGTATAAGGCGTTGCCGACAACTTAGAAGGATCATTTTCTTCAGGAGCTAACAGAGTATATCCATTCCAGGTTACTGCAATGTAAGAATCATTATCCAATGCAACCACCCCATACGCATCTGAATGTGATAAAGAAGACAACCTGGCATCCTCATTATACTGATAATAATCAGATTTTCCCGTAGGAATATGCAGACGAGTTACTCCACCCACTATAGAAGAAACCCAAATATATTCCCCTTCACTCATGATAGTAGTAGCATTAGCACTAGGATTAATAGAGTATTTGAACTTCCGGACCACTTTACCTGCAATCTTATCAAAGAACAACAAATTTCCCTTATCGGTAACCAAATACAAGAAATGCCCGTCTTGTGAAGCACATAAATTCGAAAAAGATTCCCCCTCATCTAAAAAAAACGGATAGCCTGCTTCGACGGTCATCTCTATTTGTAAGTCACCTTTCACTAATTTATAATGTCGTTTCAAGCATTGCAATTGTCCGCCTTTTACTATCCAAAAAAGTGAATCCCCCGTTATTTCCATAGCACTTACAGAAATGGCCTTTTTTCCATCCTGAAAAGACGGAAGAACAAATTTCTCTTTCCGTCGATCAAAACAATATAAATACTCATTAGCTATTACCCACAATTTATCATCAGAAGTCTCTTTTATATCGGAAACATACATCCTCGCATTGTCTACACTAAAATTGCGAATCTGCTTCCCGTCATATCGACTCAGCCCATTATTGGATCCAAACCACATAAAACGATCTTGATCTTGATAGATACAAGTAATGATGTTATCTACCAAGCCATTACTCATATTCAACTGATGAAGTTCATTATAAGGCAGAACAGCATAGAGAGAAGTAGTAATAACTAAAGAATTTATAATAGCAATCAAAACAAGGACGGTATATCGAACGGTTCGCTTCATTATATATTCATATTAGTTTAAGTGTCACAAAAATAATCAATATTATAACAGAAAGGCGAAGCAAATGATAAAAAAAGCAATTTTGAATGAAAAGATATACATGGATGAATAAAAGCATATGCTCCTGATTCCTTGAAATCCCCTAAGTTTGTATCCTGAAAACCGAACGGAAAGTGTGCTTCACAATTATATATAGCCATTTACACCTTTGAATCTGTAATATTTAAAACAATTAATCACATGAGAGAAAAAGCCAAAAGCCCTTAAGTCAAATTGAAATCAATTAGAATCTATTAAACCTTATTTAAATAGAAAGCCTAAAAAGACCTTTTTTCAAACTAATAAAATCTTATAGAAAAACATGCGTAAATCATTTAATCTAATCTGGATGGTTTTCGGCTTCCTGCTACTAATAGTAGGTTGTAATGAAGACAAGAAAAGCACAGCTTTCGATCCTAATCAACCAGTCAAGTTTACAGAGTTTATGCCCGATTCCGGTGGCATACGAACCAAATTCATTGTTAAAGGTTCCAATTTCGGAGAAGACAAAAGCCAAGTGAAAGTTTACTTCAAGGATGAAGTAGGTAATGAACGGGAGGCATTGGTTTTAGGTGTCAAGCCTGATGTTATTTATGCCCAAGTGCCCAAGCAAGCCGGAGGGGAAAGCCATGTACGGGTGGAGATTGCCGGAAAAGAAGCTGAACTCAGCAATGCTGAAAAAACATTCAAATATATTGTAACTTCTTCCGTATCTACAGTAGTAGGAAAAGCCAAAGAAGGTGGCAATAAAGACGGAACTCTCGGCGAGACCACATTCAATACTCCAAGGTATGTAGCTGTAGACAATGATGACAATGTATTCATATTCGACTCTGATGGAAGAACGCGTTTATCATCCATCGAACAAAATAAAACGATCACTTTACTGGATGGCATGGTAATCGACCAACCTTTATTTATCGATAAAGAAAAGAAACAACTATTTGGTCCATGCGATAATGCCAACTTCGGTTGTTTCTTATTCGATGCTAATGTGAGCTGGGTGGCTGATAAAATGGGACAGCTTTTAGCCAACGGAGGATGGATGCATAGTGTTGTTCTCGACCCTGTAGATTCTACTTTTGTGATATACCGCCAAAACACAGGACAATTGTGGACACAACCTTTTGATAAGAATAAAAGAACCTTAAATCCCAACAAAGCAAAACGAATCGGTACACTCTATAATGTAGGCTCCAATGGTTTATGTGCTTACAATCCGGTTGATAAGTATGTTTATTGTGTGTTGCATAGTAAAAGTGCAGTTTATCGCTTTAAGCTCACACGCGATACGGACGGTTGGCCAGCTCTAGACGGAGACATTGAAGAATATATTCCCGGTGCAGGCGCAGGCTTCCGGGACGGAGATGTACAAGAAGCACAATTCAATGAGCCGCGTGGAATTGCTATTGATAAAGAAGGCAATTTATATATAGCGGATGTTAATAACCATCGGATTCGTAAAGTTGACACCAAGTTAAATATCGTGACCACGATAGCAGGTAGCGGGAAAGGATACAAAGACGGGGATCCTTTGGAAGCCCAATTCGATCAGCCTTGGGGTGTCTATTTGGACAAAAATGAATTTCTTTACATTGCAGATCAAAACAACCACTGCATCAGAAAACTTGCTATTGAATAATTAATAAGGAATAGAAATGAAAACACTATATTTTAAATTAACCCTGTGTTTCTTTCTGCTATTGGCAGGAAATGCAACACAAGGGATATGGGCCCAACAAGAACCAATTCAAATTGCCGGAATCGTGTTAGATGAACATGGTGATCCGCTCCCGGGTGCAAACATATCTGTTAAAGGGAAAGAAAAAACCGGAACTATAACAGATATGGATGGTAACTTCAGTATGAAATCATTAGCTCCAAAAACAACGCTGATTGTTTCATTTATGGGATATAAGAGCAAAGAAATAGTGGTTGCTCAAACCGATAAGAAGATGCGTATATCTCTGGAGCCCGACTCAGAATCATTGGACGAAGTAGTTGTTGTAGGTATGGGAACACAACGTAAAGTCAGCGTGGTAGGTGCTGTCACCAGTGTCAATCCGGCTGCCATCAGTGCTCCGTCAACTTCCGTAGCCAATATGCTGGGAGGTGTGGTTCCCGGTATTATAGCCGTTGACCGAAGCGGCGAACCGGGGCAGGATGTTTCTGAGTTCTGGATTCGCGGTATCAGCACATTTGGTGCCAACCAGTCTGCGCTGGTTTTGATTGACGGTATTGAAGGAAACCTCAACGACCTCGACCCGTCGGATATTGAGAGCTTCTCTATCTTGAAAGATGCTTCGGCAACAGCCGTTTATGGTGTACGTGGTGCAAATGGCGTTGTTTTGGTAACGACCCGTTCCGGTCAGGAAGGTCGCACCAAGGTAACCTGGAAGAGCAGTATGACTCTCTCTTATTCCCCCCGTATGCCCGAATATCTGGAAGCATACGATTATGCCAGCTTGGCAAACGAAGCCCGAGTGGTAAGCAATATGGACCCTCTTTATAGCCCGACAGAACTGGAGATTATTAAAGCAGGACTGGACAATGACTTATATCCAAACGTTAACTGGCAAAAAGAGATATTGAAAGATGTAACTATCAATCATCAGCACTATTTAAATGTATCCGGTGGTGGAAAAGTTGCCAGATATTTTGTCAGTGTAGGAGGTACATTCAAAGATGCTATCTTCAAGCAAGACAAAGTTAACAAATACAACACGAATGTCAAATGGGCTAAATATAATTTCCGCGCAAAGGTAGACATGAACCTAACTTCATCGACGATCATGGGATTGGCTATGGACGGAGCTATTGTAGAAGACAGAGCACCGGGATTCGGAACTAACAATGACGCACTCTGGGCCGCACAAGCCTATCTGACTCCCCTGACGGTGCCTTTACGTTATTCCAATGGAATGCTTCCTGCTTATGGTAAAAACGGAGAACAAATCTCACCATATATCTTGTTGAACCATACCGGATTTAAAAAGGGAAACCGGACCACTATGAACATCAATTTCACCTTACGTCAAGACTTCGGAAAATGGATCAAGGGTTTGACTGCCAGAGGAATGTTCTCGTATAACAATAACAATATACACAACGTAGTCCGCTCCAAAATGCCGGACCTATACAAGGCCTTTGGCCGTTACAATGACGGTTCATTAATGACACAACGTACGGTATCAGCCAGCAACATTCAATTCGCCAAGAGTGCTGCCAGTGACCGGAGATATTACTTCGAATCACAACTTGCCTATGAAAGACTTTTCAATCAGGAACATCGTGTAACCGGTTTGATACATTACTATATGCAAAGCACCGAAACCACCGAAGCAAATGATGAAATTTCATCTATTCCCAAACGTTATCAAGCGTTATCTGCCAGAGCCACTTACTCTTATAAAGATGCTTATCTGATAGAAGGAAACGTAGGATACACCGGTTCCGAAAACTTTGAACCGGGCAAACAATTCGGTTTGTTCCCTGCAATAGCCTTAGGATGGATCCCGACCCAATACGAATTTATGCAGAATCATGCAAGATGGCTCAACTTTTTGAAGATCAGAGCTTCTTATGGTGAAGTTGGTAACGATCAGATCGGTGGTGGACGTCGGTTCCCATATCTGACGTTGATTAACTTTGGAGGTGGTAGTCGTTGGGGTTCCAATGGATTGACAGAAAAACAAATCGGAGCCAACAACTTACACTGGGAGGTAGCCAAGAAATATAACCTGGGTATCGACTTCCAATTTCTCAATGATAAAATAGGTGGAACGGTAGATATCTTCAGAGACACTCGTGATAATATCTTCCAGGAAAGAAAAATGATGCCTTCGGAAGTAGGCGTCGTGACCAACCCATATACCAACGTAGGACGTATGCGCAGTAGTGGTATAGATGGTAACATTTACCTGAACCAGAAAATAAACGAAGACAACTCTTTCACGGTGCGTGCCAACATGACATATGCTGTCAGCAAAGTTGTACATTGGGACCAGGATGCGGTGCGCTACCCTTACCAATCGTATAGCGATGTAAATTATGGTGTTATGCGCGGTTTGGTTGCATTAGGCTTATTTCAAAATCAGGATGAAATCAACCGAAGCCCGAAACAGACATACGGCGAAGTACGCCCCGGAGATATCCGCTATAAAGACGTGAACGCTGACGGAAAAATTGACGATGACGATATTGTTCCTATTGCACACTCCAATGTACCGCAAATTCAATACGGTTTTGCACTGGAATACAGATATAAAAGATGGACTATCAGTGCTTTATTCACTGGAGCAGCCAAAGTTAACTTCTTATACGGCGGTTCCGGATTCTATCCCTTCTCAGGCGGAGAAGTCGGCAACATTCTATCCATCGTAAACGACCCGAAGAATCGTTGGACACCGGCATGGTATTCAGGGGATCCTTCTACAGAAAACCCGAATGCACGTTTCCCGCGCCTGACTTACGGAGAGAATAAGAACAATAACCGTGCTTCTACTTTCTGGCTGGCAGATGGTTCTTACCTGCGTTGGAAATCATTGGATATTTCCTATCGTATCGGAACGAATAAAGTACTAAGGACAGTGGGCATCAGTGATATGAATCTGCAATTTGTCGGACAGAATCTGGCAGTATGGGATTCAGTGAAACTATGGGATCCGGGACAGGCATCTAAAAACGGCGCCGTATATCCGCTACAGCGTACTTTCTCTTTACAGTTAACAGCTACGTTCTAATTGAAAACTATTATGAAAAAGATATTAAAGAAAAGCCTTCATATTCTATGCACGACACTGGGGATCATCCCGTTCATGCTGACTTCATGCAACTATCTGGCAGTTGATGAATACTTTAACGACCTGACTCCACTCGACTCCATCTTTGCCAGACAAGATTATCTGGAGCGTTATGTGTGGGGAACTGCGGCATTAATGCCCGCTCAAGGCAACTTGTTTTCCGGTTCCTACGGTCCTTACGAGACTGCGGTAGATGAAGTTCTTCTGTCATGGCAGAAAGCTGAGTACGCCGGTACCTACTTGTACGCAGACAAAATTACGCAAAACGATTCTTACTACAACATGTGGGGACAATACTACAAAGGTATCCGTAAGTGTAACACTATCTTCACCCGGATCGATGAATGCAAAGACCTGAAAGGACTGGACAGACGTGAAATTATGGGTTTGACTCATTTCATGAGAGCTTCCTTCTATTTCTATCTGTTGGAGCTTTACGGACCGGCAGTCATCCTTCCCGAAGAGCCGCTGTCGGTAGATGAAAACATTGAAAACTTGTCATTCGAACGTAACACGTACGATGAATGTGTGGAATATATCTGCAAAGACCTCGAAGAAGCTTACAGTCTACTGGACCCGACGCGCCCGAGCACTCAGTTCGAACGTCCTACCAAATATGCGGCAGCCGCCCTCATGTCACGTGTCCGGCTTTATCAAGCTTCCAAGTGGTACAACGGCAATCAATATTATGCCGACTGGACCACTTCCGACGGACGAAACATGATAGCCCAGCAATATGACCCGGTGAAATGGGCGAAATCAGCTGCTGCCTCCAAGAGAATTATCGATAGCGGTATTTACTCATTATACACTGTACCCAGCGATGAAAACACGTATGCATCCTCTCAGGCGTCACAAGCGGAATTTCCGTTAGGAGTAGGAGGAATCGATCCTTACCATTCGTATATAGACATGTTCAATGGAGAAGCACTGGCTGTGAAAAACCCTGAACTTATTTATGCTACTCCCTTGAACAACAACATCATTTCAATCGCCTTCCCGTTGAAACTGGGAGGATGGAACGGCTTAGGAATCACTCAGAAACTCATAGATGCCTACTACATGAAAGATGGAGAAGATTATGTGCAACAACCTGATTATTATGAAGAAGCGGGTACTGTACCTACCATCGCCACAGGATATGAGCTGAGACCAACCGTTGCCAAAATGTATCTGGACCGCGAACCGCGTTTCTACGCATCTATCGGATTCTGTGAATGTTTCTGGCCCGCAACTTCGGTAACAGGAACCGAAGCTCCCAACGTGACTAACTTTACAGCAGGATATTACGTGAATGGCAACTGTGCAAAACAGGCTGCCAATCCAGAAGACTATAACTTAACGGGATATACTCTAAAGAAATATATCCATCCGGAGGATAACTGTACCAGTCATACAGGTGCTAAAATAAAACCGAAAACATTCCCTGTATTCAGATATGCGGAAATACTATTGAACTATGTAGAAGCATTGAATGAACTGAAAGGAGAACCGGAATATACGGAAGCGGCAGATAACACCACTTATCATGTTTTGTATAATCCGGAGGAAATCATGTACTACTTCAACATGATTCGTTACCGTGCCGGATTGCCGGGCATCACCCTTGCCGATGCCAGCGATCAAGTGAAGATGCGTCAGTTAATCATCCGCGAACGTATGATCGAATTTGCGTGCGAAGGAAGAAGATATCATGACCTGCGTCGTTGGGGACTAGCAGAAACAGAAGAAAACAAACCGGTACAAGGTATGGACGTTACCAAGAAGACAACCGAAAGAGACCAATTCTATACTGTTGTCAATGTAGTTCATAAGTATGCATTACGCAGCTTTGACAGGAAGATGTACTTCTATCCTATTCCGAGAGCCGTATTGGATAAAAATGCCAAACTGAAACAAAATCCAGGATGGGACGGATTCGGAGATTGGTAACTTTCCCCTTTCCATCATATAACTGATTATTAATCATATAAAATTGAACATATAATGAGATCAATATACAAACTAGTGGTCTGTTCTTTATTAACGCTCTCCATCACTTCTTGTGAAAAAGACCTGCTTGACAAAGAACAATATCAGAAAGAAATCTACCTGATCGGTGCTTACAACCGAGTATGGACCACAGAAGTAAGCTACAGTAACGAAGAAGTGAAAACTTATTTCACGGTCAGCAGTTCCGGTACATTAGCATTAGACCGAGATGTGAACGTAAAGATGAAGATCAACGAAGAGTTGGTAGATATTTACAATAAAAAATACTGGACCGTTCTGAATGAGGACAAATATTATAAATCACTGGATACTGATTTATATTCCATTCCTTCTTTGGAGAATACGGTAATCAAGCACGCTGAAGGTATTTCCGCCGAAGTTCCTGTGTTGATAAAGACAGCAAGTCTGAAGATTGACCAGTCATACGTCATCCCCGTCGAAATAGAAAGTACAACAGGATATCCGATAAGTGAATCCGGATATAAAATGTTGATTCTATTAAAATTAAAGAATGACTATTCGGGCAGTTACCAGATGAGTGGCCATACCACCTTAGAAGGAGAAACCCCGAAGACGATTCAGAAGCCTAAAACGATTAAGCCTACCGGAGTCAACACTGTCAGACTATTCTATGCCATGAACAACGAGAGCGACGAGAAGGCTGATATCCAAACGGGTACAATAGAACTGACCATCACGGATCAGATAGTGGAAGGCACTAATGATGTAAAGAAAGTTTTGATCAAAGCATGGGATGCTGAAAACGGACCGGTAATTATCGACTCAGGAGAAAGTACCTACAACACAACCGCCAAAAAGTTCAGCCTCAAATATACGATCGGTAACACGCTATATGAAGAGCAACTGACCAAAGAAAAAGAAGTTTTATAATACACGACAAATGAGGAGAAGAGGAGATTTCACGGCATTGCAAAAATGCCGCTGAAATCTCCTCTTCGTTTTTTCAACGGAGGACTTGTTTTTACATAATTCCTTGTTTTCCTTCTGCTAAATTCGTAATTTTACCGCCGATTCACGCAATAGGGGTGCCCTAACATGACAGGCTGAGAACATACCCATAGAATCTGATCCGGGTAATGCCGGCGTAGAGAACGAATAAATAAGCAAATATGGAAATGAATTATCTGGAGATATTCGGTACGTTTATCGGTATTATCTACCTGTGGCTGGAGTATCGCGCCAGTATCTATCTGTGGCTGGCGGGCATCATCATGCCGGCCATTTATATCTTTGTTTATTACGACGCGGGGTTGTATGCCGACTTCGGCATCAACATCTACTATCTGATAGCTGCCATCTACGGATGGTTCTTCTGGATGTGGGGACACGGGGAAAAGAAAAGTCTCCCCATTATACATACCCCGTGGAAATGCTATCTGCCACTATTCCTTGTGTTTATCGTGTCTTTCGTCGGCATCGCCCGGATACTTATCGAATACACAGACAGTAACGTTCCGTGGCTGGACAGTTTCACAACGGCGTTGAGCATTGTCGGAATGTGGATGCTGGCACGCAAATACATCGAGCAATGGTTTGCCTGGATTCTTGTCGACATCGTCTGTTGCGGACTTTATATCTATAAAGATCTCTATTTCACCTCCGCATTGTACGGACTTTACTCCATTATAGCTATCTTTGGCTACTTCAAATGGAAAAAAATAATGAACATGCAATGATAAACGAACACTATATACCCCAAGCCGTCATACTTGCCAACGGTGAATATCCTGCGCACGAACTTCCCCTGCGTCTTTTGGCAGAAGCCCAATTCGTCGTTTGTTGCGACGGGGCCGCCAATGAATATATTTCCCGCGGACATACTCCTGACGTGATTATAGGCGATGGAGACTCGCTCCTGCCGGAATATAAAAAGCGTTTTTCCTCTATTATCCTTCAAATTTCGGATCAGGAGACGAATGATCAGACCAAAGCTGTCCATTATCTGCAAAGTAAAGGGATACGGAAAATCGCCATCGTAGGTGCTACCGGCAAACGGGAAGATCATACATTAGGAAACATCAGCCTGCTCGTGGAGTATATGAGAAGTGGTATGGAAGTACGGACAGTCACTGATTACGGGACATTTATTCCTGTGAGTGATACGCAAAGTTTTGCCTCACATCCCGGTCAGCAGGTCTCTATCATCAATTTTGGAGCTGAAGGATTAAAAGGAGAAGGATTGTTTTATCCGCTAAGCGACTTCAGCAACTGGTGGCAGGGAACACTTAATGAAGCAACAGCAGATGAGTTTACCATTCATTGTACAGGAGAATATTTAGTATTCCTTGCTTATTAAATCCCTGTTCCGGAAAAATATTCTTTCATCTGCCTTACTACTGATAGTTTCCTACTGTGGAACTATTATTTTTTTACCTAATGAAACTTTAGTTTCACGGTCTTGGAACTAGAGTTTCCAGCGCTTGAAACTTTAGTTTCTGCAGTTTGGAACTAAAGTTTCTTCAGCTTGAAACTATTGGTTTCAAGGCTTTGGAACTATAGTTTCATTGCATGGAAACTAACTAAGCTAAGGTATTCCTGACTTATCATTCCAAGAGGTCAGTATATTATTGTAGCAGGATATAATAACACAGCGTGACGACATTGTGATAGCAAAATATGCTGTCACAATGCCGTCACGCTGTGCTGTCACCTCTTTATTAGTTTATAATCAGTGCGTTATCTATCATTTGGTGACAGATGACAGCAATTTTGGATATTTCAATTCTCTAGTAGAGCGGCTCAAAGCAATTTATTCCTTTTCGTATTGTTATGAGCTAAATGATAGTCGGTTCTATCTTCCATTCTCCTCCTTCGGGAAGGAGGAGAGTTGAGTTACTATTGTGTGCTACTGTTTAGTTCAATCCTTTGCAGATTTGAATTATTTCCGCACGTCATTTATTTTTTCCGGCAAATACAATCCTTCAAGTGATCGTTGATAAATCCCGAAGCCTGTAAGTGAGCATAACAAATCGTTGTTCCAAAGAATTTGAATCCGCGCTTTTTCATGTCCTTACTCATTGCATCGGATTCGGGAGAAGATGCCGGAATCTCGCTCAATGAACAAAAGGTATTGACAATAGGCTTTCTGTCGGGAAAGAATGAGAGAGTGTAGTCGTAAAAACTACCGAACTCCTTTTGTATAGCAAGGAATTGTCTGGCGTTGGTAATGGTCGATTTGATTTTCAGACGGTTTTTCACAATGCCTTCAAAGTGCATCAACCGTTCTACATCTTCATCGGTCATCTGTGCCACCTGCCCGGCATCAAAATCGCAAAAGGCTTTGCGATAACCCTCCCGTTTTCTGAGGATGGTTATCCAGCTCAGCCCCGCCTGGGCACTTTCCAATACAAGAAACTCAAACAGCGTCTTGTCGTCAGTCACCAAATTTCCCCACTCCTGATCATGATATTTCACATACAGTTCGTCGGTTCCACACCAACCACAGCGTCCGTTTACTATATCTTGCATAATTATTTCTTTTATACCTTGCTTTAAAACCCAATCAAACAGAAAGCAAATACTTCTTGAAGTCTGCAAATTCTTTCGTCATTTGCAAGCTCTTTTTCTCCCCTTTCATAAATTCCTGCAACTTGGCAGGTATTTCTACCGCTTCGCCAATGATACTTTCTACAGTTTCCAGGAATTTAGCAGGATGAGCAGTTTCAAGGAAGACTCCCGTTTCGCCCTGTTTCAGTCCTTCTTGCAAAGCGCGATAACCGCAAGCTCCATGAGGATCGAGCAGGTAATGATGTTCCTTCCAGGTTTCTTTCACTGTTTCGCGAATCTGCTCGTCGGTATATGTAGTTCCCGAAATCTCAGCGGAAATGTCAGCATGAGAACCGCCATACAAGTCAAGCACACGGGCAAAGTTGCTCGGATCACCTACGTCCATAGCATTGGCAATGGTTGCAACGGATGGGCGGGGATTATATTTACCTGTTTGCAGGTATTGATAGAATATATCGTTGCGATTGTTGGCAGCAATAAAACGCTTGACAGGCAAGCCCATCTTTTTGCCGAACAATCCGGCTGTGATGTTTCCGAAGTTTCCGCTAGGAACACAAATCACGGCATTGTCGGCTTTTCCGGCACGCTTCAGTTGTGCATAAGCATAGAAATAATAGAATGCTTGCGGCAGGAAGCGGGCTACATTGATAGAATTGGCGGAAGTCAGTGACAGATGTTCGTTCAGTTCCTTATCCATGAAAGCAGCTTTTACCAGTGCCTGGCAATCATCAAACGTCCCGTCCACTTCGAGAGCGGTGATATTCTGTCCCAAAGTAGTGAACTGTTTTTCCTGTATTTCGCTGACTTTTCCTTTCGGGTAGAGTACATATACATGAATACCTTCCACACCCAGAAAACCGTTGGCAACGGCACTTCCCGTATCACCGGAAGTCGCTACCAATACATTCACATCCTTCTGGCCTTCTTTCTTGATGAAGTAGCCCAGCAAACGTGCCATAAAACGGCCGCCTACATCTTTGAAAGCCAGAGTCGGTCCGTGGAAAAGTTCCAGAGAATAGATGTTGTCCGCCACTTTCACCAACGGTACATCAAAACTCAATGTATCGTACACTATTTGTTTCAGTGTATCGGCAGGGATGTCTTCGCCAAAGAAAGCATCGGCTACACGATAAGCAATCTCCTGAAAAGACAAAGTATCTATCGTATCGTAAAATTCTTGGGGAAGAGGCTTGATAGTCATTGGCATGAAAAGTCCTCTGTCGGCGGCAAGCCCTTTTACTACAGCTTCCTGCAAAGAAGCCATCGGCGCTTGTTTATTTGTACTATAGTATTTCATTGGTATTCTTTTGATTCATAAATTCTTTTATAAACTCATCTTCTTTCAACACACCGTAAATGCCGTCGCATGCCGATATCTCGTCATACGTCTGCACTTCATCCGGTTCGATGTCCGGATACCAGATAAGGAACGGTATAGGATCGGAAGTATGGGTGCGAAGTTCGCAGGGAGTAGGATGGTCAGGCAATACGGCTATTGCTACCGGTTCAT
>OGPT01001759.1_pt1 | contig 19009 bp, 18 predicted proteins | sample 1552951 | NCBI WGS metagenome assembly OGPT01 (sample SAMEA2580224, study PRJEB22360) | human gut metagenome | biome: human gut; feature: human-associated habitat; material: faeces | place: Denmark | collected 2008/2010
GGCGGAATGGTGGTGAAGCCGCAGTCAATATAGGCCGCGCCGCCGTTACCACCGTATTTTGCGGAGAAGGTATCATACTTCTCCAGCAACTGTCCATCATTCGCCAGCGCAAGGAAATCTTTGCGTTCGCTGGTAGACAGGTGACGCAGATGCCACACTTCGCGGCTCGTTTCATTGACGAATCGTTCCATGCGAATACAGGCATCATCCGGGAAACCTTCAAAATATGCTTCCCAGAGGAGTGTGTCTTCTGCAAACCGGGCGCGGATATCCTCCTCCGATTCGCCACGGCCAACAAGAAATGCCATGTGTTCATCCAGGTTATCGCGGTGGACGATTGTCCACTTGGACGAAGAGCGGAAATAGCCCTTCATTTCATCCAGACCTGGGAACGTGATATAGTTCTTTGCCACATCCATTTCCAACTCTGCCAGCGAGTAAAGCGGAAGCATCAGCAGAGTCAACAGGATGATCAGAAATCGCTTCATGATTAACCTCCCAAAAGTGTTGTGTAGTAAGGGATGTACGGTTTCATTATAGTCGTTATGATGGTTAATTTCAAGCAAATGGAGAGCAATCAACAAAAAGCACTGAAGTTTTACTTAATGAGCAGAATATCTGCAAAAAATAACAGGGGTTCTGGTTGCGCTTTTACTGTACTTTGCAAGAAAATATTGCCTACATACGTTATAATGTATAGACAGCCATTCATTTCCGCGTATAGAGGAGCATCAGTATGAAGAAGTTTGCATTCATTCTCATTGCTGTACTACTGCTGGCAATCTTTCAGCAAGCCTGCGCCCAAAGTGAAATCCCGCAGGAAATACTGGACCTGTATGAAGAGCACTACGGCACATTGAACTTTGACGGTCTGTTTTTCTTCGACATGCCGGACGGCTCCGAAGTCTGCATTATGTATGGTGCTTCAGGATATATGGACATTAACCGCAGCACAGATGAGAGAAAGGAAAGCTGGGTAACAGAATCCCAGATTTCGCCCATTGATGGATCATGGCAAATTGCCTTTGTTCGTCACGACTCACTCACTCCACGTGTTGACGGTTCATATTTTCCTGACGAGCTTGGGTTTGATTTGGTATGCGAGAAGACTGGACGGCAAATATCATACCACTACAACGGCACAGATTTCGTGATCTGCGGCTGGAAGAACCCCCAGAAATATCAAGGCGAAGCAATTTTGAATGGTACGACGTTGGCGTTCTATAAAGCTGGTACATCCTCTCCTGAGTATACCACGACGCTGGGGGCGGGCTTTGACACCATCATGACAGAATATGATGATCTGCCGTTTACATCTGACGAAGCCAGACAGAAAACCGCGATTACTGTGGACATGATTCAGAATTACTATCCAGGCTATACGTTGTTCTCGCACTATTTGGGCAACTACCAGTCGGAAGCACGTGCGGAGTATTGCAAAACCAAGGATGGCACACTCTATGTGATTCGCGCAGAATTCAACAGTGCCGACGAAACACCCTACGCATATGAATGTATGCCCATCCCGCTGGCACCGAGCTTTGTTGATCGTCTGCAAACAGAAAACATGTCTGAATTGCTTGACCTCAGAGCTTCCACGGATTTCATTCTGACGGAAGGCGTGCTCGATACTGGGCGAGTTCCGGTGTTCGGAAAGATAGTCAACAGTCATTTGCAGGATCGGGCACTTATTCTCCTGACAGAAGAAAACGGCAAGCGTTACCTTCATATCGTTGAAGAGAACAATGGTGCCTATTCTGTGCAGACTTCGCGGCAGCTTCCGGATGGAACCTATCTGGACATCTTCCATACAGGGAATGGCGGCGTTCAGCTGGAATGGCAGGACGATGAGGGAAATTATTGCACGACAAGCTATACTCGAAGAGCGGATGGTGTATGGCACCTCAGCTGGACAATCTATTGCGGAATTGAGTGGGAGTATAACGCTGGAAGCTCAAACGGTGTCTACTTCGGAAGTATGCCCGACCTGTCTCCAATGGTTGTTGACATAGAGCAGGTTCCGCGCAATAGGGCTGAACTGATGCCACTTGTGGATCGCAGCGAGTGGGCCGTCGTGAACAATCCTGATCCTGCTGACAGGCTTCACCTTCGCACCGAACCGAAACGTGACGCCAAGTCGCTGGGCAAATTCTACAACCGTACTCCTGTTAAGGTGCTGCAGACCAAGGGCGATTGGTGCAAGGTTCAGATTGGTGCCGATGGCTATCTGACCGGTTGGATGATGAAGAAGTATCTGGCCTTTGGCAACCAGATGGATGCAGTGGATTGTGCATTCCCGGATAAAACCTTCGTAGAAGGACGTGAATTCAGTCTGCTATATGACACGACAGAGCTGAAGACGCATCATCCTGCTTCCGGTGCATACTGGATTGTAGGCGTTGTTGATGATGAACTGTATATTATTGTAACACTCAATGGTGAATCGGGGTATCTACCGCAGGAATGGTTATGGGATGGGAACGGCTAATCGAGAAAAATGACGTTGCTGTTCTGTTCACAGATTCTCCTGATAATAACGACAAAGTCTTTCACACAAGGAGGAATTCAATATGCGTAAGAAGTTGTTATTCTTAATCATTCTTGCGACTGCTATGTGCATTGCCGCCCCGGCAATGGCAGATTACTGTGACAAGATGCCCCAGATTGTCATAGATGAGCTCAAAGAGGAAGGGCATCAGGATCTCAGCGTAATTGCTGATTACATCGAAGTGTTTCTTCCTGATGGGACGAAGATCGGGTTCTCTATCACCACAGGTGGCTTTATGGATGGGTACAGGTTTGAAGGTGATGGATTTCGTTATTATTTACAGACTTATCCTGTAGATGGTCTGTGGAACATTGCGTTTCGCCGTCATGACACAACAACGCTGCGTCCTGATGGAAGCTATTATCCGGATGAGAGCGGCTTTGATCTTGTTAATCGGAATAATGGAGACTACATCGCCTACCACTATGATGGAGAATATATTTCGGTATGTGGTTGGCGAAAGGCTTCCGATTATTTGGGACATGTCATCCTTGACGGACATCAACTGTCGTACTATCCGGATGGCACAAAAGCAGCTGAAGCCGTCTTCACATTGGATGATGATCTGGTAACTTGGATTGGAGATTTTGACAAACTGCCCAGTACGCCCGAAACTTTGCGAGAAGTTTTAGCGATCACAGAAACACACATAGCGCATCTCTTTCCTGGATATACGCTTCGCAGCCATCGATTATACAATTTTGGATACGATGCTGAAGCAATCTACAGCAAAATAGAGGGCGGATGCCTCTATACCAAGCGTGTTGTGTTCTCTGCTGGCAATGACGATATGAATGTGACAGACGCCATACCCGTACCGCTCTCGGCTACCCTCCTGAAGCGACTTGAAACAGAGCCGCTCAATGAACTGATTTCGACACATGGAAACTCAGATCTGTTTCTTGTGGAGGATGCGATCGATCTGAATCGCGTGCCGGTTCCTGGCGTGATCGTTGAATTAGATGTCCAGACGAATGCGTTGATCCTCCTGACAGAAGATGATACAGGTACACGGTATCTACACATTGCCACAAAAAACGATACTGGCTATGATGTGCAATCAACCGCCCAACTACCTGCTGGTACTGGTTTGGATCTGATCCATTCAGGTGACGGGGAGATATACTTGGATTGGGCAGAGGAAATATCGGGAGAAGTTCGTTATCGCTCGGCAGGCTTTACAAGACGCAGCGATGGTAAATGGGCGTTGCAATGGGTGATGAACGGCGCTACTGATGCCAATGACTACACAGTTCGTTATTGTGGTGTCTGCTTTGAATACACACCCGGCAGCACAGATGGCTTGTGCATTGGTTATCTTCCGAGCAGTTTTTTACCGGAATGCGATCTTTCGGCACTGCCAACAAGCATGGAGCAGGCAATAGCGGCGGTAGATCGTTCGGGATGGGCAAAGGTGAACAATCTCGCCCACGAAGAACAGCTGCATCTTCGTAAAGAACCTAACATATACGCTCCTTCTCTGGGCGAGTTCTACAACGGCGCCCCTGTACGGGTTATCAAGGAGCAGAACGGGTGGTGTCAGGTTGAGATTGGCACGGATGGCAGATTGGTTGGCTGGATGATGAAGAAGCACCTGGCCTTTGGCGATCAGATGGATGCTGTGAGCTGTGCTTTCCCCCAGCTCACGCTACGGGAAGAGTATGAAGACAAGTCTATGTATGCAAACATGGTCATGGAGAAAGAAGTCAGCGTGAATGGTCCTTTATGGATCACAGGTGTGGCAGGGGAAAATCTATATGTTATCGTAACTGAATATGGACAAACGGCTTATGCACCGATGGAATGGTTCTGGGAAGGTAACGGCTAAGGAGGACTATCATGGGAAAGAGATTGATGACTTTACTAATGATCTGCCTTGCTGTGTTCAGCGTAGCTACCGCTGAGAGTACAGCTGCTGTGTATGAGAAAACGATCAATGTCCATGAATCTTTATCGCCATACATCATTCGTATAACAGATACCGGGGAAGATACCGCCGATATGGATTCGGATAACATCCTGCTTGTTGAGGTTTTCTCCGAGAATGGCGAACTGCTTCAATCCTTCACATATTTCTCCAACGAATCACCCGAATACGATGGTGCGGCTGCGTTGGTCATGGCAAAAGACCTGAACTTTGACGGTTATAGCGATCTGATGCTGTTGTCAGCAGCTGGTGCTCAGAATGTCTACTATGCTTTCTCTCTCTGGGATGTCGAGGAGCAGCAGTTCCGGCCTGTCTATAGCGATTGTGTATGGCTTCGTGAGGAAGCACGCTTTTCTGACGAAGCCGTGCAGATTGAGCTGTGCAATTTGGAGATTTTCCCTGAACAGCGGATGTTGCTGTCCTCTGATCCAGATGGCTTCTATTATTTAAGAGAGAGCTTCTATATGTTTGACGGAACCTATTATCTGGTGCCAAAGTATATCTGGGATGTCTATCGTGCTGGCGATGGTATGATTGGCGAAACATTAATAGAGTCCATGACCCAACTTCAAATTCTGTGGGACGAGCAGTATCCGGAAGACTGGTATTATGGTCAAGACGGTTCCGGTGTTGTAGCCTCTGAGCGGAGAAACGCTGTGCATGAAGCAGCTCTGAGCGGGGCTCAAAAGAAAAGAATGCGGGTTGCCAATGTGGATTGGGTCAACCTTCGAAAACAGGATAGTAAGTCTTCCCCGTCGCTGGCGAAGATCAATGAGGGTGAAAATGTAACTGTCCTTGTGGATGCCTGCGGACCTGATAATGGCTGGGTTAGAGTGCTGTATAGTCTGGGCGAACATCATACACTTTCTCAAGATGAACTCGATACTGGACGCACTACTTTGACCGGCTATATCTGGCACAGTTTTCTGGAGCCGGTTGAGTGAGTGCTTAGGACTATAGTTGGCTGGTATAGGCAAGAAAGGAGCAATCGAATGAAGAAGTATGTGAAGATGATCTTTCTGGGATTGCTGTTCGTAATCCTACTCATTGGCGTGGCGGCTGCTACAGATAGCCTATGCGTTCTGTATTCTGCTAAAGGTAGCATTTCAATCTTACCTCATGACAACATACTCTATGAGGCACCGGTCGAACAATCAACATGCAATCACAACTTTATTATCCATACAAACGGAGAAGAAATGATCTACCCAATGGATGATTATTTCTGTTGCTGTGTCAAAGTGATCATCAATTCAAAGATGTGCAGTCTATGCACGGAGCCGGGATATGAGCTTCAATATGAAATGATTCCGCATGATGATGATAACGGAATCTGTAAGAATTGTGGAAGGGTACCCTTTACCCCGGCAGTAGCCATTCCGCTTTCCTAATGTACTGATTACCATACTACGAAGGAGAATAGAAAATGATTCAGCATATGAGAAAGATTTTTGTTTGTTTTCTTTGCGTCTGTAGTGTGGTTATCATTGCTTGCACCGCACAAGCAGCATCATCGCAGCTCCCTGAAGAAGTGCTTGATGTGCTTGAGACAAAATGGCCAGACTGGCAGATCCCGACTGTCACATATAAATCATCAGATGGTAAGTATACTGCTGATAACACGCCAGCTTCGTATTACTATGATGAGCATGGTCATGCAGCCGCTTTTGCTGTGCTTTCAAAAGATGGCAGGAATCGGCTCGTTATTCTGGAGAAAAAAGGTGGAACCTGGAAGGTTGTTGGAAACTCAACATCTGCTGTTTTCCAAGGGAAGTGGATTCCCTTCATTTCGTGCGAAATATATGGTCAATTTGATTTCTACTACTCCTATCGTCTGTATGAGGAACCGATTTACTATGTGTTTGAGAGAAAGAATGATGGTCACTGGTACCTGACTCAATATGACTATAGTTCTGACAAGGATGGACGTATTCGTATTTCCGTGGCCTCGGATTGTCTGACTTACAAAACTGAAAGCAACGGGAATAAATCAACAAAGGTATACGGTGTGTTTGCCAATCAATTCAGTCAATTCTCGCTGTCCAATTTACCTCTGACAATCTCAGAAGCACGAACTGCATTAACAAATCCTCCCAAGATTCCGAGTGGAACCTTAACTGCGGAGCGAATCAAATTTAGCTCAGGTAAAAAGTACCCTGTATACCAAGGCCCCGGAAAGGAATATGGTCGCGCTGCGAATGGCAAAGCAAGTGTCAGTACGAATGACTGGATTCAAGTATTTGGTGAAGAGAATGGCTATATCATGATCCAATACGACATTTCAAAGAACCAGTATCGTATCGGGTGGATTGAAGCAAAAGCTTTGCCGTCAGGTAAAAAAGTAGATGAATTCGCATTCCAGCCGGTGCAGGGCTTCCTTCCGCCGGAAACACACTTGACAGATGACCCACTTAACTCTGAAAAGGTTGTTCTCACGTTGACTGAGGGGACAACTGTAAAATGGTTGGCCAGCATGGGTGACTGGGCTTATGTTGAAACGACCTCTGGTACTCTGATACGTGGCTTTGTTCCCAAAGATTCCATTGCTATACATACATTCCCTGAACAATATGATGCAGCGGATAATGTTGAGGTCGATCCCGTACCGTCCATAAAAAGCGGTGATAGGATCTACGTGATCCTTTCCTCTGCCCTGTCCGACCCAACAACGCACACTGAGCTTTTCAGCGATAGCAAGTATCGCGGTATCATTGCCCTCATCGAAGCTGAAGGCATTACCATTCCGGATGAGCTTCATAATCAGAGTGATGTGTATATCTATGATGCTTCCATGCGCCTCCTTGAAGCAGAATGGGGGCCGTACCATTCCTGGTCCATCGAACAAAAACATCAATTTGATCTTTTGATGGTTTCTGCCAAGCAGATTCCGTACTGCTTCAATCTGCTTCCGAGTGATACAGAATTGTCACAAGAAGCTGCGCTCGGCAAGGCTCTTCAGGCTATCTCTGAACGATATGGCGTGACGGTTGACGTAACGAAAACGCCTAATGAAGCCGTGTTCTCCTATTATCTTGCAGACGCGAAGACATATAAAGCAATGTGGCGAATCGGTGTGACTGATCAGGACGCAGCTTATACAGTCCATTTGCTGGATGGTGAAGTAATACTCTGCAAACAAGAACGTATGACCTCAAATCTTGATTTGGAGTACGACACCTTGTGTGCGGAGAAAGGTGCGTTTTTTACTTGGAATTTGGAGGATAAAATGCACTATGCTCAATCCCTGCCGGTAAAGCTCGCTGCTGCAGAGAAATCCGGTACGCATCCGATGAACGAAAATGATTTGGGTGCCATTGCAAACTATGGATTCTGCTTGCCGACTGCGGAATGCATATCACAGGATGACGCTTATCAGATTGCGGTTGCGGCTACTTCTCAGGAATATGGATTACCTGAAGGCTGGGAAGCTCAATCGGAAGTGTACTATTCTTTCTTTTTCAAGCCTGAAACAGGATATACATGGCGTGTGATTTTCTGGAAGACAGGCAATGCATCCTACCCCAGCGGTGTGGTGGATCTGGACGCCTTAACAGGTGACATCATCCGCATAGATAAGAATGGGACAATGCCTAATGAGTATATACCCTGGGCTGATCGGATCTGAATGCCCAATATTGAGTGGGTATGAGCCGAGATATATTGTTTCAGAAATAGCCAACCCAGTCGATTTGCCTATAAGGATGTGTACAGTCATTCTACTTCTATGACTGTACGTGTTGCATTCAGCATCGAGGCATATGATTGGGGTCAGCCGGTTTGGAGTGTAACTGGCAAGAAGAAACACAGGCTTACTAACACAAGAGAACCAGCTGCCCAAACAGCTGGTTCTCTTATTCATTCGTAACAAATTTAGAAAACATGCACATCCTACTCTTTGTTTCGTCTAACTTATTGAGGGAACTATTTCATGATGCGCCCGACAAAATACCCTTCATCAGTGAAGACTGTCAGGCTGACTCTCTTTCCGTGCTTGCACGTTGTGCGCAATCGGGTGAATGTCCCCTCAGATGCAGAATTGGGGTCCCATACGGATTCAAGGATAGAGGTAATGGGGTGCTTGGTATCCTCTGATGTTAAGATGGAACAGATACACCCTGACCTGTCATTGCATACTGAGATGTACATGAGCGAGCAGATGGCGATTAGTACAGACAGGATGATGATCAGCTTCTTCATAGGTTCCTCCATGAATCGATCAGGCCAAGATGATTTGATAAGGCTGGATTATAGGCGATTATCCGTTCTTTCGCTGTGCAAATTCAAGTGTCTTTGCTGCACCACCGAAACCTCGGATCACATAGGCTACGACAATATCACTTTCACGCACCATCCACTCGTTACGGCGTGATATGGCGTATCGCTTCGGCACAGATTCCAGTGGCGGATATACTGTTTCATCATAGCCATCGGTAAGCATAGTGCTATTGAGATATGGCAAGACTAATACGATACGAATGCCAGGATACTGATGCTTCAGACTACGCAGGGTCGCAGCACACATATGGTCGAAGTGACCATACCCGCCGCAATAAAATTCTGAGGCTCCTTGTGCAATCAGCTCTGTACATACCATGCAAAGCCATTGTCTTACATCCTCCTCGTTGTACACCTCTTTATGACCACAGAAGGTAACTCTCATTGATATCACCTCGGATTTTTGTCGATATACTATCACAAATGCGCGCAATAGTACAGTTACAGGGACTATTTCATTCTTGCGCAATACTAATATATTAGTACAGCGACAGGGATGGTGATGTGATGAAGCTGAATCAAGCAATAAGTGAACGGTTGTCTGAGCTGCTGAAAGAGAAACAGATGACGCAGTACCAACTGTTTATGAAGAGTGGCGTACCGAAATCAACCATTGGCAATGTAATCAACTGCTCTTATGATTCGGTAAAGCTGCGGATCATTCATGAGATGTGTCAAGGCTTGGGAATCGACATCCCCAGATTCTTTGACTCTCCGCTCTTCTCCGAATGTAACCTTGATCCTTAATGGCTCCAGCGCATCACAGCGTTGGAGCTTAATGTTTCTTCGGGGGTGAGTTATTCTTAAGAAAGGTACACTCAGCGCTATTAGTAAACGCACTGTTTCAGTGGGCGGTTTCAAGAGATCGTGGCAGCAACTGTTACGAAACACCCACCGCTATTTGGCTTGTACATTGTTGTTTTCGACATGAAGAGTGCGGTTCATGTAGAATTATACCGCTGAAAATATGCTATATCAACATCAAATTCACATTGATGCTGTGCGTAATGGCGCAGATGTCGTAATACAATACTCTGTGATGGGAGGTGAGTTGATGGAACTGGATTTCATCAGAAATCGCATTACAGAGTTGAGAATCAGAAAGGGTGTTTCTGAGTATAAGATGAGCCAAGACTTAGGCCATAGCAGAAACTATATTCAGGGCATAACCTCCGGGAGAAGTTTGCCATCGGTTCAGGAACTACTGTACATATGCGATTACTTAGGAATTGAACCGGCTGCGTTTTTTGATGAGCAAAAAGATGAACGCATTTTAGTACAGAAGGCACTGGAGGGAATGCGGGATCTGCCAGACAAAGATCTGCTCACGCTTATCTCCCTGATTGATAGGCTGAAGGAAAGCGTTCAATGATAGACCGTAACGCAGACAACCCTCCGCATGGTGTATTTCATGCGGAGGGTTTTTTTCAGTTCAGCATTCAGCTGCCTGATGCATAGATGACACCTTGAATATCGTTGGCCTCCGTTATGAACAAGTTGCACCAGAGCTTCAGGAGCACTATAATAGATTCAGTTTCATTCACTAAAAAATTATTTCCACAAAACGGGACAAGACACCTGTATGTTTCGTGTATATAAGTGAAGGAGGTGATCGGAATGGAACAAGCTGTGGTACCCAGCTATGTTCGAGAGCAGAGAATGACTCAATGGGTTGAGAACTATGCTGATGACATTAAGAAAGTCTGCTTTATCTATTTAGCCGATCGCACCCAGGCCGAGGATGCACTACAAGATACATTTCTAAAAGCCTGGAAAAGTATGCAAGCATATGAACGTAAGGGGATAGAAAACGACAAGGCTTGGCTAATGCGTATCGCTATTAACGTATGCCGTGACTACCACCGTAGCGGTTGGTTCAAGCATATCGATAAGCGTCAGGACATGGATGACATTACCGCCATCTACGCAGATCGAGCCGTGCAAGACCCTGAAGATCATGAATTGGCTATGGATATTTGCCGTTTACCTGAAAAGTATAAGCAAGTTGTGTTGCTGTACTACTATCAGGGGATGAACATGCGGGAGGTTGCTCATGCGCTGGGCGTTCCTGTTTCCACAGTCCAACGAAGATTAAGAAAAGCAGAAACGCTATTGAAAGCAGAATTGATGGGAGGTGAGGAATGTGACGGTTGAACAAAAGCGCAAGCGCATCCAGCGTGTTCTCGATGCTGAATTTGTTGACCTAAACACTACTCAAGCCCAGCGTAATCGTATTCTCGCCAACACAATTGGCAGAGAACATGAAGCGGTTTCGCACATCCCGCACGAACATCTCCTTGCCCGCAAACAAGGAGGAGAAAGTGTGCGTTTGAGAACAAAGATGTCCTTCAGCCTGGTGCTGGTATTGATTCTGTTTTGTCTCAGTATTACAGCATTTGCTGTAGGTATCCTTATCAACGGTTACTATGAGCGTGTAGCGCAAATGGATGCAAGCGGTCAAATGACCACTTGGGAATTGGACGAAAAGATCGGTTTTGTCAATGTCATGCGTGAGTTTGAATTCACGATGGATGAGACGGACTATTCGATCATGATGGACGAATCGAAACCGGTTGCAGAACGTGAGGCAGCAGCGGATCGTATCATTCAGCAGCGATATGGTGAACTGATTCGTGCCGAAGTTGAACAGTGGTATCAGCAACCCGAAGATATTACTGATGTTGCTCCCAATGAAGTGATTATCTTCCAGGAGCGCTACATGGCAGAGCACCCGGATGGTATCAGGACAAAGGAAGATTACATTCTCTATACTGACGCCCTTGGTTACTACCTGCGTGACGTCTACTATCCCGCCTACCAGGCGGAAGCTCAGAATCATACAGATGGCTCGGCTCCTATTCCAGTTGGTACCGAGGCAGATGCTGAATCTGCTCTGATCAGCACAATGACAGAAGTATATGGATGGGATAGTGTTGCTGCTGGTCAGGTTGATCCTCAGATTGTCTGGGATGATGAATATCAGATCTGGATTGTTACTGGGGAGGTCAGCAAGGAGTCAATGACATCGGCTTTTAACCCTGTGCTGAAGGGCCCGAACATCACCGAAACACAGACTGGTTATCAGTTGACCATTCTCGTGGATACCAAAGGCAACATAGCATCGTCAAGTCTGGATAAAGATGCCTTTATTGCCGAACACAAGAACGATGTTGATCCAGTCATCGAAATTAGCAGCGAAGACGCTACCACGAAAGTGAAAGCCGCTGTGATAGAGAAGTTCGGCATTTCCGAATCTGATCTTGACCTGCTGTTCTATGATGTTGAGTTTGGTGGCTATGGTGAAGGTAATGCCCTGTTGGATCGCTATGTTTTCCATACGCATTATGCAGTGGATAAGCAGAATGTATATGGTGCGGTAATCAACAGAGTAACCGGAGAGGTAACAGATGTCATCAGTTATCGGAGAGAGGATATGTCTCCTGTCTGGCAGCTTCTCTTCTATTCTGCAGAAACGGAACAGAACCAAAGTTGGTATGCCCGCTGGTCATTTGAAAGTAAGCAGCAGTTGCTAATTCACCTGAAGAATTGCGGGATTAACCCGGATCATCCCATTTGGGAGAGCGAATCTCCCACGGAAGAATCGATCGACTCGTTTGTTGCTGAAGTATGCAATGTACCGGGATACACCTCTGTCATCAACACTGCTGTAATGGCGCGTGCGCTACTCGGAACTACGGAAGAGTGGACCAACGCCGACCTGGCTCTCTACGCACAGCTTGATGAGAACTATCACTTGGGCAGTGCAGATGCAGTATCTAACCTTCAGCCTGACGTGTCTGAGATTGATGCAGATGCAGCGATTGCTGTTACAAAAACCGAGTTTGCAGATGCATGGAATCTTGATTTCAGTTCTATGGCGGATTGGAACTTTGAATCACAGCAGGTGCATGATGACTTCCTCGGAAGAGCAATGGTCTACTATCGCGTTAACATCACTATCCCCGCAGACGAAGCTGTTCGTTTCTATGGGCGGAATAGTTTCTCTTACAGGGTGTTGATTGACGGCACGATGGTTGATGCCTCTACTATGCCTGAATGGTACAGTCCTAAACAGGAAAAGGCTCTTATTGAGGAGCGTCTGCTGTACGACAATGAGACCTTCCGTATGTTTGATCGATATGCACAGAAGAACAACCTTCTGATGGATTACGAGGACTTTTTCCATTGGCCATTGGAACATAAGAAAGCATGTGCAGATGAGATGAGGGGTATCATCCAGCAAAAGATTGCAACCGATCCCGATTATGGTGATCCGCGTCTGATTGCATTTGCCGGTCATGTATACGGAACCCCCAACGAATCAATGATTGCGGAGCAGGATGCGATCTCTGCTGCATGGAAAGTTCTCCAGACTACGTTTAGCCTAACCGATCTTGAACTGACATACCTTGCACCTGAAATCGTTCTGCTGGATGTTACTGATCAGGACAAGCCATACTACCAGATTGGTTTTTCTGCAGAAGAAAAGTGGAATGGTGCTCAATGGGTAAACATGCAACCGTCCACATACTATGTAGTTGAAGTAGACGCCATCAATGGTGAAGTCATCACCACCTATACCTTCTCTCGCAATGATGGAGAAACAGGTGTTGATGCTTGGGACCGTTGGTATTGATAAGGAGTGAATTAAATGAAACGATTCCTGATACTGATCGCAGCATTCATTTTCCTATCATTGCCTGCACTGGCAGAAGAACGAATTGACCTGAGTACCAACGGAAAGGATCAGCTATATGCATACGCACTGCCGGACGGACGCACCATTTTCGCTGGTAGTGCATCAACCAAAGGTAACTATCAGGATAGTCGAGCAAGGTTGCTTTGTATGAACTCCGACGGTACGATTGCGTGGGACTATCTTCATCCCGCAAAAGGTAACTGCTCATTTGGGAATGTGCAGCTCCTGCCTGATGGAACACTCGGTGTTATTCTCAGAAACAGTCCGAATCAAGACACAAAGGAAGTTCTGATCTTCAAGTTTTCGCTGGACGGCCAGATTATTGGTGAACCAGTCAGCATCTATACTGATGATATTCTGGTTTCTGGTGTTACGGAGGATTGCATCTCATACGTTGTAATCCCTGGTGATGCCCAGTCGTATTATCGTTACTTTGTTGATTGGGAAGGCAACATTCTTTTCCGCCTTCACTCTGAGAGCACAATCTCAGGCGGCTTTGACATGATTCCAGCAGATGATGGAGTCGTTCTTTCCGGTTCGGATATCGACTATCCTTCGCCAGCCAAGATCGTCAAACTGGACTTGTACGGGAATGTACTTTGGGCAAAAACCCTCCAACCTACTTTGCCTGAAGCGCACGCAGACTTATCTAACTCAGAAGCCCTGGTAGATGGTGGATTTGTTGCTCGACTGTTTGAACGATCTGAAGCTTCTGGCTACGGCTCAAATCTCTTCATTGTTCGTTTCAGTCATGATGGGTCGATCCTTTGGCAGCAATCATTGTCTGATGAATACCCGAAGTTGAGGCAGGTAAACGATATTATCGCGTATGGAGATTATATTGTTGTTGCCATACCTTCTGAAAGCTACCATGGTGACAAGCCCTATTCGTACCTTTGGCTCGATGCAAAGACCGGAAAGATTATAGGGACGACAGAGCATATGATGACTCCCGGCCTTACGAATTATGGTGGAGATTTCGTTGTGCTGGATAACGGTTTGTGGATTAGGCGCGATCTCCGAAAGAACATTGAGAACGACCGAATGGCTGAATTGGACAGCGGAGATGAGGTGCTTGTGAAAGTGCCCGAAATCTGAGGGCGAGCCGGGGACAAAAGTAGCAAGCAAGGCATATGGTGCCCCATAATGCAAATTGCTTGTTGGTGGAGTATCCCCCAATCCCCCCAGAACGCATGAATAGATCATGCGGCTACGCACCTAACGGCGCTTATTCCGGTACATTCGTCCCGGAGAGCAAACACAAAACACCACAAAAAAAGGACACGCAACAGAGCGAGTTTCACTTCGCTTTGCTGCGTGTCTGTTTGTTTTGGTTTGCTCATCGTTGAGCAGAACGATCAGGTCGTTGCTGCTCCTGCTGCTGGGCAGCAAGCTCACGAAGGAGATCCACCCGTCGCTGAACAAGGGCGATCTGGTTCAGGTTGCGTCGCAACTGCTGCATTTTTGCATAGTCCTTTTTCTTTTGTTCCAAGATCGTGGAGTATTCAATCTGCAGCATCTTGGATGTAGGAAGTTTCTTTACGCCCAGTTCATCAAACGCCTTCTTTGCTGCTTTGTGCAGGAGGATGTCTCCCTCATGCTCTGCAAGGAACTTCTTTGAATAGCCGGATTTCCGATAGGCGGTATACACATCGCGTGTCTTGATGTAGTTGAGAATGTGGGTTCTCAACACAGCAATCGCACTCAATCGTGCTTCTGCGGCTTTCACCTTTTCGTTGAGCTGGTGGATTTGATTCACCTGATCCTCTACCGCTGTGCGAAGCAGATCATACTGGAAGAGGTTGTTGTCTTCCAGATAGTTGATGGTATTTGCAACCTCTTTTGCGGTCATTACCTTCGACCAGACACTCGGATTCTGTGCAATGATCTTGATCTCAAGAACCAGATCTTCCTTCACGACAGCCCGACGGCGGGGTGTATGCTTACGGGAGCCGGACATCACAGCATTCAGCACATCAACGCTATAATCCTCACCCAACGTGTCAATCCTTTTGAATTTCTGCTGCCCCGGTCCGCGTATGCTGATCGTTTTTCCACGCTTTACATCACAGCCGGATGCAATCAGCAGCGCTAACAATTCATCAAGATCACGGGGCTTCTTTTCAAGTGCAGCATCAATCAGTTGACGAATCTCTTCACGATGTGGTACAGCAGCTTGATTGCCACGCCACTTATTATAGCTCTTACCATGGCCTTTGGGTTCTTCCACAATCGAGTAACCATTCTCGATACAGATCAGATCATTGAGCCGTCTGACTGCTTTTGCTGAGCCGATGAAGTTTCGGAACTTGCGGTCACACTCCAGCGTAACAGCATTGAAAATGATGTGGTTGTGAATATGCTTCTTATCCGTATGAGTGGCAACAATGAACGCTTGATTGCCGTGTGTGAAGCGCATGGCAAGTTCATATCCCAGACGATTCGCTTCCTGTGGTGTAATTTCTCCGGGCAGAAAAGACTGACGTACATGATAAGCGATAATATCATCCTTGCCACGATAGCGTCCTGTTCGTTCCAGATACTCTCGTTTTGCAAGCATAAACTCCGCATCAGCAGTGCGTGGATCGCAAGCATAGCCAGTGATTAACTCGCCCTTTTCAGTCTTTTTAGGATTCGATGCATAGTCAATCGTTTCCTGAATAGCCCTGCTGGTTGTACGATCCTTACCTGTATGTAGTGGCATGATGCGTGTCGTTGCCACTGTTTCACCTCCCTTCAAAAAGAGGACGGCCTGCACACGGCAGACCGTCCATTGTCCTGTTTAGAATACCAGACGCCACACAAATCCTCGCAGATTGTCCACGCCTTTCCAGCAGCATTCCGCGATCCATGGGAGGCCGTAGGGGCTTACAGCCCACGCAATGCCCACCATGATGAAGCCGTTTTGCCAGTTCCCGGAGAGGAACAGCAGCAGCGCAAGGAACATGAACAGCGAAGATACGATGGACAGAACACTCTTGGAAAGAGCGAGGAACACACCCAGCACAAAGGTCAAAGCGGTTATCACAAGCATCACAGGTGCCAGCAGAATCTTCAGCAGAAAGCGGATCACGATCATCATCAAGTCCTCCTTTCGTGTATCCCTTCACTAACATTATCCTCTCTTTCAGAGGAAAGTGCAAGGATGCGACAATTCAGATCTCGCCCAACCGGATCAGCAGTTTTCGCAGACCCTCCCATATCTGCTCCTGCTGTTCCTGAATCTCTGACAGCTCCGACTGATACATATTGCCGCCCTCGTTGAGACGCTTTGCAATCTGGTTTGTGTTGTTGCCCATGTAGCGCATGAGTGACACCAGCTCCTTCAACTCCGGAATATCCAGCTTGAGAACCATACCGTCTATGGCCATTTTTCTGAGATATGCGCCGCGATTATCTGTGGGAATCTGCTTCATTCTGTTCTTGATCATATCCAACTCAGCGGGTGTTACCCAAAACCGGACAAGGATATCACGCTTTCGGTTTGCATTGCTCATCGCTCTGCATCCTTCCGTATCGGCGTCTTCTTTCCAGAAGGAACACCGGCAACCTTCAGCTGCTCTTTCACGGAGGGACGATCCTGTTCCCGTTCCTGCTTCCGTGCCTGAGACATGAACAGATTGACCAGTCCGGGGTGAGCATACCCTACTACATAGGCGGTCGTGCGATCCACTCCACGGACATCCTTATCATCAGGTACGAAGATCGTGGACGCCCACAGCTTGTTATCATCGCTGATGCGGGGATCACGGTCTTTGTACCGGGCGGTAGCAGCCAGCACCATGTGGGTACGGTCAAACCCAAACCGATCAACGACCTGTTTGACGGCTGCGGAGTTAAGACGGTTGTCGCTGTAATTCTCCCGAATGGCAGCATCAATGGCCTTGCTGCAATCAACATTCGCCTGATACGACGCCCGGTATACAGGCAGCTCATCGTGCTCACGCGCATAGGCAGCAGAGTGCGGATAGATCGGCAAGCCGGTCATCTGCTGAGCTTCCAGAGTATCCTTGGCACACTGCTCCACACAATCCCAGACATGCTCCATGTGGGGCGAATCAGTATGCTCCAGCTTGCTGAAGATCGCTGCAAGGGGCTTATCCATATCCAGCAGAACAGACGCATATCGGTCAGAAAGATCGTTGTACTCAAGGCTCAGCAGGATGTCCTCACGCATGACATAATCGTATGCATGACGGAGGATTTCTTCGGGCGTCTGCTCCAGTAGCCAGGATCTGAACTCATCCTGCTCTGCAAACATCTTCTTGTACAATGCCGTATTCAGTTCTTCATTGGTCATTATCTTGCCTCCTCTCTGTGATTGGGTCGGGTGGGATTGCCGGGTCTGCCGGGTTGTCTGAGTGCATCCTGAATGGACTGCTTCTCATCCAGATCAGGAGCCTTGGAAGGCTTGCGATCCATGTTCAGCTTCGCATCCAGCTCCGCCAGACGGGCGCTCTTGGTCTGCAGTTCAGCTTCCTGCGGGAAGGGTTTGCCCACTTCTGCTCTGGCAGCTTCCATCTGCTGACGCTGGTTTTCCAGTTCAGCCTGTGCCGCTGCCAGTCGGTTGGGAATGTTGGCAAGGGCGTTTTCGATACGCACCAAATTGCCACGGGCATCGCTGCCCAGCTCCACTTTGTGGGACATCTGCCCGCGCAGGGTCAGGTAGAACAACTGCGAGAAAGGTTCAAAAGCGATGCTCATATCCAGACCACGATAGTGACCGACAGCCACATCCTGATTGGATTTTGCAGCACCCTTACAGGCGTCCAGCAGAGCTTCGCCAGCCTTCTCTTTGTCCATGATCCGCTTGCCCATGACCTCCATGCCGACGAAGTCTTTCTCCGGCAACGGGTGGGCAGCCAGCGTTTCAAGGTCAGCCTGGAAGCCGGTAATGAAGCCGCGCTGCTGCTCCATCACCTGCGGGAAGTACCGCAGCAGCTGATCTTCCAGACGATACTGCTTGCTCTGATGGTCGGCTTTCATGAGGCGGAGTCGCGCCACATCAATGTCCAGATTCATCTTCTCCTTGATGGTCGGATCACCGGCACATAGCGCCTTGATCTCCGCATAGGACAGGGCTGTTTCGTCCACATCCTCACAGGAGCGCACAGGAGATTTACTGGTCATGATCTGGGAAATGAACTTTTGTTTGTTCTCCACCGTCTGCCACAGGTAGGCGTCAAAGGTCTTTTCAGTGACATACCGATAGATGAACACTTCCTCATTCTGATTGCCCTGACGGACAATTCGACCAGCCCGCTGTTCCAGATCACCGGGACGCCAGGGACAGTCGAGATCATGCAAGGCCACAAGCCGGTCCTGAACGTTGGTGCCTGCGCCCATCTTGGCTGTGCTGCCCATGAGGACACGCACCTGACCGGAGCGCACCTTGCCGAACAGTTCTTTCTTCCTTGCTTCTGTATTGGCGTCATGGATGAAGGCGATCTCTTCCGCAGGGACGCCCATGGAAATGAGCTTTGCACGGATGTCATCGTACACGCTGAACTCCTGATTCTCCGCCCCGGAGGTTCCCTTGGGGGTGGAGATGTCGCAAAAT
>OGPT01001766.1_pt1 | contig 18932 bp, 9 predicted proteins | sample 1552951 | NCBI WGS metagenome assembly OGPT01 (sample SAMEA2580224, study PRJEB22360) | human gut metagenome | biome: human gut; feature: human-associated habitat; material: faeces | place: Denmark | collected 2008/2010
TTACGCTCATTATAAACTTGCTCAATGCGGGAAAAGATTTCTTGAACAAACTCACTAAAACAATCCGCGATATAATATTCTGTTTCACCCATTACCGCAATGCGACAGTTTTTTAAGGCTTCCAATGAGATTCCATAGACAAATCCCAGCAGATATGCTTCAAATGTTGAGTTAGTTATATGACAATTCTCAAAACGGTGATAGTAGAAAACATTCTTAAACACCGCATTGTTGAAAGACGTGTTTTTATAGCAACTTGATGTTATGGAACTGTTCTGCGGTTGGAATGAATCAAAAATGCAGCTATCAAATGAGCATTTTGTCTGGGTGAGATTGTCAAATCCGCAATTATTGAAATGGCATTCTACAAATGTACTATCAGACAGCATTGCTCCTTCAAAAGTGACAAAAGAAAAATCTGACTTCGCGATCCAAATAGATCGAATATCTGCATTTTGGAACGAGCATTCTATGAATTTACAGTTAGAGAATCTTGTGCCTTCTAAATCTGCATTGTTAAAAGCAATATTTTCAAATATGCAATTCTCGAATATCGAACCATTAAACAGAGAATTAGCAACTGTGGCAGAACTCCAGTGTTCCCAACTAATATAATCGAAGCTAAAATTACTGTGAACCATAAGGTTTCGTTCTGCGTTGTATTTGCTTGGCTTGTTCACCGGAAGTCCTCCTTCAATTCATCTACAAGGCTAACTTCTGCGCAGGATAATCGGGTATTATCCTGCGGTTTAATTCTCTGCAGTCGTTGCACCATGTAGAATAGCTTTATAGATCTACAATTGTGCGCAAAATCTTATCGGTTATAATCTACCATCTGCTGTTATATGTCAAAACCTGTTACATGCTGACAGGTTATAACAAAAAATCTGGAGGCGGCCATGGACGATGCCTCTATTGCCGGCTGACTTCACTCAGCCGGAGTCTGCAAACAAATTTGCGCATAAATCTTGACGGGACCCATGTTCCTGCAAGACGAACCGATTGGGTTTATCGATATTTCTGTGGATAAATTCAAACTGTGAAATACCAGAACGGCAATGGAAGCGCTCCGTTCCCTAAAAGGGATGCGGGGCGCTTCCATTATATCCTTTCCTGCGCCAATGCTTCTGCCTGAGTGGATATGGGACTGCTCTTATGTTTCACGCTGGATATAAATCGTTTTAGAGGTACAGGTGTTTGAGCTTTTAGCTGCCCAGAGCGTTTGCCAGCATCATTTTATATCTATCCACAACCGTAACCGGACCTATTATCTTAATATCACCATTGAACTGGAATACCCAGCCCAAAAAGGTTTGGCTGACGGACACCTTGGCTACTGCCTTAAAATGGGCATAGTCTAACGGTGCTGTCTCTACATCGTCTCCAAATCGGTCAATGGTATAGTTCATCATATCGTTTTTGCAAAGCAGGGTGACCGTTTCCGTAGAACCGTCATACATATCAAATACCTGACGAGTAAATTCCGGCAGATTGAAATCAGCGGGCCTCTCAACTGCATCAGCCGTTAAAATACTGACTTCTTTCATTCGGTCTACACGGAAAGTGCCGATTTTCTGATGCTTCTCGCTGTATCCTACGGCGTAATAATGATCTTCATTCCATACCAGAAAGTATGGAGAAAAGTGGTAGCGTTTGCCGCCATTATTGGGGACTTCCTTGCGATGCTGATCGAAATGGAAGTAGCGAAATGAAATTTGTTTTCCATGGTTGATGGCCGTATTGATGTTATCTACCAGATAGTATATCTGCTCATTGAACGACTTGACCCGTTCGGAGACATACAGATTGCTTTTTAACTCCGCAGCCTGGTATATGCTGCTCATCCGGGAGAGCTTTTCGATAAGCTCTGCGCTTTTCTTGGCTGTAATAAACTTAGAGGATTCCACGGCATCGATCAGTAGCTTCAATTCCGGCAGCGTAAGCAGGTGACTGCTCAAAGAATAGCGATTTTCCCGGCTACGCTCCTCCTCAATGTCAATGCCAATGTCACAGAGCTTCTGAATATCCCCGGGTATAGTCTTCCGGTCGCAGCGAATATCATTCTCCCGCAAGTATGTAAGGATATCCCCGGTCGTGGCATAATGCTCGGCATCTGTTTTTAGCCAAAGATATTGCAAAATATATAGGAGTCTGCTCTTAGACTCAGCCATACATCCACCCCATTTTATCAATTCTTCCGTGATTATAGAAATGGCCTCCCCTGCTTGCGACAGGGTCAAGCTGGGGAGGTCATTTCATATCCGGGTTATTTCCGTGTACCACTATGATTTATTGTTCCACCGGGAACTTTGACAGCTTTCCGTTTGCTACACGGTAGATCAATGCAGCATCCGTCGTATTCACGACACCATCACCATTTACATCAGCTGCCAAAAGTTGATCCGCAGACAACTGATATTTTCCATTTGCATAACGATAGACAATGGCGGCATCCGTGGAATCGACTTTACCATTCCCATTTACATCACCGTATTTGACCTCGGTCTGGTCCCCAATGGTCAGGGTCAGGGTAGTCATGGGCTTATCGCAGTGGACGCCGTATTCCATCTCCAGGGTGTCGCTGTTTTCTCGGTTTTGGTACATGGCGTAGGGGAAGGTGATCTGGAAGTCGGTATCACTGGCCTTCAGCGGCTTATCGGACCAGGTGACATACTTTGTCACATCGCGGGTCATGCCGTTGGCGTAGTAGGCCGTTACCTGCATACCGGTGGGGTCGAAGGTGTCTTTTACATTGTAGGTCGTCTTGTCCGGCAGCTTCGTGACCTCGATGCGTTCAATGGTGCTGCCCACGGCCATCAGGTAGGCGGAGTCGTTTTTGAAGTAGATCGTGCCGTACTCATCCATGATGGGGCTGCAAATAGCATACTGGGCCTGTGCGCCGCTGGGCGTGAAGATGTTGTAGGGCGTCGTATAGGTCTCCGTCTGGCCGCTGGCCGTGTAGGTCTCCATGGTCTTCAGAGACACCTCGGTTTGGCCGGGCTTGTCCTCCAGCACCCGGAGCTTGCCGGGGGTGAAGTTATCGAAGAAGTACACATAGACGCAGCCTGTCTCCTCCATATAGGCCGTGGTCAGAACACCGCTGGTCTGGGGATAGCCGTGGGTGCGTACCGTATAGGCAATCTCCCAGTTGGGGATGTCGATGACCGTAAGGTTATGGCCACTGTATGCGCCGAACTGTGCCGTGCCGGAGATGCCGATATAGGCCCGCCCATTGTAAATGGTGGGTGTGCAGGTGGACATGGCGGGATTGGCGGGATCGTCCGCATAGTTGTAGAGCTTCAAGGTGCGGACATCCTCAATGGTACCCTTTTCGTCCACAGTGGCCTCGTAGAAGTAGCCGCCCTTGCTGGTGAAGTAATACTTGCCGTTGTAATGGGTGATAGAGCTGCGGATGTCGCCGGTCACATTCATCTTGTAGGAGGACAGCAGTTCGCCGGTCTTGGGGTTAAAGGACAGCAGACTGGGCTTGCCGGTGGTGTAGCCGGAAGCGCCGTCATCCGTGCCGATCAGCAGGAAGTCGTCGCACACATAGGCACCGGCCCAATAGAAGCCGCCCTTGCTGGTGTAGTACCAAGTGGGGAGCTTTTCTTCCATCGTCTGCGTGGGGTCCTCGTCGGTGGCGCTCAGGCACACATAGTGGGCCTCGTTGATCTCGCCCACCCAAAAACCGGTGTAGATGTAGCCATCGTGATAGACAATAGAGCTGTTGGGCTGACCGCCGATGGAGTCCCGATAGATCCACAGGGAGTCCAGGGTATTGGCGTCGAACGCCTGGATCGTGCCGTCAGACAGGCCCACGAAAATCATGCCGTTGGCGTAGGTGGGCGGGTTGATGGCGAAGCTGGAGTTGTGATCCATGGGCTTATCAATGAGAATTTCGCCGGAGATAGCATCCACCTTGTAAATGCGGGAGCCGGAGTAGGTGTAGATGGCACCGTCCACCAAAATGGGGCAGCCGCAGGCGTTCACATCGTAGCCGGATCCAATGGAGGTAGCCCAGTACAGCTCGGCATCCTTGGCGTAGACCGGCGTCTTGTAGTCCACCACACCGTTATTCTCATTGTTTTGGCGTAAGTGGGGCCACGCAGAATCGAAATTGATGAGCTTGTCGTTGGCTGGAGCCTTCTTTAGCGTAATGGTCAGTGTACCGTCCTTGTCGGGGGCGGTATAGTGCTCCACCGTTTGACCGATGTACCCGGCGCAGGTGGTAGTGTAGGAATAGCTGGCACCGGGGGTCAGGCTGTAGGTGCCGTTTTTCTCCACGATGCGCTTGCCGTTCAGATCGTTGGTCAGGAACACCGTGGCATCCGCCGGGGTCGTTTGGATGGTCAGTTGGATGGGGTCACTTTTCTGAACATGGACGGTATAGGTCAGCTCAATGCTGCCAGTATCTGCGTGGCAGACCTGTACCGAAATATCCTCATTATAAAGGTCTGTGTTCAGGACCGCTTCCGCGCCGGCCAGCGTATCATAGCGTACGCCGTTGACCTTGGCATAGTACCCGCCGCAGCAGGCGGTGTCTGTGCTGCTGTTGGGATAGGTGCCGGAGAGGTAGAGAGCGGCGGTCTCCCGGTCTACCTTAACATAATAATCCGTGGTATCTCGATCAAAGCGGGCCGTTGCGCCCTTTGGAGTTACAAAGGGCAGTGTCTCATCCTTTGTGGCAATAGTCAGGCTGGACAGGTGCAGCTGCCGCAGCAGCTGAATATCGTAGTCCTGATAGTAGGTAGTGCCGTTTTCTGTCTTGGAAATGCGGATCGTCACCGTCTGGCCGTAACCGGCCTTGGCCACGGCGTAGGTCAGGCTCTGAGCAAGACCCGTTTTGCTGACAGGCGTTGTGATCGTCTCCATCCGTGCGAGATTATGAATCCCCGGCACGGTGCTTTGGGTCCGATACAGCGCCGTCACGGTTCCGGTTGCCGTGGCCTGCATGGCAACGGAGCTGTTGCAGTCGGACACCGTATAGTTGTAGGTGTGGTCTGCCGCCGTGAAGGTCTTGTCGGCGGCGTAGGCGATCCGGCTGGAAGCATAGGTGCCGTTGTAGAATGCCAGATCGGTCAGCCAGTCGGTGGTGACAGGCTCCGGGACGGACACATTCAGTCCGCTGGAGGCCGTGAAGGTGATCTGCGTATGATACCAGGTGTTCTTCGTGGCGATGCAGGTATAGCTCTCGCCGGGGACCAGGTGATAGATCCCGTCCACCGGGGCAATCTCGGAGCCTGCTCCATTGATCACCTGCACCGTTGTTCCGGAAGGCACAGCCAGCGTCACCGGTACGGAAGCTACCTTCTGAATGTGGAGGGTATAGGTGCTCTGCTCCCCGTTGGGCGCTGCTACCTGAATCATGTGATCCTGCGTGTCTCCGGTCAGCTGCACCGCCCCGGTTCCGGTGACGGTATAATCCTCACCAAATGGTGCGGCGTCAATATCCACAGTGGAGGACACGGTTTTTAGGCTGTACTCCCGGGTGTTGGGCGCAAACTCCAGGGGCAGCTTGGTCCCCTCCGCCGTGGCTGCCAGAGCCTTCAGCGTGGGCACACGGGTCACGGTGACATCGTAGGACTGAATCTGCGTGTAGCCGTCCGAGCCTGTATACTGTGCTTCCAGCGCGAAGGTCTTGCCCTCCATGCCAGAGGTCAGCAGATAAGTAAGGGATGTGGCTGTGCTGTTCCAGCTGCGGGATGTGCCCGACATATCCTTGCCGTTGGTGCCGGTATAAATGGTGCGGAGCCTGGTGGTCTTGGTATTCGGAACATTGCCCATCACAACATTCAGGTACACGCTGCTCAGAGCATTGGCTGTATCCTCGATCCAATACTGCGCCGTGTGGTTTGCACGGTTTTGTGCAGCGCGGTAAGGTTCTTGATCGACATCCAGCAGCCGGATATTGCCGAACCACTCGCCGTAGGGCAGGGTCGCAGAGACCTGGGCGTCGGCGGAGACCGTCAGCGTTCCCTCTGTGCGGTTATATCCGCCGTCGGATACACAGAACTTATAGTCGCCGGCGATGACTTGGACGCTGCCGGTGCCGGTGGTAACATTGCCATAGACATCCGTAAGGGAGAGGATCGGTGCCTCCACCGCATTGCCGTTTTGGGTTGCTGTGGCGGAGACGGTGTATTTGGTCCCGTCCAGAAGGGCCGCATATTCGGCAATGGCGTCTTTCAGGTTTTTCAGCAATGGTCCTGCCGAGTCGGCAGTTGCCGTCCGCAGGCCCTTCAGCGCCGCTGCGTAGGCACTGGCCGCTGCCGGATAATTCTGCACATGGTTGGTCATGTCCAGGTAATCCGCCATTTGGATAATCAGCTGGATAGCTGCGTCCGAATAAGTCGAAGATACATGGAAGCAAAGGGCCTTGACGGAAGAAGCCGGAGCGTCCAGCTTATAGCCACCCTTGTCATAATAGAGCAGGTAATTGGCGGAAACGCCGTTGATCTCATAGACGAATCCGTTTTCCAGGCCGACAAAGTCAATATCTGAATCCGCCAGCGCCTGTTGAATGGTTTGCCCAGATTTATACTGGATACGGGTCGGCTCCACGATGGTGCTGTTGGCGTTCATAGCCACAAGCACAAAGCTACCGGCGTACTCCTCTGCGGCCATCGCCGTGACCGGCATGGCGGCAGAGAGCAGAAGCACCAGACTCAGCAGCAGAGCCATTACTCTTTTGTGCATTTTCCTTCCTCCTTGTTTTCAATACAGGCAGTTCCATAGCCGGTACCGTATTTTCTCCCAGGTTGTCCAGCTGCCCTTGCAGGCATCCAGTACACGCACGGCAAATGAGTCAACCTGCTTGCGCTGCTCCGGGGTCATCTCCTGGGTGCTGAACAGCGCCTTTTGATTCAGTTCTGCGGCCTCCGCAGCATCCTCCGAGAACTGCACCGTACTGTGGCGCAGCAGGCAAACGGCATAGCCATAGCGCATGGCAATGGCCTCCCGGTCGTTTGCGGCGTCGATAGCGGCCATCTTCTTCCGAAACACCCTGCGGCGATGGAAAATGCACCCGGCCAGCAGCAAGATCAGCAGCAAGGGAAGAAGCAGTAGGTAGTGGGCATTCAGTGAGAAGGTAATTCGGTCCTGCTTGTGCTCGTTGATCTCCTCTGGCTGCTCCACCTCTACAAATTGCTGGGTGTTGTTCCCATAGGTATTCTCATCCGGGCTGTCGCCGCCCAGGGACAGTTCCTCATCGTCTATGTAGCCGGGAGTCACCTCGAACGGCACAAAGCCGACACCGCTGACATAGTATTCCGCCCAGGCGTGGGCGTTTTCTTCCGTCAGGGTAATGGTCTCACCGGCCTTGTAGCGGGCGGCATCCTCTGCCGAGAGGTAATACCCCTCCACATAGCGGGCCGGAACGCCCATGTAGCGCAGCATCAGCACCGCTGCCGTGGCGTAATGGACGCTGTAGCCGTGTCCGCTGCGCTCCAGCGTATATTGTAGGAAGTCGCCGCTGCCGTTCATGGTCCGGGCAGTCTCATCGTAGGTCATGGCTTCCCGTAGATAGTCAAAGATGATGGTGCGGATGTCGCTGATGGTCCGGGTCTGGGTGTCCAGCTTCAATTGCCGCTGGAGGACGGCCCAGCTATCCTGGGTCATTTGCAGGTCCACGGCCCGGAGATAGTCGGCATAGGCCTGCTCCTTGGATAGATAGGTCTCGATGTTTTCCCGGCCCTGGGCTGTGGAGAGGTTCCGCTGGATCTGATACCAGTCCGGGACGCTGCCTTTCAGATAATACAGGCTCTCTGCCGGGGGCAGATTCGTGTCCCCGATGCGGTCCGCTGCCAACGTTTCGCTGCCGTAGACGGCGTAGGGGTAGTAGCCGTGGGCGGAACAGGCGGAGAGATTTCGTATAGTCATGGACAGCGGTGTGGCCGTCTCCGTATAGCCATCCGCCAGTGCAATTTGACTCTGGCCGTAGAAACCCGCCTCATGGAGCCAATAGAAGAGGTCTTCATATTGGGCGGTTTCTTCGGTATCGGCTGCTTTCCAGTTGGCGCCGGTGTAGGTGTCGTAGACCTGCCCACGCAGATACACCTTTTCCGGCTGCTCCATTGTGACTTCCAGCGCCGGGGTGTCGCTTTTATTCCAGGCGGGTAAGTTCTTGAGGTTTCCTTCCGGCATGGAATTGGTATCGCTGTCGTAGTGCCGCTGGTGAAGCTGGGTTTGCATCGTCTCGACCATGTCTGTATTCAGCTTGTCTTGGCAGGACAGGCCAATCAACAGACACAGCGCTGCACACAGGACCGGCAAGATCAGCTGCGCCGGAACGCCTGCAAGGGCTTCTCCCTCTGCCGTGTGCTGCACCATCAGCAGCACCGTGCCAATAATCAGCAGCCCACCGCCGATGCCTATGGGAAACAAGCCCAGCAACAGGGCTGCATAGCAGGGCAGCAGAATCGGCAAGGCCAGCAGCATCCGTCCGCTCCATGCGCTGCGGCTGAGAAGCAGCGACACTGCCAGTAGCAGAACCGTTACCGCCAGAGGCAGAAATTGGGCATCCGCTGCCGCAAGATCCAGGTAGATCTTCCCGGTCTTTTTCGTCAGCAGGGTCAGGAAATCATTTGCCAGTGTTCCAAAACCGGGTAGGACAAACTTGTTCAGTGCCAAGCTCAGAAGAAGCAACACGCCGATGCCCGCTGGAACGAGCCAGTTCCCGATTCTGGTTTGGTATACTATCAGCAACGCCGCCTGCACCAAAATCGCAGCTGCTGTCATGGCCCACCATGGGTAGGGAACAGAGGGAAATGCAGCGGTTAAAAGCAAGCAGAAGCCCACCGTCAGAACGGCACAGACCACCCAAGCGCCCCAGGGAAAGTGCAGCTTTTTCTGTGCCGTTTCGGTGACAATCCACTGGAGTCCGTTTTCATTTTTTCGCATGATGGGTTAAACCTCCAGTCGCTGCATGGCCTCGGAATAATTCTGCGGGGCAAAGGTGGTCGCACCGGGGTACTGTTCTTCGGTACAGAGGATGAAATGCACCCGTCCGTCCGTGAGCAGCTGTTCTTCCGGCGCTGTGCCGAAACAGAGAATTCGGCTGTAACCGTCAGTTTTGGGCAGGCGGCACTCAGCGCTGCCCCTGGTCTTTACCAGAGCCGGGATAGCCTGCAAAAGCTGGTTTTCCTCTGAAATGTCCTGGACCTGCAGATCGTCCCGGTCCGTCCAGCACAGGGTATAGGGTACACCACTTTGCAGCAGTGCCATGCCTGCGGAGGACACGACCTCCGCCAGTGCGTCCATCTGCTGGGGGTTACCGCCGGTGCGCTTATCCCAGAATACCAAAAGGGAACGGCTCTCCGGCTGGCTGGCCTCTTTCAGAATCAGCTCATCTAACTTGGAGGACAGCTTCCAGTGAATTTGCCGGATGTCATCGCCGGGGCGATACTCCCGGAGCTGGTACACCTCGCTGCGGTCCTCACCCCGTCGATTGGAAGTGCCGTCGTCGGCATAGGCCGGTCGGGCGGTCATGTCCGCCTCCATTGGATACAGGTCCGGGAGGATGGTCAGACGGGCATCCGCTTTCACGAGGGCCTTCATGGGAAGCAGGCCCAGATAGTCCAGCAGGGTAAACCGGCTGATCTGCACATACACTCTGCCGCAGAAGCTGCTTTGCAGCAGGATGGTTTGGCTGCTTTCGCCCTTGGCTCCGATGCTGCCGGTCAGCGTCACCGTCTGATCTTCCTCAGTGAGATCATTGCGGATAGAGACCTGACAGCCATAGCGCATTACGGGCAGAAACGCTCCGTTGCGGATACGCACCCGACAGCTGACTGCCGTGCGTTTTGCCGCTGTGGCCGGGGTCAGAATGTCCGCCTGCAGGTGCCTGCGGACATAGAAATTGACCGCCCAGGAGGCCAGGGGCAGCAGGAGCAGCAAGCAGAGTCCGGCCAGCGCCCAGAAGGAGCCGCTTGTAAGAAGCAGCGCCGCCAACGCCAGCAGCAGGATCAGATAACACAGGGCGCTGCCTAAGATCGTTTTTCTCATTTGCTGGAAAATTCCCGGACATCCGGCTTCTGGACGGAGGTAAGTACATTTTGCAGGATCAGTGCCGCTGTATAGTCCTGGAGCCGCGCCTTGGAGTTGAGGATCAGACGGTGGACGCACACATCCGGGAACACGGCGCACACATCGTCAGGGATCACATAGTCCCGGCCCTCTAAGTAGGCGTTGGCCTTGGCCGCACGGGTCACAGCCAAAGCGCCACGGGGACTGACACCCAGGGTCACATAGGCGTTGGAGCGGGTCAGATCCACCAGCTCTGCAATATAGTCATAAATTCGGTCTGCCACATGGATATTGCTGACCTCTGCAATGAGCTTTTCCAGCTCGGCAGGGGAAGTCACTGTCTGGCAGGCAGAGAGCGGGTCCACATGATGGCGATCCTTCAGCAGTGCCGCCGTGCTGGCCCGATTGGGATAGCCCATGCTCAGTTGGAGCATGAAACGATCCAGCTGGGATGCGGGCAGCATCTGCGTACCCGCAGAACCCACCGGGTTTTCCGTTGCCAGCACGATAAAGGGCTTCGGCAGGGGCCGGGTCACGCCGTCCACGGTGACCTGCAACTCCTCCATAGCCTCCAGCAGAGCGGATTGGGTCTTGCTGGAGGTACGGTTGATCTCGTCCGCCAGCAGCAGATTGGTCATAATGGCTCCGGACTGATATTTCAGCTTGCCGTCTGCCTTATCGAATACGGAAAACCCGATAATATCCGATGGCAGGGTGTCGGAGGTGAACTGGACACGCTTGGAGTCCAGACCTAGCGTTTTGGAAAATGCCTTGGCCAGCGTCGTCTTGCCTACGCCGGGGACATCCTCCAGCAGCACATGGCCCTGTGCCAGGATGGCCAGCAGCACCTTGCGGACGATGTCCTCCTTGCCCAAAACGACCTTGTTGACCTCTGCCTGAATTTGATCTGTCAGCTTGTTCATGCTTTTTTCCTCTTTCTGCCGATGATGTAGATCGCACCGGCGGCGATTACGACTACCGCACCGATCACGGCGCAGATGATGATTCCATTTGTGCCAAATGCCTCACGGGGCGCTTGAGTGCCGTCAAAATGCAGCACCCACGGCTGCCCGGACCGCACACGCTGCAAAGCCACTAAGGCCAGGACGGATTGGGCCGTTGCCAGGCCGTCGCCGGCCCCCTCCAGCACATGGCGGTAGGTGCCGTCCGCTTCCCGGAACTGGGAAAGCTCCGTCAGCAGGGTGTGCTCGCCCTTGACAAAACGGCTATCCGTCTCCGGGTCAATGCCCAGCGCACACAGGGCCAGGATGACCTGGGCGGTGCTTTCCGCGTTTTCATCGCCGTAGGCGATATACCCGCAAGTGTCCGTCAGCTGGCCGGAAAGATAGGAAAGTGCTGCGTCGATCTCGGTCTCCATCTGGTCCCGATAAGGAGCTAGGGCCTGCACCGCCATAGCGGTGATGTCCACATCCGATTTTCCGGGGATCAGGCCGAAGCCGCCGTCCGGCTCCTGAGCAACGGAAATGGCATTTACCATGTCCTCCCGGGAATACAGGGCGTCTGCCGGGACCTCTGTGTCCCCGGCATCCAAGGTCAGCAGCGCCCATATCCAGCCATTTAAGCCCTGAGCGCCCGGATCACGGGCATAGTTGTAAGTACCCTCTGCGATCAGGTCAATGGCCGAGCCGTCGGGCTTCGTGCCGAAGTTGGTGGGGTTGCCCCCCAGTGCCAGCACCGTTAAAGAAATCCGGTGGTATTCCGTGGCCTTGTTGCGGTCCAGGCATCCGTTTTTGGCGTATGCGTCCTCCACATGGGCCTTCAGTTCCGCCAAATAGTCGGAATAGCTCTCCCTTGTGCCGGACAGTGCCATAGCTATGGCCAGCCAATCGCAGACGGAATCGCCTGCAGGAAACAGTTCCCGGTCTTTCAGCAATTCACCCTTCTTGCCGCCCAGAGCGGACATTCCCTCCGCACTCTGTGCGATCTGTTTTTTCAGCGAGGGAGCGCTTTCCGCAAGGGCCAAAGTCGGAAGCAGAAGCAGCACGCAAAGAAGTGCCGCTAATATTCGTGTTGCTCTTTTCATGCTGCTGCCTCCCAGGTTCTATGGAATTTGTTTTGATAAGGGGTAAGGCCCGATCCCCGCCGCAGGAGCAGGGCGGGGGCCGCCTGTGCGGCGGTGGGGGATGGCTCCGTACCGCCGGTGGCCGGGAGAATATCTGTTTTCTCCTCATGGCACTTGGAGCAGCGATAGTGGATGTAACCATCCTCTGTTTCGGTGGGTTCCAAACGGTCCGTCTCCACGAAGTCGTGGCCCAGGGCTTGGTAGCCGCCGTTGATCCACAGGCCGCAGTAGCTGCTCAGTGAACCGTAGCCGCCTCCGGTGGAATCATAGCCGCCGATGTCCTTGCCGTAGGACAGGGTGAAGCGCACATAAATGGTAATGCCGTTGCGGACCTTGTAGCCACTCATGCCGGTACCCTCATACAGGGTGCCGTTGATGGAGTACATCCAGCCCGAGCCTTGGGTATAGTCAAACTCCCCGATGCTGTCCCGGTCATAGTTGTCATTGGTGGTGATGCCGTCCCGCAGGATCAGCTCCCAAAGATGCTCCGGGACATTGGCACGGTAGGCAATGTCGCCCCGGCTAATCCGGCGCAGATAGAAGTTCATAGTGGTGGACCCCTGGTAATCCGGCTCATAACCGCGCTCCTGCAGGAAGCGCAGCAGCACGGATGCCGCCGTTTCGCCCTCCACGATGTCCAGCGTACCGGTATCCAGAATGCCCAGGCCGATGGTGGTCGCATCCAGCACCACATCCACCGAGCCTGCCGGGTCGCCCTCACTGATCTGGTGATAGGTGACGGTGTAGACCTTCATGGTGGAGTTTCCGTTACCATCCCAGGCCAGCACCCGGACGATGTGGGTTTCTTCATCGCCCAACTGAGGGGGATCGAAATACAACTCGTAGGTGGGTTGAGAATCGCCGTAGCTCTTTTCCACGGTTTTGCCGTCCAGCGTGACCCGAATTTGATTGGAATAGATCACACCGGCTCCCAGCTCTGCGTTGGCACGGGCAATCACCGTCAAGGGGAAGGTTTGGGAGCTCATGTCCAGGCTGGCCCCGTCCAGATTGGTAACGATGGAGGGTGGATAGTCCCCCACCGTCGGGTGGGTATCGTCCGCAAGATTCGCGTAATAGCCCACCCGGTACTGAACAAGTCCCAGAAAGGTCTCCCCATCATAAAGAGACAGCACAAAGAGGTTATCTGCGTTGAAATCCAGCTGTGCCTCGTAGTCCTGGTTATTCTGAGAAGTAAGCAGCAATCCGTTTCCGGAATTGGTCTCATTTTTCAGCCGGACACGGATATGCAGATCGCCCTTACCCAGGGGATAGGCCACAAAGGTCAGCTTGCTGTCGGGCAGCTCTGCCTTGGTAAGCTGCTGGGTTTTCAGTGTCGTATAAATGCGGGGGGTATCATCCTCCTCACCGCCGCTGCCGTGGTCACCTCCGCTGCCGCCGTGGTCCCCGTCGTCTCCGCCGGTGCCATCACCATGGTCACCGGAATCCTCGGAGCCGCCTTTGTTATCGTCTGACTTGGAGCCGCCCTGGTCGCCCTTGCCGGGGTTATCCGTGGGGTTTGTGGGGCCCGATGGATCCGGCTTGGTGTCATCGGGTTTCTGCGTGTCATCCGGGTTCTGTGGCTCATCAGGTTTCTGTGGCTCGTCGGGCTTCTGCGGCTCTGATGGGTCCTGGGCAGTATCCGTATTCTCTGTATTATCCTTGCCGGAGCTTTGTCCGCCAGTGCTGCCGGAGCCTTGCAGCGACTCTGCCTGGAGCCGATCCGGCTGAGTGCTGATGGGATTCTCCGGCCTTGTCCGACCGGAGGAAAGAAGTGAGAGGCTGATCCCTGCCACCAGCACAATGACCAGCAAAATACTCACGGCGCTATATAGGCCGCTATGTTTTTTCATACGGGTATCCTCCAAATGCTTATTTTGGATTCTTACCATCGTCTCCTAAAACAGGAGGCAATGGTAAAGCCCCAAAATATGGCGAATTGCCTCCCCTCCCAAAAGGGAGGGGAAGCTATGGATTCGCCTTGGTTTACTTAGAATTTTTGACGACCGCAACGGCGTCGGTGGAGTTGACGGCCTTGTCAAAGTTCACATCCGCGCGCAGGAACTTCCGCACAGAGACTTTCTCGAAGTCGGTGTACTTGCCGCTGTAGATGTCATAGGTGAGTTGCGCATCGTTGATGTCCACAACGCCTGTCTCGTTGACATCATAGCTCTGCTTCACTTCCTCGGCTGTGGCGCTGGCCTGGGCGATATTGGCCTCAGCCGTAGCCACAGTGAATGTCTCATTCTTGTCCACAATCACCAGCCAGCTGTACACATTCTCACCGTAAGCGGTAGTCTTATACATGACATTATCGCCGTAGGCAAAAGCCTTGCCCTCTTCGGGGGTGCCGGTCACGGTTACCAGAAACACGGTCTTGTTATCCATCTGCACATACTCGGAAACAGCTACCTCCATGGTCAGAGTGGATTTCTTCTCGATGGTGATGACCAGATCGCCGGTGACATTGGCGATAGTGTAGGTGTTGTCGGCTCCCTCGGTGATAGTCACATCCTTGCCGCCCATAGTGGCAGTGATGGTGTACTCAAAGTTCTTCTGCTTGGCCACGGTGAAGGTGTAGTTAGCCTTTTCCTGAACGGTGCTCTCGCCGGTAGCATCACCTGCGCCGGTGCCTGCAAAGGTGACCTTGTAGGTTTCCGGCAGCTTGACCTGCTTATTGCTGTTGATGACGATTTCGCCGGTCACATCCGCACCGGGGATGGTGTAGGTGGTGGTGCCGTCGTCATTTACCTGGGCCGTAAAGCCGGTGTATGCCTTGCCGCCGATGGTCACAGCCATCTTGTAGACATAGCCATCCACAGGGGTCAGCTTGAAGGTGTAGTCAGTCTGGTAAGTAGCAGTCGCAGCACCGGTGGTATCGTCGCCCTGGACGACAGTGAAGGTCTTGGGAGTCTTGGTACTGGAGACAAGCACATTGCCGTTGACATTGGGCACGGTGTAGATGCCACCCTCGTCCGGGCTAACTGTCGTTGCCTCACCGCCGCCGACGGTGACGGTGACAGTGTAGTTATAGTTGGGGTCTTTGGGAACGAAGGTCAGGTTGCCGCCTGCTGTGATCACGGAGCCCTCCGCGTCGGTGCGGGTGAAGTCATCCGGCAGAGACACGGTGTAGCCGCTGACGGTAATAACGGCGGTGTCATCCAAAATGGCAGCCGCAGGTGCGTCAAACCCAACGGCGTTTGCATTGGCATCCACACACGCTTCCGTTACTTTCACATCAGATTTACCCTGGCCGGCTGCCACAAAGCTCAGAGTCAGTGCATCGCCCAGCTCGGCGGCTTTGCCGTAACGCACGATTCGCACGGTGCCGTTGCCGGGGATCACGCGATAACCCTCGATGCTGGTGGCTTCCATGTTCAGCGTCAGAATGGTGGGGTCAAAAGAGAAGGTCATGTCGTAGGCGTTGTAGGCGTTCTTGCCGTCGTTGTTGCCGATGGTCACAGGGATCTCCACGATTTGACCGGAGGCTACCTGCTTGTCCGCACCCATGGACACGGTGTAGCCCTTGGCAGCAGGAGTCTCGACGGGAATGGTCAGCTCACTGCCGGCCACATTGTGAGGGACTTGAACCTGAGATGCACCGTCATCACTGTATGTCAGAAGGTTATCGACTTTCATCGTAAATTTTGCATTGGAAGTATCTGCACCCTTTTTTGCGGTGAAGGTAAAAGATGCCCAATCACCTGCTGCAAAACTGGTATGAGAAGGATCATCCTTATCAAAGGCCGTTTGCAAATAGAAGAATTTTACTGCGCCCTGATTATTGGCGGGATCAATATTCGTAAAGCCGAGACGGGCAGGTCTACTTCCAAGATTTTTCCGTCCGGTGAGCGTGTAGGCATCTGTGTCAAAACTAATGGAAATGCCAACGGCGTCCGCAACAAGTTCCTTATCCAGACTCACAGTCAGCGTCACGGTCTCACCGGGGGCGACAGAGGTCTTATCTGCGCTCATAGTGATGGTCGGTTCGTCTGCTGCAAAGACGGCAGGTACCAGGCTCAGCACCATCGCCAATGTCAGCAGAATAGAAACGATTTTTTTCATGTGTTTTCAATTCCTCCTATCAAGATTTTTTCTCAGCAGGGAATTCCGTAATATTTCCCAGGTAGAACTGGCAGATCATCAAGGCATCCGAAACATCTACTGCACCGTCTCCGTTCACATCGGCAGCTGCATTCTGCGCATCCGTCGGTGCTACATTGCCCAGATAGAACTGGCAGACCAGCAGCGCATCCGAAACATCAATGGTATTGTCTCCATTCACATTCCCATACATCACATCCGGTTCTGTCTTGGCATACTCAAAGGTGAACAGGGCGACGGGCCTAAAATTATTAGTGCTGCTGGATTCCAGTGTGACCGCCATCGCTGTTCCGTCCGCATTGCGGATATAACGGGTGACGGGGGTGGTGACAGTCTGGGTGCCGTCACTGTTGGCCTTGTAGCTGTTTTTCAAGGTAACAGAGCGGATAGTTGCCGAGGACACCACATCTACAGCAAGTTCCGTCTCGTAGCCGTATGCAGTAGCGTCTGCGTGGTAAATATCCACGCCCTCGTTGTAGGTAATGTCAACGCTCTCTGTTCCTTCCGGAACGATCACATGGTACTTGGGAATCTCCTCGTAGACATTTTTGAACTCCTCGTTGTCCTCGCTGCCCAGGGTAACGATGCCCTCATAGGAAATGTTCTTTGCATTCAGCTTCGTACCGTTGACAGAGATGGACTGGAAGGGGCGCTCCAACTCAGCGGTAGGAGATACATTCAAGATGGCTGTGGCCGGTGCGATCTTGGCATAGTTCGTGCCGCCGCTGTCGTCCTTGGGGATCGTCCGGTTGGGGTCCATGCCCACGAGGTAGTAGGTGCCCTCCTCTGTGGGGGCGGTGAAGGAGAAGGTGCTCTTTCCGTCATCCGCTTTCTTGTACTGATCGACTTCCTCCCACTTGTCGTTATACAGGAACACATCCAGGTTCGAGAAGGGATAGAAGTCGCTGCCCTCAAAGGTCGTGCCGTAAGCCTGAGAGGAGATCGTCATCTCCATGCCGGGGCGGGCATTGTACTCGTCCTTGTCAAAGCGGGTAAACGCGCCGCCGCTGCTGTAAAAGCTCCAGTTCGAGAACATGGCCACATCCCAGGTATCCCCGTCCGACAGCACGATGTAGTCGGAGGTGGAGCCCCAGCCGGGGCTCATGTAGGGGAAACAGTGGTTGCGGTAGTACATCAAGTTCTCATCATGACCCCAGAAGTTGGTCATATAAAGGCTGGTGGGAGAGCCGGTGATAGTCAGAGCGGCAAAGCTGTCTGCCGTATAGGCCGGTGTTTCATCCATGTAACAAACATCTTCACCCAGCTTAAAGCTCGCCAGCGCGTCACGAGGATAGGCACCCTTGCAGCATTGCTCCTCCGGCAGGCCGATGAAGTAGCGCTCCAGCAGATAGAGATACAGGTGCAGGCCGGTGGGCCGCTCCACGATGTTCTTGTCGATGTATTTGCCTTCTCCGTTTTCCGTGTGATAGCGGTAGTATTCGTCCAAGTTGTACCGGCCCAAGTCAAAGTAGGGGACGGTGATGGCCTTGTGGCACAGCACCGTGCCGTCGCGGCCTCGGATGGGCACGCCGTCGTTGGAGATGGTCACATACACCGTGACTTCCTTGGCGGGGGTCTCATCGTAGTTATACTGTGCGTCCAATCCGTGGGGAGCTTCCGTGACCGTGATGGTAAAGGTCACTGTAAGCTCTTTGCCGTCCGAGCAGGTCGCCTTGACCTTCGGCGTATAGGTGCCGGGGTCTTTCTCTGATACATAGAGTGAGCCGTCCTTGACCTTGGTTTGGGCGCTGAACTGCGCTGCGTTGGTCAGCGTGTAGGTCAGCGTATGGCCGTCTGTATCTTCAAAGACATCTGTCAGCTTGATCTCCAGCAGGCTGCCGGCCACAACCTCACCGGTGGTGACGGCATCCGCCTTCACGGAAACGCAGGAATCCGCAGCCAGCGCCGGTATGACGCCGAATACGCCTGCCGACAGAACCAAAGTCAGTGCCAGCAGCAGAGATAGTATGCGTTTTCTCATATTTGTTTACCTCATCTATGCGTAGATTACATCCAGCGTGCGTAGAGCGTCATGTTGCTGCGCACCGGGTCTTTCTGTGTATCCCAGGGCTTGGTGAGCGCCTGATCTGCATACCAGCCGCCGAACACTGCGCCGGGCTTCGTGGGCGTCATGACTTCGCCAATGACGCTGCCCCGCTTCACGGAAACGGCCTCCAGTTCTGTGCCGCCGCTGGTCTCAAAGCGGACCTTCTTCTTGCCCAGCAGAGCCAGCAGAATCAGCAGCAGGGCCAGCAGGCCCGCACCGCCTATAATCCACCAGGTGGCGCTTCCCGCGGCGACCCCCTCGGCCCAGTTGGCGTAGAGGGTCATGTTGCCCTTAACGGTGTCCTTGTGGAAGTCCCACTTTTGGGTGCGGTCCAGGTCTCTGTACCACCCCTCCAGGTGGTAGCCCTCCCGGATGGGGTCCTCGGGCTTTTTCACCTTTTCACCGTACTGGACGGTCTGGGAGGGGACCTCCGTGCCGCCGTTGCTTTCAAAGGTAACGGTGCAGTCCGTGGTGACGATGACGGACACGCTATTATCCTTCACGGTGTATCCGGCCATGCCGTCCTGGGTGGAAACCAGGGTGTTGGTGGGGATAAGCTGCGACACACCCTTCGTGCCGATGACCTTCATCTGAAAGCTGCCGACTACCACCTCCGGCTCCCAAGCCTCGCCGCCCTTAAAGGACACGAAGTTCAGATAGAAGGCCCGCCCGCCGGGG
>OGPT01001778.1_pt1 | contig 18846 bp, 15 predicted proteins | sample 1552951 | NCBI WGS metagenome assembly OGPT01 (sample SAMEA2580224, study PRJEB22360) | human gut metagenome | biome: human gut; feature: human-associated habitat; material: faeces | place: Denmark | collected 2008/2010
AGCACAACGGAACAAAATCAATAAATTTTTTAGGGGTCTTCTCGCAAGTTCTTCTGGCAATCCTACTACTTCTTTTTACCAGCGGCGTCTGTTTATCTATCGTCCAATCAGCGTATTATACAGTTCCTCATACCGTCTCTTCGAAACTCCCCATGAAAGATCCTTCTCCATCGCTCTCGTTATCATATGATCCCAAATCTCTGGCTGTTCGAAGTAAATGTACTTACTGTAGTTTACTGTATTGATGAGTTCATCTCCATTGTAGTTGCTGAAGGAGAATCCGTCTCCGGTATCCTCGAATTCATTCAGAGGTATAACGGTATCTTTTAATCCACCTGTCTCGCGGACAATTGGAATCGTTCCGTAATGGAAAGCGATAATCTGTGTTAATCCGCATGGTTCGAATAAGGATGGCATTAAGAAAGCATCTGCTGCCGCATACAGTTTATGTGCTAAATCATCGGAATAGAGGATGTTAGCAGAAACTTTATCAGAGTTACACCATGCATAGTAACGGAACATTTCCTCGTATGAAGGATCACCGGTTCCGATTACGACAATCTGTGTATTATCATCAATGAGACGATCCATTGCGTAGCGTACAAGATCGAGACCTTTCTGGTCTGTCAGACGGGAAATGAGTCCGATCATGTATTTGTTCGGATTCACTTCAAGGCCAAGCTGTTTCTGGAGTTCTGCTTTATTCGCAGCCTTTCCCTCCCGATGGTTATATTCTGAATAGTTCCGATAGAGCTTTACATCATTTGACGGATCATATAAGGAGTAATCGACACCATTTACAATGCCAAAAAGGCTCTGGTTGCGTGCACTTAACAATCCGTCTAATCCTTCGCCATAGTATGCTGTCTGAATCTCCTGTGCGTAAGTGTTACTTACGGTTGTGACAAAGTCGGAATAAACGATTCCACCTTTGAGCATGTTCGCATCTTTTTTGAACTCTAACTTATCTGGTGTAAAGAGATAATCTGGAAGTCCGCTTAAACCTTTCATTGTATTGATATCCCATACACCCTGGAAACGAAGATTATGAATTGTCATCATTGTCTTAATACCCCAGAAGAATGGGTTTGCCGCAAATTCTGTCTTTAAGTAAACTGGAATTAATCCTGTCTGCCAGTCATGACAGTGAATCAAATCTGGGCGGAAATCAATAACTGGAAGGATAGAAAGAACTGCTTTACAGAAGAAAGTAAATTTTTCTACGTCAGTTCTTGTATCGGAATATGGCTCCATTGCTCCAAAGTAATCTAAGTTATCAATAAAGTAATAAGTAACGCCATTGTAAACGTACTTCATAATGCCCACATATACGTTTGGAATGTATGGCCCTACTCCCATATAAAAATGAGTAACATACTCAAAATTGTTCCGGTACTCTTCTGGGATTCCGCGGTAATTTGGCATTACAACACGTACATCCCACTCATTTTTGTCAAATCCCTTTGGTAATGCTCCTACTACGTCTGCGAGTCCGCCTGTTTTCATAAAAGGTACGCATTCAGAAGCTGCAAACAGAATCTTTTTCATAGTAACCCTCCCTGTATTGTCTTATATTGTAATACTTATATTTTACAATATATTTCATCATAATACCATGTTTATTTCTGGCTTTTCAGAAAAGATGTTAAAAATTTTAAGAACTTTTCCATTTCCTCATCTGTTCCGATTGTGATTCGCAGATAGTTATTAATGCGAGGCTTATCAAAGTAACGCACATAAATATCCTTTTCTCTGGCTGCTTCAAAGATTTCCTTTGCAGGTACTTTCGGATGGGAAGCGAAAAGGAAGTTTGCCTTGGAATCCGGGAAGGTGAAGCCGAGTTTTTTCATCTCTGCTTTGAACCATTCTCTTGTGTTTACAATTTTTTCTACAGTTTCTTTAAAATACGCATCATCCTCGATGGATGCAGTTCCAAGAAGGATGGACGTGCGGTTCATTGTGTAGGAGTTGAAGGAATATTTCACATCATTTAAAGCTTTGATTAATTCTGCAGAACCCATTGCGTAACCGATACGCATTCCTGCCATGGAACGGGACTTGGAAAATGTCTGCACAACTAAGAGATTCTCGTATTTGGAGAGAAGTTCCTGTGCGCTGTGTCCTCCAAAGTCTACATAGGCTTCATCAACGATAACAATAACATCCTGATTATGAGAGATAATGTCCTCAATCTCATCAAGTGGCATTAACACACCTGTCGGTGCGTTTGGGTTCGGGAATACGACTCCACCGTTTTTCCAGTAGTAGTCATCTTTTTTAATCATAAAGTTCTCATCTAATGGCTTTTTATCATATGGAATCTTGAATAAATCAGCCCAAACATCATAGAATGAGTAAGTGATATCCGGGAAAAATATCGGCTTTTCGCTATTAAAAAATGTAAGAAAAGCCATGGCGAGTACATCATCGGAGCCAACTCCGACAAAGACCTGACTGCTGTCTAATCCCTTATATTTTGCGATTGCCTCTACTAACATTCCAGCTGTCGGATCTGGATAAAGACGCAGTTCTTCTGTTTCAGCACAGATTTTTGCACACTGTTCTTTTACCTTCGGTGAAGGCGGATAAGGATTCTCATTGGTGTTTAACTTTATTACATTTGCTTTTTTTGGCTGTTCACCTGGTACATAAGGAACAACCTGTCTGATATTTTTCTTCCACTCCTGCATAATTTTTAACGCTCCATTTCCTGTAATTTGCTTAATTTTGCTGCCTGATCTGCTGCTGTTAAGCTGTCGATAATTTCATCGAGGTCACCATTTAAAATGTCATCGAGACGATGGAGGGTTAACTTGATTCTGTGGTCTGTTACACGTCCCTGTGGGAAGTTGTAAGTACGAATCTTCTCTGCACGGTCACCAGTACCAATCTGGCTCTTACGAAGTTCTGCCTCTGCATCATGTGCTTTAGACTGCTCTAAATCATACAGACGGGCACGAAGTACTTTAATTGCCTTATCTTTGTTCTTAAGCTGTGATTTCTCATCCTGACAGGAAATAACGATACCTGTTGGGATATGTGTTAATCGAACAGCGGAGTCGGTTGTATTTACACACTGACCACCATTTCCTGAAGCACGGAATACATCGAATCGGCAATCGTTCATATCAAGCTGTACATCTACTTCTTCTGCTTCTGGCATGATTGCTACTGTGATTGTAGAAGTATGGATACGTCCGCCGGACTCTGTTGCAGGGATACGCTGTACACGGTGAACTCCACTCTCGTACTTCAGGCGGGAATATGCGCCCTGGCCATTAATCATAAAGGAAACTTCTTTGAATCCTCCGATACCGTTCTCATTCACATCAATGAACTCTGTTTTCCAACGTTTAGATTCGGCATAGTTTTTGTACATACGATAAATCTCAGCAGCAAATAATGCAGCCTCATCCCCACCGGCACCGGCACGAATCTCAACGATAACGTTCTTATCATCGTTAGGGTCTTTTGGAAGAAGGAGAACCTTTAATTCCTCTTCATACTGCTCTACATTCTTCTTTGCTTCAGATAATTCCTCTTTCAGAAGCTCACGCATTTCCTCATCGTGTTCTTCCTCAAGCATCTCTACACTGTCTTCGATTGTCTGTTTTGCTTCTTTATATTCTTTATATTTTTCTACAATAGGAGCCAGCTCATTTTGCTCTTTCATCAGATTGCGGAATCGATTCTGGTCGCTAACTACATCTGGTTCACTAAGTTCCTGCATAACCTCATCGAGACGTTTTACAAGATCCTCTAATTTATCAAACATCTTTATTCCTCCTGTTTTCTTGCGCTTTTATAACTATAACTTTTATTCATAACCATTCAAGTTTATTGCTGTGCCTTCTTATACCTTGATAACCATCTATGTTCCAGATTTACATTTTCTTAAACTTTAAATGACTATCCAGATTTTATTTTTATGTGTTCTTAAATAGTTATATCTTTTATCATACTTCACTGTTACCCAAACTGCATATCTATTTTAAATCAGATTATTATAGCAATTACTTCCTACTATATATGCCCGTCACGATTCGGTCAAGTCCTGCAAGATCTTTATGCACTTTTACTTCGGAAAATCCTCTCTCGTTCATAAGATGGGTTAAGTCTTCTCCCTGTTCTGCCCCGATTTCAAAATAAATTCGTCCATCTGGATTCAGGTAATCAGGCGCCTCATTTATAATTTCTCGGTAAAAGCTAAGACCATCTGCTTCGCCATCAAGGGCGAGTCGCGGTTCGTGTTCTTTTACTTCTGGCATCAAGCCTTCGATTACTTCTGATGGGATATACGGTGGATTCGATAAAATGTAATCGAATCTGCCTTCGATATTTTCGAAAAGATTGCCTTTGATTAAGGTAACACCTGCATCCAGGTTCTGTGCATTCTTTTTTGCTACAGATAACGCCCCCTCAGAAATATCTGCAAGAGTCACTTCGGTATCCGGGCAAAGCTTTGCTACAGAAATGCCGATACAGCCGCTTCCAGTGCATAAATCCAGCACTTTGACTTTCTGTTCATTTTTCTGATCTGCTGTATTATTAGACTCACATCGGTTCTGTGTCTTTCTATTCCGAATATCTTCCACCGCCAGTTCCACCAGACATTCCGTATCCTGTCTCGGAATCAGCACTCGTTCATCCACATAGAAATCATATCCCATAAATTCGCATTCACCCATAAGATACTGCAAAGGCACTCGCTGCTCTCTTTGTTTCAGAACACTTTCTAACTCTGCTAAAAGTTCTTCCTTTACCTCCCCATTCGGGTTCATATAAAATTCAGCTCTGTCGATATGAAGTTTCCAGTCAAGAAATGCCCAGCTTTCATATTCAAAATCTTCAATCCCTGCATTTTGCAGTCGTTCTCGTATATTTATTAAAACTTCCCGGATTGTCATAGCTAATCCTCCAGTTCGCCGTTATGCATTGCCCGAAGATACTCTCTCCAGTCAAAAACGCCTTCTACTGCCTTAATTGCAACTTCCATCATTTCCTCATCTGGCTCTCTTGTTGTAAAATACTGCAAGTACAATCCTGGTTTACTTAACGTATTCACAATCTTCGAATCGCTTCTTCCTGCCAGACGAATAAATTCATAAGAAATGCCTGCCACAACCGGAACGAGAAGGATTCTCAGCACAAACTTCCATACTAAGCTGTCCACACGAATAAACATAAATACGACAATGCTGACAATCATAACAATAAGCAGAAAACTGGTTCCACAACGCTTATGAAGCCTCGAATACTTTTTAATATTTTCCGGTGTCAGATCTTCACCGTGTTCCAGACAGTTAATCGTCTTATGTTCTGCACCATGATACATGAACACCCGCTTTATATCTTCCATTTTAGATATGAGCCATATATATATAAGAAATAATGCCACACGTATGATTCCTTCAATCAGGGTACGTATACTGTAAGATGGCAGAAATCCTTTCATCAGATTCGTAAGGAAAAATGGAAGTACCATAAAAATTCCAAGCGCCAATATAACAGATATGACCATTGTGATTCCCATCAGAACGCTTTCTAACTTATCTCCAAAAATTTTTGTAAAAAACTGTTCCACTTTTCCCGGCTCATAATCCTCTTCCTCATAAAAAGAAGAAGAATAGGATAATGTTTTTAATCCAATATATAAAGACTCTCCAAAGTTAACAACTCCACGTATGATTGGTAAGCCAAGTACCGCATAACGACTTCCCAGGCTTTTATACTCGTCCGTCATTACTTCTATTTCATGATCTGGTTTCCGAACAGCAACTGCATAACGGTCAAGATTCTTCATCATGACCCCTTCCATTACTGCCTGTCCTCCAATACTTGTCTTTTTCAAAGAGCACCTCCTTTCAAGAATGCCTCGCATTCTTGCTGCAAGATGTGTGTCATCTCACATCTGGTATAACCAAAATTAGGCGACGGTACAACATCACAACATTCTCTGTGATACATTGCACCGCCGCCTAATTTAAAACCTTACGGTTATTAATTCTGATTCATGCCATATTTACGATTGAACTTGTCAATACGTCCACGAGCCTTAGCAGCTTTCTGCTGTCCTGTGTAGAATGAATGACATTTAGAACAAATTTCTACATGGATGTCTTCTTTAGTAGAACCTGTAACGAATTCGTTACCGCAGTTACATACAACCTTTGCCTGATAGTAATTTGGATGGATTCCCTCGCGCATCTTATTCACCTCTTCCAATATATGTTTCATTAATTAATTATATTCAATAGTTATCTTATTTCAAACAGCGTTCTTATTATACCATAACAGTATGTATAGTGCAAGAACTTTTTACTTCTTTTTAATCAATTATTTTTAATTAAATTTATTGTGGTTTTTAAAAAGAATCTTTCCTGCCCATTCCATATCTACTTTCATAAAGCTGTCCATAGAATGTTCTTTAATTGCATCTTTGTACTTGTCCTCCACCTGACGGTAAAACTCTCTTGTCAGCGGAATCTTTCCTATTCCTTTTTTCTGGAAAAAGACTAAAAAACAATAGTTATCTCTATTATAATCAAAAAGAATATTCAAAAGTGTGTCGTCTTCCATTTCCTTTTTCATCTGGTCAATATACATGATTTTGATAATCTCAATCACACGATCATCTAAATGATTATCGGCAATCATAATCTTTTCTTTTAAATCATTAATATTATCTACAAGACGTTTATCTATACCCTTTTCCTGTTCAAGCTCCGCAATCTCTGCTTTAATCTCTGCATTCATGACCGGTGCCATGTAAATCATAATATTTCTTTGGCTATCCACATATAAACTGTCATATGTAAGCGGTGCCATATACTCACATTCTTCACAGCTAAACTGGTACAGCCTGTTCTTCATAATTTCTTCTTTTAATTTTGCCTTCTCTGTTACATTAATAACCTTATACTTTTTAAGGGAATGCTTATGCCCGCACTTTGGACATTCTAATTCTTCCATCGCATAACTTGTCAGTCTTTTGCCTTCCATACTACATTTTCCTCCAACACCTGCAGATATATTTATAAAAAAAGTAAAAAGATATCTGCCTTTTCTAACTCTTATAATAGGCTGATTTTGCCATGCAGTCAAGAAAGAATATGCTTCTCACAAACCACATATTTATCTATTTGTAAAGACAAAAAGGACTTCCCGGAAGGAGGAGGCATCCGAACCTTCCGGGAAGTCTCTTTTAGTTTAAACGCGGATCATATTTCCTATTTAACGAGTTACAATCTTTTGTTTAGAAAGCTTACTGAAAATTTGCTTGCCATTATACTTTACATAAGAACGTACTTTGAAACGATATCTTCTGTAACGTTTGAAGTTTACATTGTTTGTTGTGATCTTTACAGAAATTGTCTTTTTCTTTGCATTTTGTACAACTTTAGACTTTCTATCGCGGGTAAATTTCTTCTTTTTACTGTCATACTTATAATATTTTTTACCCTCAATCTTTCCAACAAGTTTAAACTTCTTCGTCTGCCACATGTACTCATAGAGTTGATATCCTTTAACATTACGTTCTGTTTTAAGCTGAATTGCTGCCTTTGTCGTTCCAGCTTTCTTTACAGATGTAATCTTTGGAGTCTGCGGCTTTGTAACAGCAGATGCACAATTAGATACCTGTCCATAAATTACTTTTTTATTTAAAGATACACCATATGCTTTTACAAGATATCTGTATACCGTTCCCGGCGTACGCTTCTTATCTGTATAGGCAGTCTTCTTTCCTTTGTCGTATCTGTGACTTCTGTTCCATCAAGCTTCCAGCCTTTGATATGACAGAATTTATTGGATACTGCAGTAAACTTGATACTTGTTCCATATGCTGCTGAAATTTCTCCATCGGTCTTTTCCTCTGTATCTTTACCAACAAGAAGTTTACCCTGCTCATTGTTTACTTTATAAGTTACTTTATAAGATGCAGGAACAAGCTGTACAGAAACTTCTGTATTCTTCTTTACTGTCACTTCATAGGAAGTGCTGTAGCTGTCAATTACCTGACCGTCTACTTTCCAGCTTTCAACGATATAGTCTGCATCCGGTTTCACAGTAAATGTATATTTTTCATCGCCATTTACTTTATCGCCACTTGCAACTTCGCCTGCCGCTCCCCTTGCTGTGAGCGTTCCATTAGAAGGCTGTGCATAGGTTAATGTAAACTGGTCTTTCTCACAAACTGCCTCTACTTTATAAGAAGCAACTTCTGGTATCTCTTTTGCACCACTTGGAACAGTAAATGTAAATGTATCACCATTTTCTCCGTCTACAGCCTTTCCATTTACTTTCCAGCAGCTTACCTTATATCCGGTATCCGGCTGTGCTGTAATATCTACCGTTGCTCCGGAAGCAAGGACAAATCCAGTTTCAATATTGGCAATCTGATCTACCTTTCCTGCCACTGCACTAACGATCTTTCCGTTTGCTCCGTCAATTGTCTGCCATTTACCACCTTTTTCTCTTCGCTGCCATTTGTAATTAGTTGCTCTGTAATCAGAAGCCGTACTGGACAGATCTGCCTTAAATACAGCACTTCCACCAATCTTTACACTTGTATCTTCCGGATTAGTAATTGTGACGGTTCCCATCTTCTCCGGAAGTGTCGTAACGATAAGCTTCTCACTGAAAACGGATTCTCCGGAGATTGCATCTCCTTTCTTTCCTTCTTTATAAGCCTTGATTGCATAAGTATAGGATGTATCTGGTTTTAATCCTGTAACTTCGTATGTACTCTCTGTTCCATCGACTGTTCCGATCTGAATATCACTTCCATCAGAATAAATCTGATAAATACGATATTCATCAGCTCCTCTTTCTCCTGCATCCCATGTAATCTTCGCAGAATCAGATGTTACACTCTCTACTGCCAGATTTTTCGGTGGAGACGGAGGTGCGATAACATTCGTAAGCACATAACCAAGAACCGGTACTTTTGTACCATTTACCTTTGTTGTCCAATGTGCAAATTTCCAGTTAAAATCATAACCTTCTACCTGTTTACCTGTAACTGCACCCGTCTTTGTAATCGCCTCTGTATTAATCGTAGACTGCGATTCCGAATAAGTTGTACCGGCACCGCCGCCTGCTTTTACTCCAAATACAAGTCCATAAGCAGTAAACGAAGCATTCAGGTCATAGGTAAATGTCTTTTCCTGTTCTGTCTCTGTTGAAAATTCCTGTGTTACCGTTCCTTCCTTTCCATACTGGGTAGTTATTTTGCTTTCTGCCACATTATTAAGACCCGCTGTACTTGAACGGTAAGAGAATGGATTGCCCGGTGTGGCAAGTGTTCCATCTGCGATTTCTTCCAGTTCATAGCTTTGAGCTGCCTCATTATACTCATCCACCGGAAGCATACTTGTCAGCAGAGTACCCTGTCTCGCAAGTACCATCGTATCTTTTGTTCCTTTAATTTCATACCGATATGTTGTAACCGGTCTTCTGTAAACAATAACCTGATTTTCTCCCGTATCATTGGAGTAATTTAAGGAAAATTTCTTTGTCGTACTCGTAGCAGTCTCCCAGGTATATCCCTGTTCTACACTCGTCTCAAAGCCGGCACAGATATCATCAACAGACCACTCAAAACCAGCTACGATATTTGTGGTAAGTCCCTCTGCTGTTGACACAGAAGTTCCCTCTCCATTTTCCTTACCATAAGCTGTTTCACTATTGCCGATATCTCCCTCGTCTACCTCAGAAAAATATGGAGTTGATTCAAGAAGTGCAAGCACTTCCGGCTCTGTATATGTTAAAGATACGTCTTTAATTCTTGCAATCGTACTGTCTGAGTCAATATCTGGCGCACATAAAGATGTGTACGCATTCCCCTTCTTACTAATACGATATCCTGTTGAGTCACAATTCCAGGAAGATTTACCTATCTTTTTGTATGTGTAGGTCTTATAGAAATACTGGTTACAAGATGCACGTTTCTGGCAGGTGGTAAATACAATCTGCTCCTTGCCTTCTTCATTGCCGGAAAAATTACCGGATACTGCATCCTGTACCAATCCATTTGTAATGATAGAGATACCAATTCCATTATCACTGTGATTAAAATAATCCGTACGGAATTCCTGATTAAGACCCTTCCCTGCTTCATAAGTATATACCGTATCCATAATCAGTACAGAGGCTGCTGCGTTCACACCATCTGCAGCAAAGGTATCTACAACGACCAGGGACTGCACATTATCTCTGTAATGTCCATCCTCTGTAAATCCACTGACCTGTGGCTGTCCATTACTTCCTATTGCTGGTACTTCACTTTTCGCATACGTTCCTATTGCAGAATTACCTTTTTTAGTTGTTTTACTACAAGATGTTACATATGCACCGATATCATGGGTCAGATCTGCATCTTTATTTGTTTTCTTATCTACCCATCCTGCTGTGATAATCTCCGGATAGTCCGCACCGCTGCCGGTCATAACAAGATTACCTACAGAAGAAGATGCCCAGCGGAGTCTCTGATTACCATTATTATATCCTTTGGTATCTAACTCAAAAGTTTTATTCCAGTAAGACTTTTCTTCCTCTGTGATATTATCATAAATAAACATTCTCGACTGGCGGTTATTTACATCCGCCTTCGTATTATTCATTCCTGCTGTGACAACAAGCTCATCTACGCTATCTTTGTCTGTATCTGCTGTTGTCATCTGAACAACTGGTGTATTTCTGAATACTTTTCCGTTATTTGAATGTTTTGTTGCTATATTCCCTGTACCTAAAATATCAAATATATTGCAGACAGTTCCTGTTTTCTCTAACTGCATATTACTTCCGATAGAGAACTCCCACAACTGAGGCTGTTCACTGTCCGATTCCATCAACGGAGCATAGGCTATAACTGTATCCTTTCCATCTCCGTTAAAATCGCCTGCTGCTACAGAAACAAATCCTGTATCTTCAAATGCATCTGCTTGTTCCAGATAATCAAGCGTTTTTTCCCCTCCAATAGCATAAGTATTACTTACTCTGTTTCCGTCTTTATCTGCAATATAAAGCTCCAGACGCTTTCCTCCAAGCCAGTAGCCAAGAACAGCCACATAGCGCTTCTGCCCTTCGCCCTTTGCATCGACAGGTGCCGTATCCATAATGGTAAATCCGTTTTTGTTCCCTTCCTCTTTTTTACCTGTCCGAGTTCCGTCTGTTATGCTTCCAATGGAACCTTCTTTATGATCTCTGTCATTACTGTTCTCATCCTGCGTTTTTGCTGTCGTTTCCGCTGCTTTCGCTGGTAAAGTTACCTGCGGAAAGAATGGAATGATTAAGGCTAACACAAGAAAAATACTTAAAAATCGTTGCTTCATACTTTCTCTCTCCCCTTTTTTTGATACTTTTAGTCCCATTTTTAATTTTACAAAAAACACAAAAATGCCAATATATTTGTGCAAAATACCAGTTTTTTGAAAAAAATTTACTTGTGTGGCGAAAGAGAGGCCAAAGTCAGCTCCCAAAGAGGGGATAAACTTATATCTGTGGTCTTGGAGCAAGGTTCGGACACAAGCGTGTGGAGCGAGTATCCAAACTGCCACGACTAAAGTCACAGATATAGGTGCTATTCCCTCTTTGGGAGCGTCTCCCTGTCAATCAGAAAAGCATTGTTAACTTATTTTTTATTTCGGGTTGACAATTCGTTCTACTTCTTTTATAATGGAGCCAGTTTTATTTTTAACAATACATTTTAGAGAGGAAATTATCATGTCTGCTGTTACTACTACAAAGAAAAAATCTTTTACAACATTCCAGATGGCACTCATCGCTGTTATGGCTGCCATCACCTGTATTTTAGGACCACTCTCCATCCCGATTCCGATCAGCCCCGTTCCGATTTCTTTAACAAATCTGGCAATTTACCTGACTGTATGTCTGCTTGGTTGGAAGTTTGGAACAATAAGTTATCTGATCTATCTTCTTATTGGTATTGCAGGACTCCCTGTTTTCTCCGGTTTTAGTTCTGGTTTTGCAAAGCTTTTAGGACCTACTGGCGGATACCTGATCGGATTTATTCCAATGGCAATCATCTGTGGATTTGCTTTTGAAAAGTTTTCTAACCGCGGTATGCAGATTGTCAGTCTTGCCATCGGTACTATTGTTGCTTACATTTTTGGTACGGCATGGCTTGCCATCGAGGCACACCTTACCTTTTACCAGGCATTGCTTGCCGGAGTAATTCCATATATCCCTGGTGACCTTGTGAAAATCATTCTCGTTGTCCTTGCTGGACCGATTGTTAAAAAAAGATTACAATCTGGCGGCTTTCTTTTGTAAGCACTATTTTTTCTAATACTTTTTCAAAATATTTTGCTATACATTTTTGAAGAAAATGCAAAGAAAAACCACATTTATCGATGATATTTTATCATTTGATGTGGTTTTTTCTGTCTTTTTTATAAATTAATGCTCTCTTCCTGCTTTCTTTTGCAAATTGTTATTATTATAACATTTTTATTGTAATGATAATAAATTATCATTTCTTTTCAAATTTTTTCTCATATGATATAATCGCGTCATTGAGACTATTTTTTGCTATCGGGGCAATATCCCTGTGAATGGAGGAGATTATGAGTAGACTTGAGGTCAGAAAAAAAAGCAAGGCCCAGTTAGTCGTTGACAATCTGTACGAAGATCTGGAACGCCGAATTATTGCCAGTCCTCCCGGACTGTGTCCTGTTGATATGACTGCTTCTTTCCTGAAGCTGTTTCATGCACAGACTTGTGGAAAATGCGTTCCATGCCGTATCGGCCTGGGCGTTCTTGAAGATATGTTAGAAGATGTACTGGATGGAAAAGCCACTTTAGAAACACTTAGTTTAATTGAACGTACTGCAAAAGCCATTTATGACAGTGCCGACTGTGCCATTGGTTACGAGGCTGGAAGAATGGTTCTTAAAGGATTAGAAGGTTTTCGTGAAGATTTCATTGAACACATCACGAACGGACATTGTTCCTGTCATCTGGAACAGCCGGTTCCTTGTGTTGCTCTTTGTCCTGCCGGTGTTGACGTTCCTGGTTACATTTCTCTTATCGCAGATGAACGTTATGCAGATGCTGTTAAGTTAATCCGTAAAGATAACCCATTTGTTACTTCCTGTGCACTCGTATGTGAACATCCTTGTGAGACAAAGTGCCGTCGTAACTTCGTGGATGATGCAGTAAATATCCGCGGGCTCAAGCGTTACGCCGCTGACCACTGTGGTCTTGTGCCACCTCCAGAATGCTGCGAACCTACTGGTAAAACAGTTGCTATCATCGGTGGCGGTCCTTCTGGTTTAAGTGCTGCTTACTATTTACAGCAGATGGGACATCAGTGTACTATTTTCGAACAGAGAAAAGAACTCGGCGGAATGCTTTACTATGGTATTCCTAACTACCGTCTCCCAAAAGAGCGTCTTGCTGAAGATGTTCAGAACATTCTTGCTACAGGTGTTGAGACAAAGATGAATACCTGCATCGGTGATGGAGATGGAGAGATTTCCTTTAAGATGTTAAAAGAAAACTACGATGCAGTTTATATTTCTATCGGTGCACATACAGATAAGAAGCTTGGTATTCCTGGCGAAGATGCTAAGGGTGTTATTTCCGCTATTCAGATGTTGCGTGATATCGGAGATGGAAATCCACCTGATTTTACAGGCAAAAATGTTATCGTTGTCGGCGGTGGTAACGTGGCTATGGACGCTACCCGTTCTGCTATCCGTCTTGGTGCTAAAAACGTTAGTGTTATGTACCGACGCAGAAAGGCTGATATGACTGCCCTCATGGACGAAATCGAGGCTGCTATCGCAGAGGGTGCAGAGATTCTTGAACTCCATGCCCCTCAGGCAATCGAAACAAATAAAAAAGGGTATGTAACTGCTATGGTTGCTGACCCTAAGATTATCGGCCTGATTACTGGCGGTCGTCCTTCTCCTGCAAATTCCGGAAGAGAACCTATACATATCCCTTGTGATATTGTTATCGTTGCAATCGGACAGGATATCGTTTCTGAACCATTTGAACGTGCAGGCATCCCTGCAAAGCGTGGACGCTTCTTAGCACAGAAGGATAGCTCTATTGCGGAAAAAGATGGTGTATTTGCCGGCGGAGACTGTGTAACCGGACCTGCTACCGTTATCCGTGCTATCGCAGCCGGAAAAGTAGCGGCTGCCAACATCGACAACTACCTCGGATTCAATCATAAGATTGAAAGCGGCGTTGTTGTTCCAGAACCTCGTATTGAGAACAAGACACCTTGCGGACGTGTTACTATGATGGAAAGAAATACTACAGAGCGTAAAAAGGATTTCAATATCGTGGAGAACGGCATGACCTGCAAAGAGGCCAATCAGGAAGCACACCGCTGCCTGCGCTGTGACCGTTTTGGTTATGGAGTATTTAAAGGAGGACGAGTTGAAGAATGGTAAATATTAAGATAAATGACGTTCCTATCTCCGTTGAAGAGGGAACTACGATTTTAGAAGCCTGCAGAGAGGCAAAAATGATTGTCCCTACTTTGTGTTATTTAAAAGATATCAACGAAATCGGTGCCTGCCGTGTCTGCGTTGTGGAAATAAAAGGTATCGAAAGGCTCGTCACTTCCTGTAACAATACAGTAAAAGAAGGAATGGAGATTTACACAAACTCCCCAAAAGTACGTGATGCCCGCCGAATCAATATTAAGCTGATTCTCTCACAGCACAACTGCTTCTGCCCTACCTGTGTTCGAAGTGGAAACTGCCAGCTTCAGAAAGTTGCCAACGACCTTGAATTCGGAAGTGGTACTTTCAAACAACACATTACAGAAGAGAAGTGGCCTATGGACTTCCCTCTTATCCGTGACGAGAGCAAATGTATCAAATGTATGCGCTGTATCCAGATTTGTGATAAAGTGCAGTCTTTAAAAGTATGGGATATCGCCAAAACTGGTTCCCGTACTACCGTTAATGTATCTCTTGGAAGAAATATTAAAGAAGCCGACTGTGCTCTTTGCGGACAGTGTATCACTCATTGTCCAGTTGCTGCTTTGTCAGGCCGTGACGATAAACGTCCGGTATTCTCTCAGAACGGTATGTTAAATACAAGAAGAAAAACTACAGTTGTTCAGGTTGCTCCTGCCGTTCGTACCGCATGGGCTGAAGCCTTCAAGCTTTCCCGTAAGTTTGCTTCCCCAGAACGACTTGCCGGTGCACTTCGTCTGATGGGATTTGATTATGTATTTGATACAACTTACGCTGCCGATCTTACTATTATGGAAGAAGGAAGCGAGTTCTTAGAACGACTGAAACATAAAGAAGACTACCAGTGGCCAATGTTTACCTCCTGCTGTCCTGGCTGGGTTCGTTTCTTAAAATCCCAGTATCCTGACATGGTAGACTGCCTTTCCACTGCAAAGTCTCCTCAACAGATGCAGGGAGCCATCATCAAGAACTACTTTGCTGATAAGATTCATGAAGATCCTGAAAACATTTTCAGCGTTTCCATCATGCCATGTATCGCAAAGAAAGCCGAATGTGCACTTCCTACTATGGACAGTACAGGAACTGGTCCTGACGTTGACGTTGTATTAAATACACGCGAATTCGTTGACTACATGAAGTCCCTCAACATTGATGTTTACGGACTTCCAGAAGACCACTTTGACTCTCCTTGCGGAGAAGGAACTGGTGCTGCCGTAATCTTCGGAACAACCGGTGGTGTTATGGAAGCCGCTTTAAGAAGCTGCTACTATCTTGCAACAGGACAGAACCCTGACCCAGATGCATTCCACGGTGTGCGGGGAATGGACGGCTGGAAAGAAGCTGCTATCGACATCAACGGCACAGAAGTTAAAGTTGCCGTAGTAAGTGGACTTGGCAACGCAAGAAAGTTAATCGAAGCCGTTCGCCGCGGTGAAGTATTCTACCACTTTGTAGAAGTTATGGCCTGCCCTGGCGGCTGCGTAGGCGGTGGTGGCCGTCAGCATACAGATACACAGGCTCAAAAGAAATGTGCGGCTTACACGCCGCACCACAGATCGTTTCATTCCGTAAATCCCTCCAATAAGATCAATTCCTCCAGCGAGACGAATGCCGCGCTCATATCGGCGCAGGCATAGTTCGCCAGCTTATGCACATAGGGCGCGGCTCCGCCGTCCTCCGTCCGGCTCAAATTTGGATGCCGCAGGATGTCGTATTTCTCGTCCATCACAGGCCGTTCACCACGGATGAACAGCAACGCGTAGCGGTTGTCCATGGCCCGCACCTCGTCCGGTGTCATCAGGTCGCGGGCCAGCTGCTGGCGGCTGACGGAGGTGGATCCATTCCGCCCCTTGGTGGTACTGGTGTGCCGCACATCCAGCGTTTCCTTGCCCAGCAGTTCCGAAATGTACTTGTGGGTGGACTGCTCGTTGCCGCCCAGATACAACAGCGTGTCAGCGTTGCCCAGCAGCCCCTCCCAGTCGTCCTTGAACAGTGCCTTCAGACCGGATATATTTTGCAGGACGATGGTGGACATGATGTTGCGGGAACGCATGGTGCTTTGTATCTTCACAAAGTCACTGGGCAGCGCCACGTTGCAGAACTCGTCCATCATCAGCCGCACGGGAACAGGCAGCGGCCCCTGATGTACCTTGTCCGCCTGATAGTACAGCGACTGAAATGCACAGGTGTAGAGCATCCCCACCAAATAGTTAAAGGTGCTGTCGCTGTCGGGGATAACGGCAAAGACGGCCTGCTTGCGCTCTCCCATCATAGAAAGTTCCATTTCATCGCGGGAGGTGATGTCCCTGATCTGCGGGATGATGAAGGCCGACAGCCGCACCGCGGCGGTAATGAGGATGGAACGCGCTGTTTTGCCCGCGGCCTGCTGAAAAATATGGTATTCCCGTACCGCGATGTGGTCAGGCTCCTCGTCCTCCAATGCCTCAAACAGCAAATCCAGCGGGGAGCGATATGACTCATCCTCCTCGCTTGCGCCGCCGTTCTCCAGCATATACAACACCGTTTCAAAATTCTGCTCCTCCGGTGGCGCTTCATAGAGCAGGTACAGCATCAGGGCAGTGTCCAACGCCACCTCCGAACGTTCCCAAAACGGATCGCTCTGCTGGGCGTTCTTGGGAGTGGTGTTCTGGATCAGGTTGTTTACCAGCTTCATCACGTCCTTGGCGTCCCGTATGTAGGAGAAGGGGTTGAACGCATCGGAGTGCTGCGGGTCGATGAGGTCGAATACCCGCAGCACATATCCCTCCTCCAGCAGCAGCGGCGCGAGGGCGCGCAGCTGCTCTCCCTTGGGATCTGTCACAAGGAAGCTGCCGTTGGCCTGCATGATATTGGGTTTGCAGAAAAACCGTGTCTTGCCGGCACCGCTGCCGCCCACGATGATTTGCAATAGATTCCTCATGTGCTGCCGCCCGTTCAGGCTCATAGCCACATGACGTGTCAGCAGTGTGTTATTTGCGGGGTCTTTGTCTGCGTACTTTTTGTTGAGCTGCCACGGGCTGCCCCACTGGGCAGAGCCGTACTCCTGCCCTGGTCTGCGATTCTCCCTGCCAGAGCAATACAGAAGAACACCGCCGCCGTAGAGCAGCAGGAACACCAGCAGAAATCGCGATGTATACACTGTCCAGCGGACGGCAAACGGACGGTTCGTCGCAGCGGTAAGGCGGCTCACCAGTTCAAACACATTCATGCCGTTCTCATACACACCTGCCGCGATGACCGCCAGCCACAACACGGGTATTGTCAGCACCATCCACAGTGCGGGCGGCACAGGCTTTTTACGCATGGTCGTTCTCCCTCCTAATCCGTCTCAAGTTGAGACACATTTCGACAGCGTTTTTATCCCGTTCTCTCGCAGTACACCACATATCGCTGCCTCCCGCCGCTGGCGTAGGGATGGCAGGTCAGTAGCGTCAGCAGGTCGCACCCATGCTGTATCTTGATCTTATCTACCTCATGGGGCTGGATGATCCGAATGTCGGTCACCGTGTAGGTCAGCTTTTCCCATGGATTCGTCAGCGTAACGGTATCGCCTGCCCGCAAGCGGTCGATATGCCGGAAGTAATCCGCACCTTTCCATCCACGATGTCCCGCGATGACGCAGTTGGTGGCGTCACCACCGATGGGCGCTGACGTGTTGCCCAGCACCGCCGCGCCTGCGGCGAGGTGACCATCGGACGCGCCCAGATAGACGGGCATGGTTAGCTCCATAGCGGGTATCTCCAACACACCGATGATCTCGCCCTCGATGCCGTATGCCACAAGGTCAGCGGCAGGCGTTTCACATGCTTCGAGGTCGGTGAGGTTGCACTGCTTTTCTGCGTAAAGCTGACGGTTATAGTCCTGTAGAGCCGCCAGCAGTTCGGGATACAACTGCTCCGGCTCATCACGGTTAGCCAAGAACTCCTGTACGGCAGTTGCGGCATTGTTCTGGAGCCTGTGTCCCGTAAACACCGGCCACAGCATGATGCAGATGCCCGCCACGGCCAGCAGTGCCGCCAGTACAAGGGATGTCTTACGCATGGCGCACCCTCCTTACCAAAAAGTAAGCACCACCGATTACCGCCATCGCGCCAAGGCCGATGGCAAGACCGGTGAGGTAGTGGTGTGTCCACGAGGAAGTGACCTTCTGTGTTTTGACAGTCTCCGCATCCTGTTCTGGTACATACGGCATCCGATGACCTCGCACCAGCAGTCGGTGGGTATTGACCCCGAACGGCGTGCAGGTCACCAGCGTGACTAAATCCTTGCCATCCTCAATTTGGAGCAGATGTGTGTCCGTGGGTAATACCGTATTGATGGCGTCTACCCTGTATGCCAGCGTATCACCCAGCACATGGATGTAAAATGTATCGCCCTCTGTAAG
>OGPT01001783.1_pt1 | contig 18808 bp, 16 predicted proteins | sample 1552951 | NCBI WGS metagenome assembly OGPT01 (sample SAMEA2580224, study PRJEB22360) | human gut metagenome | biome: human gut; feature: human-associated habitat; material: faeces | place: Denmark | collected 2008/2010
ACTGCCCCGGGCTGAAATCAGTTACAAGGTATCTGATTTCAGCCCGGGGTGTTGCGTGTTCTCAACGTTTATGTGTTAGGGTGTACTCAAAATAAAATACTTGTTATAATCGAGCTAGAAAACTTATCAAAGATGGCAGTTATGGAATAGAAAACATAGCTGCAAAATCTCTGGAAAGGAACAGAATAAAATTTGCAAAATTACGATCATTTAGGGCAGGTATTTAAAAATCTGCGCACAAACAGACACATCTCCCTCAAACAGATTTCAAATGAGCGGGTTTCCGCAGCTCAGATTTCGCGATTTGAGCGCGGGGAATCCGATATCTCACTGGAAAAATTCCTGATCGCACTTTCAAACATGCATATTGAAGTCAGCGAATTTATGGATGCGGTGAACAACTATCAGCGCACGGAACAGATCCGTTTTATGAGTGCCTTAATTCCACTGGAATATGAGCGGAATATTGCGGGATTCCAGAAAATGCAGGCGGAAGAGGCGTGGGAGTTTTCAGAACATCCGGATATTTACCGCCATCACCTAAATGTGATCCTGCTTCAGAGCTTTATCTGCAAATGCGATGCAACGGTTCCATTTCCGGAAGAGTACATTGACGAGGTGACCGATTATCTGTTTACGACGGAAGAATGGAATATGTATGAATTAATTTTAATCGGTAATCTATATCTGTTCATTGATATTCCACTGCTACACAGAATGGGGCAGGAGATTTTGAAAAGAAAAGATTATTATTGGGAGATTGGTTCACACAAAAATCTTGTCACGATCACACTTTTAAATATCTGGGAAACCTGTCTGCACAGGGATGCGCTTACAGTTGCTTTATTTTACATGGAAAAAATAGAGCCTTTATTAAATGATGAAACGGATCTTTATAAGAGGACGATCTACCTTTTTTTGTCAGGACTTCTACACTACAAGCAAGGAGAAAAACAATCTGGAATTGAGGAAATGAAAAACGCGATCCAGATCTTTGAATGGGTTGGAAGTGAAAATCTGGCAAATAATTATAAAAAAGATTTTGAGCGTTTTGTTCGTTAAAAATTGCATATATGCAAAAAATGAAAAGCCTCTGCCTGAAATTAGTTACAATGTATCTAAATTCAGATGGAGGTTTTATTTATGAAGAAAAATGAGACAAAGTTATTGGCGAGCAGGGCAGTAAACAAGATTGGAAATGTCATGTATGACTATGGAAACAGCACATGGATTGCAGGATTGGGAAGTATCGGACAAAAATACATGGGATACTATCAATTAGCCGAAAACGTGATCTCCTTATTTTTAAATCCAATCGGAGGGGCGGTTGCAGACCGTTTTAAGCGAAGACAAATACTGCTTGTAACGGATTTTATCGGTGGACTCATGTGTGCCGTACTTGCGTTTATCGGAAACGACAATATCATGCTTTATGGATTGATCGCTGTGAATGCGGCACTTGCGATCATGAGCGCATTTTCAGGAACATCGTTTCGTTCCTACGTGGTGACGGTCGTAGCGGAGGACCGGCTGGTAGCTTTTAATTCACGGCTGGAAGTGATCTCTCAGATTGTGAGCATTTCTTCCCCGCTGTTTGCATTTTTATTTGTGGATAGATTTGGCTTAAAACCGACGTTAATTCTTGACAGTGTGACATTTTTCCTTTCTTTTCTGCTTCTTTTTTCGATTCGGGAGGAAGAAAAACATATTACAACAGAAAAAAGGAACACAAGCATCAAAAGTATTTTGCGGGACATCAAAGAGGGAATGATTTTTATTGTAAAGGAAAAGGAGATTTTCTTTCTGCTGGTCATCGCTTCAATGGTAAACTTTTTCATCGCGGCGTTTAACTATCTGGCGCCATTTTCGAATCAGCTGTTCGTGCATCCATCCAGTTATGCGACACTTTTGACGATGGGAGCGGCTGGCTCAATCGCAGGCGCAGTTCTGGCAAACAAATTATTTAAAAATTCATACAACAGTATCCTGATCGCACTGGCACTCTGCGGTGTGGGACTGGCTGCGATCACAATTTTTGCAGTGCTTGGACTTCCGGCAGAGGTCATAGTAACCGGAAATCTGATTTTTGAGTTTTTCCTGACGATTTTTAATATTCATTTTTTTTCAATGGTGCAGAAAAAAGTACCAAAACACATGCTGGGAAGAGTGTTCAGCTCGATTTTTACGGTTGCGGTGATCTTCATGCCGATTTCAACTGCGATCATGACAGCACTTCCGTTTTCCATCAGCATCTATGCGTTTGCGGTGATCGGGGCGGGCATTCTGCTTGTGTCTGGAGGTGGATTTCTCTATAGTAAAAAAGTGCTAGACTAATGAAAAAATACAAGATGAGAAAAATCGATTAGTTTACCAATTAGAATCGATTTTACCAGGTATGGGAAGAATAGAACTGTACTTCAAAGTAAAATGAAATTTAATTGAAGTGACTTTGAAGTTGACTTTGAAGTGACATTGAAGTATATTTGAAGTACAGGAGGTCAGGACAATGTATCTGGAAGAATTAATAGAAAATGTCGAACTGGAAAGTGATAAATTTGAATGCAAAAGCAGACTGAATCGTGAGGATGTCGTAGGCTGGCTGAAAAGTATTGCCGGATTTGCCAATGCTTCCGGTGGAGATTTTTATATAGGTGTTGAAGATAAAACCAATAAACTGATCGGGTTTGACCGGACAGAGGCAGACAATGAACGCAATTATTTTAACAATCAGGTAAATGAGCATCTGTCACCAAGACCGCAGATGAAATTATCTTTTCTACGCTATATGATAAAGGAGAAAGAGCGTTTTATCATACAGGTGCATATTCCGGAATCAGCGGTAAAACCTGTTATTTTGAAATATAAAAATATCCCATCTATTTTTATGAGACGTGATGGATTTACCAATGGGGCAACCTATGAAGAAATTATTGAGATGAGTGTGAGGAGTAAAAACACACAATATGATATTCTCACATCGGATGAACTGTACAGGGCAGAGAATTTTACAATGCTTCAGGAATTTTATGCATCACATAATAATGGCAGAAAATTATCAGAGAAAGCATTGCAGTCGATGGGATTCTATGATAAGGACGGAATGCTTGCAAATGGTGCAGTACTTTTTGCAGATGATTATCAGGGAAAAAAGACGGAGGTGCAGTGTTCTGTCTTTTCCGGTTTTAATAAAGGCAGTGAACGTATCATTACTATTAATCGTTTCCATGGAAATATCATTGCGGTGCTCAATTATATGATGGAATTTGTAGAACAACGGATGAACCATTCCATGATAAAGCTGGATGATACAAGGGAAAATATAGATGCATATCCGAAGCGGGCATTGTTTGAGGGTGTCATTAATGCAATCGCACATCGGGATTATTTTCTGGATGGCACACAGATTCAGGTAGACATGTTCAAAGACAGACTGGAAATTTCTTCTCCGGGAGGATTTTACCGGGGTGAGAAATTAGGAAAGACTTATGATCTGTCTGGCATAATTTCCAAAAGAAGAAATGAGCTGATCTCATCTGTTCTGGTAAGCTGTAATGTTATGGAAGCTGCGGGAACCGGGTTTGATAAGATAACAGAAGAATATCAGCATGCGGATGAGACACATCGCCCATATATATATGCTTCTTCGGATCATTTTACCTTAGTATTGCCGGATCTGACTTACATGGAGGGGATAGAGAACAGTGGAATGCCGAATCTGGTGTTTACGCCAGTGCCGCATGGAACAGTTTATGATGCAAAAATATTGTCTTTTTGCTATTATCAGGCACATAAAGTTTCGGAGATTGCAGAATATCTTGGTGTGAGCGATTCTACTTATTTCAGAAAACAGGTGTTGGAGAATCTGGCAGAAAATCAGTATCTGGAGAGAACCAAGGTTTCGAGAGCAGTTTACTATAAGACAAATCCTAAGATGGTAAGAATTCAGTAAACAATGTCATTTAGTTAGCAATCAAGATATGCTTGACCTACTCTGGGATAGAGCATTGGTCATGCTCTTGCTGCCATAAACCAAATGAAACCGGAACTTTTTTGATTTTTATGGCGTGACAAAAAGACAGATTGCGTGTCTGTCTTCTAAAAGTTATAATGATAAAGATGTTTATGCAGCCCGATATATGAAATATCGTGGTTTCCGTTATGTTATAGGCAATGAGTTTTGCCCAGATCTCCTGTTCGATGTATTGTGGTTTATAGGAATGAAAATTGCTCAACCCTACTGTGTATTTCAGCTTTCTAAAAGAAGATTCAATTCCCCATCTGGTGTAGTATAACTCCTTGATACGTTCCGGTGGGAACTCATCACGTGGCAGATTTGCAACAATGCATTCGTAGGTTGACTCGGTAAGAGGAAATCTTATCTGATGTCAAAAACAAATAAATCCTTTAACGTAACATATGATAAGGCGCGCGATGCGATTATCGTTGACAGTATGACTCCGTATAAGGGAAAGAAAGCGACTTTGAAGAAAGGCAACGGCAAAAAGCATAAAGTGACCGTTCCGACCACAAGCTTTGTGTGGGATGGCGAGGTAGTCGGGATTTCTTGTTACAAGATTGACGGAAAGTATTATGTGTCAGCCGCCGCTATTGCGGAACTGACAGACTCGCGCTTTGAAGACACGCTTTATGGATGGAGTATCGCAACCACCAGACCGAATAAAATTGACACATACGGCTAAAGCTGCAAAGTATTTGGGCGTTAATGTAACGGGCATATTAGGCGTCTTGCCAAAAGGGAAGAAAATGAGTGTGACATTTCCACAGAATAGAGAAATCTGTTCTGTGGATTTTTTTGCCCAAATTTAAGGAGTTACATTTTTTCTGTTGTTAGAATAAAAAATGACGATATAATAAATATAAAAATTGGAGGTGTTTCAGATGTGTACGATAGCTTTGTGCATAGGTAAATGAGACTAATGAATATGTTTCTTAATAGTTGGCAATGTTTGCTGTAAAATTTATCTCTAAATTATGTTGCGAAAATAGAGAGATGGATATATTATTATAATATAAATATCTCTAAGGAAGGTGATGGAAATGCCAAATATTAAACCTATTTCTGAATTAAGAAATTATACTGCGGTTGTTAGTGAAGTTGGTTATGGTTCCAGAGTTTATCTTACAAAGAATGGTCATGGAAATATCACAATGATTGATATGGGCGAGCTTGATGACATTGAAAAAGAATTGGCTTTATATAAATTCAAGTATGAAATGGCTATAGCGGAGAAGTCCATTCGTGAAGAGGGTACAATATCTGCAGATGATCTTGAAGCGGAGCTGGGGGTAGTGTAATTTGATAAAATTGGAATACTCGCAGATTGTAAGGCGAAAACTAAAGGTGCTTAAAGCAGAGTTAGTTGATAAATATGGTAATGAGTTTGCCATTAAATCCATTAAGGAGATGACTACTGCACTTCGAAGACTAGAACAGTTTGCTGATAGTGGAGTCAGAATCGCAGAAATGTATGATATTGATACAGATTACTACTATGTGTTTGTGAGACATAATTACTTTATTTATCGAATTGAACCACAGAAAATTATCGTTGCTCAGATGTTCAACGAAAGAGAAGACTTTATGATGAAGCTTTTTGGAATGTCGGGGAGAACGCAAGAGTCGATTGATTACTGGGGAGAATAAAGATTTGCCGTCTTATCCGTCAGATTGTGTCGGATAAGACGGCTTTTTAATTTTTATTATATTTCCTAAGTGGGTTCAAACCTCGCTTGATTAGCAATTCATTTAGAAAATCTGTGAATTCTTCCAGAGTATAATCCTGTGCATGGCTTAATAGGTTATCTATATCACCAATGCACAGGTTGTATACGAAGATCTATTTAATGGTTCAAATGAATGTACTTATGGGATTATGCTCCCAAGACATTAACCAAACAGGAAGTCAGAACGAAAACCAAATCATCCGTAAGAGAGCTTCCGATACCGGCTGTGTAACCCAAATGAATGCACGAACAAATGTTTGTTTGACTGTACAAATTGAGGTTTTTGTGGTACAATATAAGGTAGTTTGTTCTATTTATTCCGTCTGTTTTGAATGGTATTTCCTAGTCGGAAAAATCAAAATAGGTGACCTTCATTTGTCGTGAGGCTATTTTACAACATTTGTGGGAAAAGGTAAATACTCGCCACGACGAATTTCGGGCTAAGAGACGAACTTATTTACTATTAGAGAGATGAGCAAAACGAATTGATTTAAAAGTTGGATTTGGCAGTTAGCTTTTGTAAATCGGAAAGAATGGGAATTTATGACATAGCAAAGCTGACGTAAGTCCAGAACCTACGCAAATGGGGAGATATGAATAGCTCTTTATTATGCGATTCGCTTTACAGCTTTAAGCTTACGATAGGATTGCCCTGTGCCGGTGGTGATTGCCGCAACAGCAACCACTAACAGACTTATATGGGCAATTGTATTCAAGTTGGTAACAGATGATTTATTTCTTACCCACATACGTTCCTGCCCTGTATTTTTGAAACGTGAATTGTATCTTTCACATTCTGTACGAAGAGAGTAATTACTTTTGAAATATTTGCTGTCTCTGTCGACGGAGAGTCTTAAATCATCGGGAATGGTGATGTATTTTGTACAGCCGCGATGCTTCTTGCCGTTGTAAAAATTTTTGTGATGGCAGGGACAATCAGCGTCTTTGCTTGATTTTAGTGGGCAGCAGAATTTTTGGCGTGTACGTCCATTATCAGAAAATTTACCATCCTTCCACATGGCAAGCCCGGCATCGCAGACAGGATTTCCCTGTGGAAGAAGTTTTGGATTTTTGGTGGATCGTTTGTTTAATGGAATAATACATTCGCCTTGGTAGAGTTCCTGTACCTGATTATAGATATTTTTAACATCATAGCCTTTATCAGCAAGAAAGGTACATTCGGTTATCGGCAGAAAGGTATGTGTGTCAGCCAAAATATCAAGCGCAACAGTGGAATCATGGACATTGGCGGTAGTGGTCAGTTCATAAATGGGAAGACCTGAAATACAGTCAACAAGGACGTGGTTTTTGTAACCCCAGTAGAATTCATACTTTTTCTCGTTTGTTTGGTTAGAAGCAGTATGTACGCCAAGTTTGCAATCAGTATCTGCTTTGGGCTGGTTATCAGGCTTAAATTTGTTGGATAGAAAAGATTTAGGATTATTCTGTGAAGTGTTTGCAGCAATCGGAGTAGAGTCCAAACCAATAAAAGATGTATCAACAATACCTTGTTTTGAAAGATAAAGAACTTGGGATTTCATAATGGATGAAAGTACATCGTTATCAAGCTGTTTTAGAAAACGATCAAACGTCCAGTAAGAAGGCAACGGAGCAGAAATATCAAAACCGCAGTAATGGGCGATTAGAAGGTTGTTGTTAAGATAATCAACAAGATCCGTAATCATTGAAAAGCCTTCACATTTCATAACGATAAACGAACAAATCATGGCATGATTGGAAAAGCCTTTTCGTCCGGTTTTAGGGAATTCAGGGACAAAGGATAAATCGAGATTCAGAAAAAGTGAATCGTAAAACTTTGCAACTGGTTGTGAAGTGAAAAGACGGATGTCTTTCAAAATTTCTTGACGATAGATAACAATCAGCTCCTCTCGGTGAATTGATTTTGACAACTTAATTATACCATTTGGAGCTGGTTGTTACTATAAATTTGGAGTGATAAAAGAGGTTGCCATGCCTCGCAAACATGCATAAATACTGAGTATGTGGAGTTTTGCTCATGGCTATGACTTTTATTCGTAACGAGGTGAGAAACACATCTATTCACTATAAAAATGAGCTTTTCGTTACGAATCTGGATACGAATTTTTGGCTGATAATGATCATAGTAAAAGTCACAAATGGAGGGATTTACCATGAATGAGTTCAAATTAAAAGCCCCATATAAGCCAACCGGAGACCAGCCACAGGCGATTGCAGAGCTTGTGAAAGGGTTCAAGGAAGGCAATCAATGCCAGACTTTACTAGGGGTTACGGGTTCGGGAAAGACTTTTACGATGGCAAATGTGATTCAGCAATTACAGAAGCCGACGCTTGTCATTGCTCATAATAAGACGTTAGCAGCTCAGTTGTACGGAGAGTTCAAGGAGATGTTCCCTGAGAACGCAGTGGAATATTTTGTCTCCTACTACGACTATTATCAGCCGGAAGCATATGTTCCATCTTCGGACACATACATTGCCAAGGATTCATCCATCAATGATGAGATCGATAAGCTTCGACTTTCCGCAACTATGTCACTGATGGAGAGGCGAGATGTGATTATTGTTGCCAGTGTGTCTTGTATTTATGGACTGGGTAATCCGGTAGATTACCAGAACATGGTAGTTTCTTTGCGTCCTGGTATGATCAAAGATCGTGATGAAGTAATGGCAAAGCTGATTGAGATCCAGTATGATCGTAATGATATGGATTTCCACCGTGGTACATTTCGTGTGCGTGGAGATGTTTTGGAAATCATTCCAGCATATGAGAGTGACACAGCGATTCGTGTGGAATTTTTTGGAGACGAGATAGACAGGATCTCAGAGATTGATATTTTGACAGGAGAAGTGAAGGACGAACTGAAACATGTAGCAATCTTTCCAGCATCTCATTACGTGGTTGACCGTGAGAATATCAAGCGTGCGGTGGCAGATATTGAAGAAGAATTAGAAGAACGTGTCAAAGAGTTTAAGAGAAATGATAAGCTTTTAGAGGCACAGCGTATTGCGGAGCGAACGAATTTTGATATTGAGATGCTTAAGGAGACTGGATTTTGTTCCGGAATTGAGAATTATTCCAGACATTTGGCAGGGCTTCGACCGGGACAGGCTCCGTATACATTGATCGATTATTTCCCGGATGATTTTATTATGATGATTGATGAGTCACATAAGACAATCCCGCAGATTGGTGGAATGTATCACGGAGACCAGTCGAGAAAGCAGACATTGGTAGATTATGGGTTCCGTCTCCCATCTGCGAAGGACAACCGACCGCTTAATTTTGATGAGTTTGAAAGTAAGATTAATCAGGTGATGTTTGTATCTGCAACACCGGGAGAGTATGAGAAGGATCATGAACTTCTTCGAGCAAAACAGGTAATCCGCCCGACAGGACTTCTTGATCCGGAAGTTGAAGTGCGGCCGGTAGAAGGACAGATTGATGATCTGATCGGTGAAGTGAACAAAGAGATCAGTAAGAAGAATAAAGTCCTTGTCACAACGCTGACAAAGCGCATGGCAGAAGATTTGACAGATTATATGCGTGAAGTAGGAATCCGTGTAAAATATCTTCATTCGGATATTGATACGCTTGAACGTACGGAGATCATCCGAGATATGCGACTGGATGTGTTTGATGTGTTGGTTGGGATCAACCTCTTGAGAGAAGGACTTGATATTCCGGAAATCACTCTTGTTGCAATCCTTGATGCAGATAAAGAAGGATTCCTTCGTTCAGAGACTTCGCTGATTCAGACAATCGGTCGTGCAGCGCGTAATGCAGAAGGACATGTAATCATGTATGCAGATAAGATTACAGAATCAATGCAGCTGGCAATAGATGAGACACAGCGTCGTCGTGAGATTCAGATGAGATACAATGAAGAGCATGGAATCACGCCGAAGACGATTCAGAAGTCAGTGCGTGATCTGATCAGTATCTCTAAAAAGGTTGCGGCAGAAGAGATGAGGCTTGAAAAAGATCCGGAGTCCATGAGCCAGAAAGAACTGGAGAAACTGATCGCGGATCTGACGAAACAGATGAAGAAGGCAGCAGCGGAATTGAACTTTGAGGCAGCGGCAGAGCTTCGTGATAAGCTTGTTGAATTAAAAAAGATGCTCAATGATATGGAATAGGAGATTACAAAATGGGTAAGAAAATGGACGCCAGACAGTACATTAAGATACGAGGCGCGAATGAAAATAACCTGAAGAATATAGATGTAGATATCCCAAGAAATGAACTGGTTGTTTTGACGGGACTTAGCGGTTCTGGAAAATCTTCCCTTGCATTTGATACAATTTATGCAGAGGGTCAGAGACGTTATATGGAATCACTGTCTTCCTATGCAAGACAGTTTCTTGGTCAGATGGAGAAACCGGATGTAGAAAGTATCGAAGGGCTTTCACCTGCAATTTCTATCGATCAGAAATCAACGAACCACAATCCACGTTCCACAGTTGGAACTGTTACGGAGATTTATGATTATTTTCGATTATTATATGCGAGAGTTGGAATTCCTCATTGCCCGAAATGTGGTCGTGAGATTGCAAAACAGTCGGTAGATCAGATGGTGGATCAGATCATGGCGCTTCCGGAGAGAACGAAGATACAGCTTTTGGCACCTGTTGTACGTGGAAGAAAAGGAACACATGCAAAGCTTTTCGAACGTGCAAAAAAGAGTGGATATGTTCGTGTTCGTGTGGATGGCAATATGTATGAGCTTTCGGAAGAGATTGCACTGGATAAGAATGTTAAACATAATATTGAAATTATTGTGGATCGTCTTGTGATAAAACCTGGAATTGAAAAGCGACTGACAGATTCCGTGGAAAATGTACTTCAGCTGGCAGAGGGACTGCTTCTTGTAGATGTGATCGATGGAGAGCCAATGAATTTCAGTCAGAGTTTTTCCTGTCCTGTCTGTGAGATCAGTATTGATGAGATTGAACCACGCAGTTTTTCTTTTAACAATCCATTTGGTGCTTGCCCGGAATGTTTTGGACTTGGATACAAAATGGAATTTTCAGAAGAACTGATGATTCCGGATCCGTCGTTGTCTATTAATCAAGGTGCGATTGCAGTTTTAGGATGGCAGTCCTGTACAGACAAGAGCAGCTTCACACGTGCAATTCTGGATGCACTGTGTAAAGAATATCATTTTGATCTGGACACACCTTTTGAGGATTATCCAAAAGAAATCCATGATGTTTTGATTTATGGAACAGATGGAAAAGAAGTGAAGGTTTATTATAAAGGTCAGAGAGGCGAAGGGATTTATCCGGTTGCATTTGAAGGATTGATCAAGAATGTGGAACGTCGTTACCGTGAGACAGGTTCTCAGACGATGAAAGCAGAATATGAGACATTTATGAATATTACACCATGTTCAGCCTGTAAAGGACAGCGCTTGAAGCCGGGGGCTTTAGCTGTAACAGTTGGAGATAAGAATATTTCAGAAGTGACAACACTTTCTATAGAACGTCTTCAGAAATTTTTAGATGAACTTCAATTGACAGAGACACAGCAGTTGATTGGTAATCAGATTCTGAAAGAGATCAAAGCAAGAATCAGTTTTTTGATGGATGTCGGTCTGGATTATCTGACGCTTGCGCGTGCGACAGGAACACTTTCTGGTGGAGAAGCACAGAGGATTCGACTTGCAACACAGATTGGATCAGGTCTGGTCGGAGTTGCATATATTCTGGATGAGCCGAGTATCGGACTTCATCAAAGAGATAATGATAAACTTCTTGCGACGCTGAAACATTTGCGTGATCTTGGAAATTCATTGATTGTAGTAGAACATGATGAAGATACGATGCTGGCAGCGGATTATATAGTAGATATCGGTCCGGGGGCAGGAGAACATGGCGGTCAGGTTGTTGCTGTGGGAAATGCACAGGAAATTATGAAAAATCCAAATTCTGTCACAGGAGCGTATTTGAGTGGAAAAATCAAGATTCCGGTTCCGACAGAAAGAAAGAAGCCGACAGGTTATCTGAAAGTAGTCGGTGCACAAGAGAACAATCTCAAGAACATTGATGTAAAATTCCCTTTGGGAGTTATGACTTGTGTAACGGGAGTGTCTGGATCGGGGAAAAGTTCTCTTGTGAATCAGATTTTATATAAAAGACTTGCAAGAGACTTGAACCGGGCAAGAACAATCCCTGGAAAACATAAGAGAATAGAAGGGCTAGAGCAGGTTGACAAAGTGATTAATATCGACCAGTCACCAATCGGAAGGACGCCACGGTCAAATCCTGCCACTTATACAGGCGTGTTTGATTTGATCCGAGATTTGTTTGCAGGAACGCCGGATGCAAAAGCACGTGGATACAAGAAAGGACGGTTTAGCTTTAATGTTAAAGGGGGACGTTGCGAAGCATGTGCAGGAGACGGAATCCTGAAAATCGAGATGCATTTTCTTCCGGATGTTTATGTTCCATGTGAGGTCTGTGGTGGAAAGCGTTACAATCGTGAGACTCTGGAAGTACGCTATAAAGGGAAAAATATTTATGATGTATTGAATATGACAGTGGAAGAAGCGGTAGATTTCTTCGAAAACGTGCCAAGTATTCGAAGAAAGATGGAGACGTTGAGAGATGTCGGATTGTCGTATATTCGTTTGGGACAGCCTTCTACAGAGCTTTCAGGTGGCGAGGCACAGAGAATTAAACTTGCGACAGAACTTAGCAAACGCAGTACCGGAAAAACGGTATATATTCTGGATGAACCTACGACAGGACTTCATTTTGCAGATGTGCATAAATTAACAGAGATTCTCCGCAGACTTTCCGGGGATGGAAATACAGTAATTGTAATCGAACATAATCTGGATGTGATTAAGACGGCAGACTATATTATTGACATTGGACCAGAAGGAGGAGACCGCGGAGGAACTGTTGTGGCAAGTGGTACTCCGGAAGAGGTCGCAAAGAATCCAGATTCTTATACAGGGAAATATATTGCGTCTATATTGGAGAAATAAAGACGAAAAAAAGTCGAAAAAAGTCGTAAAATATATGCAAAAAATGCCTTTCTATTTTAAGCGAAGTCTATTATACTAAAGTATGCGGATGATAAAACATTACTGTTTTGGTTACATAATATTGACAACAGTAAGAGTGAAAAAAACAGTAACGATAAACCCCTTCAAGGGACAAAAGACACTTGATTGAGGAAAGAGAATGCTGAAATCAGTAACCGACAATGTTGTTTATTTGCAGTAGATTGCTGAGAACAGTAAAAGAGCGTTTTAGAAGGGAGATATAGAAATTATGATGTCAGTAGATCTTGGAATAGATTTGGGGACAGCCAGTGTACTGGTATATGTGAAAGGAAAAGGGGTTGTTCTGAAAGAACCATCAGTTGTCGCATTTGATCGTGATACGAATGTGATCAAGGCAATTGGTGAAGAAGCGCGTCTGATGCTTGGAAGAACACCGGGAAATATTATTGCGGTAAGACCACTCAGACAAGGAGTAATCTCTGATTATACCGTGACGGAGAAGATGATTAAGTATTTTGTTCAGAAAGCTTTGGGAAAACGTACATTTAAGAAGCCGAGAATCAGTATCTGTGTACCAAGTGGTGTTACAGAAGTAGAAAAAAAAGCAGTGGAAGAGGCTACATTTGCAGCCGGAGCAAGAGAAGTTCATCTGATTGAAGAACCTGTGGCAGCAGCAATAGGAGCAGGGATAGATATTTCAAAGCCTTGTGGAAATATGATTGTTGATATCGGTGGCGGTACAGCAGATATTGCAGTTATTTCGTTGGGTGGAACAGTTGTGAATACATCAATTAAGATAGCGGGTGATGATTTCGATGAAGCAATCGTACGCTATATGAGAAAGAAACACAATCTTCTGATTGGAGAAAGAACGGCAGAAGATATCAAGATTAAGATTGGAACGACTTATCCACTTGTAGAAGAAGAGAAGATGGAAGTCAGAGGGCGTAATCTGGTAACGGGGCTTCCGAAGACAGTTACGGTGACTTCATCTGAGACAGAAGAAGCTTTGAGAGAATCTACAGGACAGATTGTAGAAGCTGTAATCGGAGTACTTGAGCAGACTCCACCGGAGTTGTCAGCAGATATCCTTGATCGTGGAATTGTTCTTACCGGAGGAGGATCACTTCTTCGCGGACTGGAAGAATTGATCGAAGAGAGAACAGGAATTAATACGATGACAGCGGAGGATCCGATGAAAGTCGTTGCAATTGGTACCGGACAGTTTGTGGAATTTATGAGTGGAAGAAAAGAGTTTTAAGAGAAAGAATTCTGAAAAAAGAATTTGAAGTGTCAGGTTCTTAGAGAAGAAGATTCAATTACAAGGGGTGTGTATAATAGGAACACACCCTTTTTCTGCATATAAATAGGAAAAGATACAAGAAGAGAGAGGAAAAAGTGTGGAAACAGTTACAGGGTATGTGAGTCATATTGTATATAGAAATTCTGATAATGGGTATACAGTATTCCATATTGAACATGATGATGGTGAAGTGACATGCGTGGGAAGTCTGAACTATATTAATGAAGGAGAACTTCTTGAAATTCAAGGAGAATATGTGAATCATAATGTTTATGGTAAGCAGTTGAAGATTTCTCATTATAAAGTAAAAGAGCCGGAAGATATTGTTTCTATTGAACGATATCTTGGCTCCGGAGCAGTGAAAGGTGTGGGTGCGGCACTGGCTGGCCGAATCGTGAAAAAGTTTAAAGAGGATACTTTCCGCATTATTGAAGAAGAGCCGGAAAGACTTGCGGAGATTAAAGGAATCAGTGAGAGAAAAGCACAGGAGATTGCATCTCAGCTTGAAGAAAAGAAAGATATGCGAAAAGCCATGATTTATCTGCAGAAATACGGTATTTCAACAAAGCTGGCAGCCAAGATTTATCAGTATTACGGAATGAAAGTGTATAAAGTGCTAGAAGAAAATCCGTATCAGCTTGCAGATAATATTGAAGGAATCGGATTTAAGACTGCGGATGAAATTGCATCCAAGATTGGCATACATACAGATTCAGACTATCGTATACGAAGTGGTTTATTTTATACATTGCAACAGGCAGTAGGTGAGGGGCATGTGTATTTACCACAGAATATATTGCTTCGAAGGGCAAATGCACTTTTAGGAGTTGATCTTGAAGATATTGAGAAGTACATCATGGATCTGTGTATAGAGCGGAAAACAGTTATGAAAGAAGTGGATGAGGAAATTCGCATTTATCCAGCACATTATTATTACTTGGAATTGAATACTGCGAAAATGCTTAATGATCTTGATATTGACTGTCAGATGCCGGAAGACATGATGGAGAAACGTCTGAAAAGAGTAGAACAGAAAGAAAAGATAGAATTGGATCCAATGCAGCACAGAGCTGTTATAGAAGCTATTAAACATGGTTTGCTCATATTAACAGGAGGACCGGGTACAGGTAAGACGACAACGATCAATACGATGATTCAATTTTTTGAAAGCGAAGGAATGAGTATCCTTCTTGCAGCGCCAACAGGACGCGCGGCAAAGCGAATGACAGAGGCAACAGGATATGAAGCCCAGACGATTCACAGATTACTTGAAGTAAGTGGAAATCCTGAGGAAGAGAACAGTGTAGGTGGATTTTTGAGAAACAGAGAGAATCCACTTGAGACAGATGTTATCATTATAGATGAGATGTCCATGGTTGATCTGAATCTGATGCATGCGCTTTTATCAGCAGTTATTCCGGGAACAAGACTTATTCTTGTGGGAGATGTGGATCAGCTTCCGTCCGTGGGACCGGGAAGTGTGTTAAAAGATATCATACGCTCAGAAAAATTTCACGTAGTGACGCTTACAAAGATTTTTCGTCAGGCAGGAGAGAGTGATATTGTAGTAAATGCTCATAAGATCAATGCAGGAGAACCGGTTACAATTGATAATAAAAGCCGAGATTTCTTCTTCTTAAAACGCCAGGATGCGAATACGATCATTAGCGTCGTTATTACTTTAATACAGAAGAAATTACCCAGATATGTGCAGGCTGACCCAAATGAAATCCAGGTAATGACACCAACACGTAAGGGATTGCTGGGTGTAGAACGATTGAATGTGATTCTACAGCAATATCTGAATCCTTCAGATTCCCAAAAAACGGAGAAAGAAATTAATGGTAGATTGTTCCGTGAAGGTGACAAAGTAATGCAGATTAAAAATAATTATCAATTAGAGTGGGAAGTTTCTACCAGATTTGGATTAACAGTTGACAAAGGAATTGGAGTTTTTAACGGTGATATGGGAGTCATTGATGAAATCAATGAATATACAGAAACTGTTATCGTGGAATATGATGAGGGGAGAAAGGTAAAATATGGATACGATATGACAGATGAGTTAGAACTTGCCTATGCGATTACGGTTCATAAATCTCAGGGAAGCGAGTATCCGGCGGTCATTATCCCACTTCTCCCAGGACCAAAGTTACTATATAACAGGAATCTGCTTTATACAGCAGTGACGCGGGCAAAAAAATGTTTAACAATAGTAGGGAGTGAATTAACATTTCAGGAAATGATCGAAAACAAAAGCGAACAGGGAAGATTTACAAGCTTAGACGAGCGAATCAAAGAATTTTAGAAAAAATGTATCCAAAAAGATGCCCGTTTTGTCAGGGGATCAGCTCAAAAGGTATTTGCGATGACTGTAGAAAACAGGTTGTTAAGGTGGGAGAAATAAAATGTATCCATTGTGGGAAGCCATTGGAGGATGAAACGAAAGAGTATTGCAGGGATTGTGAAAGAAGAAAAAGTAATTATGAACAAGGACGCAGCCTCTGGGTTCACATTCCGCCGGTTTCAAATTCAGTATATCGGTTGAAATATCACAACAAGCGATATTATGCGGAAATCTTTGGGAAAGAGCTGGCAGATGAGTTTGAATTTCAGATTCGAAGATGGGGGATCCAGGCAATTATTCCAATTCCATTACATAGATCGAAAATGAGAAAACGAGGATATAATCAGGCAGAACTTTTAGCAAAGCAGTTATCAGAATGCATGGGAATTCCTATGGAAAAAGATGTTTTATATCGGATTAAGAAAACCCGGCCTTTAAAGGAAATGAACGGGGAGCAGAGACACAGAAATCTGAAGGGGGCATTTGCGGTTTCAAAATCGTGGAATCCACGCCAGAACATTCTTCTGATTGATGATATTTACACAACCGGAAGTACAATAGAACGTGCTGCAGGAATCCTGAAAAAAGCAGGTGTTGAAAATGTCTACTTTTTGACTCTAAGCATTGGACAAGGCATCTGAACATATGGTATACTTAGGAGAGAAATCTGGAAAGGTGAATGTCGGATATGTTAGATAAAGACAGGATTCGTTTAATGACAAAAATGTCGATATATGAGAAGAATCACAAAGATGATTTTAAAATTGCCGATTATTACAGAAAAGATTATGCAAGTCTTAAGACATGGATTACATTGATCTGGGTAACAATAGGTTATGCAATTTTGTTCGTTAGTTTCTGCATTTATTCAAGTGATAGTTTATCTGCTGATCTGACAATTTTAAAACTATTCGTTCTCTTGATTGCAGCAATTGCAGGCTATATAGTTCTTTTAGTTATATATGGGGTTTGTGCAAATAGTTTTTATAAGAGAAAACATGCAGTTGCCAAACAGAATGTAAAACGTTATTATCGTAATTTGTCCCGTTTAGAGAAGATGTGTAAAAAGGAGAAGAATGAACAATGAACAATTTACTGGTTCTTAGAGAAAGATTTAAGCAGATTTATGTTTCTCACTCTCTCTTGGTTCGAAAGGGAGCACAGTTTTTGCTTGCACTTTTGGTGTTTAACCTGATCAATTCTAATATTGGATTTATGAAGATGGCATCATCTGTTCTTTGTACTGTTGGCTTAGCAGTAGTCTGTACATTTCTCCCTCTGGCAGTAATGACGGCAGCAGCAACTGTGTTAATAGTGGCTCATTTATATACATTATCTATGCCAATAGCCGGAGTTACGGTGATACTGTTTTTGTTAATGTATATTTTCTACTTTCGATTTACCCCAGAGAAGAGCTGGCTGATTCTGCTGACAGTAGTAGCTTTCGGCATGAAAATACCACTGGTGATTCCGGTTATATTTGGGCTGTTAGGTACCACAGTATGGATTGTTCCTGCATCCTGCGGAATCCTTGTTTATTATCTGCTTTACCTGATCAAAGCTTCTGCAACAGCATTGAAAGGTACAGATGGAACAACAATGATCAGCACTTTAACCAATTTTACAAAACAGTTTGTAGGCTATCAAGAGATGTGGGTTATGCTGTTTGCAGTAGTGATCGGAATACTGGTAGTGAACGGAATTAAAAATCGGGCAGTCGATCATTCCTGGAAGATAGCATCAGCAACAGGTACAGCAGTTTGTATAATCATAGGCGCATCAGGAAATATCTCTTTGGGACTTCATATGCCTTATACGATGATGATCTTCAGTGGAATTCTTGGTGTTGTAGCAGGATTGTTCCTTGAAGTGTTTTTTTTCTCTGTGGATTATTCAAGAACAGAGAATGTTCAGTTTGAAGATGACGAATACTATTATTATGTAAAGGCAGTTCCGAAAGTAGTGGTTCAGATGCCTGAGAAGCAGGTAAAACATATTACAGAACATCAGGGGCAGGACGCAGAGATGCCGAATGTGTCAGAGACAGAAAACAATACTGCTGTGTCAGAAGTTTCTGATTTGAAGGAAGTTGAACAGAAAGAGGAAGAAAATCAGTCAGAACAACTGAAAAAGGAGTCTGATCTTGCACAAACAACAATTTTTAATGATTCAAACATGACGGAAGATATTCTTTTAACAAGAAGTCTGAGCAAGGAACTGGGTCTGGATCAGAATGAAGAGAAAAAAGAGTGATCGACAGAGCAAAAGATGCAAGAGTGCATAACAACGAGTGATTACATAAGGTGGTGAGACTTGAGATGATAGAGTGGATTCAGAATTTTATAAGAAATTATTCAAATGGAATGTATTTTCCACATATACAGATAAAAGATATCAT
>OGPT01001790.1_pt1 | contig 18758 bp, 16 predicted proteins | sample 1552951 | NCBI WGS metagenome assembly OGPT01 (sample SAMEA2580224, study PRJEB22360) | human gut metagenome | biome: human gut; feature: human-associated habitat; material: faeces | place: Denmark | collected 2008/2010
TCTTGATGTTGTTCTTCAGCTCCACGCCCAGGGGGCCGTAGTCCCAGGTGTTGGCCAGGCCGCCGTAGATCTCGCTGCCGGCAAAGATGATGCCGCGGTTTTTGCAGAGGGCGACGATCTTGTCCATCGTTTTTTCGGTGTTTTTCATGGTGAGGTTCCTCCTATATGAAGTGTTTTGGCAACAAAAAAACGCCCTGAGCCGGTAAGGCTCAGGGCGAACTAAACATAGTCCGTGGTTCCACCTGAATTTGGATACTTCCACACTCTTCTGCCGGTAACGGGGCTTCCGGCGGGCATTTCCTCCCGCGGCTCAGGGCCGCCACGCCCGTCATCGCCTGTATCAGGAAAAGAATAGCACGTTTCGGGGTGGTTGTCAAGCGGGAAGCATTGACATTTCTTCGTCAGATTGTTGCAATATGTCGAGGAATAGAGCTGCTGCGCTACGGCAGGCGGTTTGGCTACGCCCTCCGAAAGGGGGTGACAGTATGCCTATCACGTTGACCATTCACTTGTTTGGACTCGTCTTTACATTGAAGGTAAAACGCGAAAGCCGCCACTCGGCCAAGTGACGGCTTTCTGAATGAAATCCCAATTGTGACCGAGCCAAACCGCTTGTCACAGCTGCTCTATCTCCATTATACCCGGTGACGGACATTTGTCAAGTCACCGGGTATATTTTCACTTCCCGGCGGCCATGACCTTTCCGGCGGCGTCCACCACCAGACGGTCGGTCTTTGCGCCGGCGGCGCTCTTGCTGAAGCTCACTGTCCACGCACCGGAGGTGACGTCATAGGTGGCGTACACCTGATCGTACGCGCCGGTGTACTGGGCCTTGGCCGCGTCGATGGCGGCCTGCTGGCTGACGCTCTTGCGGCCGATCTGGGCGGTGCCCAGAATGGACAGCAGCGCATCGCGGTTGGCGTTCCACACCTCGGTGGTCATGGTCTCGGAGGGGGAAGCCACATAGCTGCCCGGTACGTCCTCAAAAAAGATGTCCGCCATGACCATGGTGCCCTTTTCCGTGTTCTCCTCCGTGTGCTGCCAGACCTTCATGCCGTTGGCAAGGGTGATCTCCTCACTGGTGACGCCGGTGCCGCAGATGCCGTAGCCTCCCGTCCAGCACAGCAGGGTGTAGCTGACAGTGGGGTCATCGGTCTTGTAGAAGCGGATGCCCTCGGTCTTGTCGGTGCCGTTATCAGACACCTGCTCCCAGCTCCAGCCCTCAGGCAGGTCCAGCTTCATGTCCACATAGCCGTGGGTAAATTCGGCGGTGATGACGGTGGGCTGGGGGTCCGGCGCGGGGGTGGGGTCGGGCTTGTCGTCGTTGTTCTTTTTGCCGCAGGCCATCAGCGACAGGGCGCAGGCCAGGGCCAGGATAAATGCCAAAAACTTCTTCATGGGGGTCGTGCCTCCTTTTCTGTCTCTATTTGTTTGTGTATATACACCGCCCGGGGGCGGGGAGGGCGATGGATCCGCCCTCTATCCACTAAGACGGAGCGCGGCGGGGTTTAGTTCCGCTTTTCTTATTCGCGGCCCTCGGGCAGCTGGGCGATGACGGTCTTGTACAGATGGCGGAAGAAGAACAGCGTCAGCGTCAGGGAGAATACCTCCGCGATGGGGTAGCTCCACCACACCAGGTCGCTGTTGCCCACGGAGGCGCCGTACCGGGCCAGCACGTAGGCGATGGGGATCAGGAACACCAGCTGGCGGACGATGGAGGTGATCATGGAGTACAGGGATCTGCCCAGCGCCTGGAAGGAGGCACCCAGGGCGATGCACGCGCCGGCCATGCAGAAGCTGATGGAGATGATCCGCAGGGCGGGTATGCCCACGGAGAGCATGGTGTCGGTGGCGTCAAATATCTTCAGCAGAGGGCCGGGGATGACCCAGAAGAGGACGGTGCCGAAGACCATGATGATGGAGGCGTATAGCGCACCGCGCTTGATGGTCTCCACCATGCGTTTGCGGTTCCGGGCGCCGTAATTATAGGCCACGATGGGCACCACGCCGTTGTTCATACCGAAGACGGGCATGAAGATAAAGGAATTCAGCTTGAAGTACGCGCCGAAGGCGGTGGCCGCCGTCTCGTGGGCGGCATGGTAGGTGATGAGTATCTTGTTCATCAGGAATGTCATCACCGAACCGATGGCGATCATAATGACGCTGGGCAGGCCGATGGCATAGATCTCGCCGATGAGCCGGAAGTCCGGGCGGAAGCCCTTGACGGAGAGGGTGATGTCGGTATTCTTCTTGTGGTTGAAGTATATGGCCAGGGCGCAGCCGCAGAACTGGCCGATGATGGTGGCCACGGCAGCACCGGTAACGCCCATGTTCAGGGTAAAGATGAAGATGGGGTCCAGAATGATATTGATGATGGCGCCCAGACCCTGGGTGTACATACTGAGGATAGACCGCCCCGTGCCCTGGAGCAGCCGTTCGTACATGATCTGGCAGAACATACCCAGCGAGCCGATGGTCACCACCCGCAGGTAGTCGTTGCCCATGCGGATGATGTTCTCGATCTGCGTCTGGGAACGGAAGAACAGGTCGGAGCAGGTGGCGCCCAGAAGGGCGGAGATGACGAAGCCCACCAGCGCCAGCAGTATGCCGTGGTTGGCGACCTTGTCGGCGCGTTCACGCTGTCCGGCACCCAGTGCCCGGCCCATCAGGGCGTTGACGCCAACGGCGGTGCCGGTGGCCAGACCGATCATCAGGTTCTGGGCGGGGAAGGCCAGCGAAACGGCGGTGAGCGCCTGCTCGCTGACACGGCTGACGAACACGCTGTCCACAATGTTGTACAGGGCCTGCACCAGCATGGACGCGATGATGGGCAGGGACATATTCCAGATCAGCTTGGAAATGGGCATGACGCCCAGCTTGTTTTCTTCGGGCAAGGTATCACTCTTTTCTGTGCGAAATATTCAGTGTCTCTTATTGTATCATGTATATCCATAAAAGGAAATCCCCGAAATGCGCTTTTTCTGCACATTTCGGGGGTGTTTTTTGTTGAAATAACGCAAAATTATTTCGCACAGCGAAGCAGTTTACCGGCGGGAGAAAAAGGCCCGGATCTCCTCCGCCGTGCAGGCGGCGCTGCCCTGGGCAAAGCCGTCGCGGCCGCCGCCGCGGCCATGCAGCGTCTCGTTCATGTCCTTCACCAGCGGCCGGATATCCTGTCCGGCATGGATGAGCGCGTACCGGTACGTGCCGTCTCTTCCGGAGAACACGGCGCAGCGGCCGCCGCACGTCTGGGCCACGGCGTCGCACAGGCGGCGGACACCGTCGCCCTCCAGCGGCGCGGTGATGAGCACGGTGTCGCCCTTGCCGGCGTATTCCGCCGCTGTGTGGACGAAGACCTGCGCTTCCAATCCGGCGGCGCGTTCCCTGGCGGCCAGCAGCTCGGACTGCATCCGCTCCACGGCGGCAAAGGACGCCTCCGGCTTTACCGACAGCAATTGCCCGATCTGGCGGGATTGTTCCCAGCAGGCGGAGAGATGGTCCAGCGCCCGCTGGCCGCACAGCAGCTCCAGCCGCACGCCGTCCCGGAATTTCTGCCAGCCTATGAACTTCACCAGGCCCACCTGGCCGCTGGCGGCCACATGGGTGCCGCAGCAGGCGCACAGGTCCGCGCCGGGAAACTCCGTAAGGCGCACAGGCCCCTCCAGGGCTTTTTTGCTGCGGTAGGGCAGGGCGGCCAGCTCCTCCGGGGAGGGATACCAGATGTGGATGGGGTGGTTTTCCCAGATGTACCGGTTGGCGCGGCGCTCGATGTCCTGCACCTGCTCCCAGCTGATGTCGGCGTTGTAGTCGATGGTCACGGTATCCGCGCCCAGGTGGAATCCCACGTTGTCGCAGTGGAAGGCGCTGCACAGCATACCGGAGACGATGTGCTCACCGGAGTGCTGCTGCATATGATCGAAGCGGCGCGCCCAGTCGATGCGGCCGCTGACCTCCGCGCCCACAGGCAGCTCATGGTCGCACAGGTGGGTGACGACGCCGTCCTTCTCATGGACGTCCAGCACGCGGGCATCCCCCAGCGTGCCGTGGTCGGCGGGCTGCCCGCCGCCCTCAGGGTAAAAGGCCGTGCGGTCCAGCACCACCGCAAAGCCGCCCGTCACAGCCCCGCAGGACTCCACCACGGCGGTGAAGTCCTGCAGAAAGGCGTTTTCGTAGTAGAGCTTGACGGTGGCCATCAGTCGTCCTTCTCCACCTCGCCCACGATGGCGATGTGCAGCTCATCCAGCTGCTTCTGCTCCACGGTGGACGGCGCGCCCATCATGATATCCTGGGCGTTCTTGTTCATGGGGAAGGGGATGATCTCGCGGATGGAGCTTTCGCCGGCCAGCAGCATGACCATGCGGTCCACGCCCGGGGCGATACCCGCGTGGGGAGGCGCACCGTAGCAGAAGGCGTTGTACATGGCGGGGAACTTCTTTTTCACGTCCTCCTCGCCCAGGCGCACCAGCTCGAAGGCCTTGATCATGATCTCGGGGTCGTGGTTACGGACGGCGCCGGAGCTGAGCTCCACGCCGTTGCACACCAGGTCGTACTGGTTGGCGTAGATGTCCAGCGGGTCGATCTCGCCGCGCTCGGCCTTCAGCAGCACCTCCATGCCGCCGTTGGGCATGGAGAAGGGGTTGTGGCAGAACTCCAGCTCGCCGGACTCGTCGCCGATCTCGTACATGGGGAAGTCCACGATCCAGCAGAACTCGTAGCGCTCCTTGTCAAAGTGGTTTTCGCAGGCGGCGCCGAAGGTCTTGATGAGCACGCCCACGGACTTGGTGGCGTATTGGCCTGCGGCTGCCAGCACCAGGGTGCCCGGCTTCAGGTCGATAATCTTGCCCAGCTCGGCCTCCACCGGGGCGACGAACTTGGCGATGCCGCCGGCCAGCTGGCCGTTTTCGTCCACCTTGAACCAGTAGGCCTTGCTGCCGGACTGGACCTCGCAGTCGGTCAGCAGCTTCTCCACCTGCTTGCGGGTCAGGGCGCAGTCGCTGATGGGCACCATCTTCACAGTCTGGCCCTTGAAGGCCTCGAACTCGCTGGCGACGAACAGCTCGCTGACGTTTTTGCAGGTCAGGTCGATACGCAGGTCGGGCTTATCGGAACCGTAGGTCTCCATGGCGGTGTTGTAGGGGATGCGGCGGAAGGGGGCGGAGGAGGCTACGTTGTAGGTGCCGAACTTGGCGAAGATGGGGGGCAGCACGTCCTCCAGCACGGCGAAGATGTCGTCCTGGGTGGCGAAGGCCATCTCCATATCCAGCTGATAGAACTCGCCGGGGCTGCGGTCGCCGCGGGCGTCCTCATCGCGGAAGCAGGGGGCGATCTGGAAATAGCGGTCGAAGCCGGAGGTCATCAGCAGCTGCTTGAACTGCTGGGGGGCCTGGGGCAGGGCGTAGAATTTGCCGGGGTGCTTGCGGGCGGGCACCAGATAGTCGCGGGCGCCCTCGGGGGAGCTGGCGGTCAGGATGGGGGTGGTGATCTCCAGGAAGCCGTGCTCCATCATGGCGGCGCGCAGGGCGGCCACCACCTGGCAGCGCAGGATGATGTTCTGCTTGACCGCCGGGTTCCGCAGGTCCAGATAGCGGTACTTCAGCCGCTGGGTCTCGTCGGCCTCGCGGCTGCGGTTGATCTCGAAGGGCAGGGCGTTATAGCGGCAGCGGCCCAGCACCTCGATCTTGGTGGGGACCACCTCGATCTCGCCGGTGGGCAGCTTGGGGTTCTTGCTGGCGCGCTCGCGGACGGTGCCCTCCACGCTGATGGTGGACTCCTTGTTCAGGCCCTTGATGACCTTCAGGTCGGCTTCGTCCTCCACCACTACCTGGGTGGTGCCGTAGAAGTCACGCAGCACCACGAAGGCCAGGCTGCCGCCTACCTCGCGGACGTTCTCCATCCAGCCCACGATCTTCACGGACTTGCCCACATCGGCCAGCCGCAGCGCATTGCAGGTATGTGTACGCATCTGCATCATTGTTGTTTTCCTCCCATTTATGATTGTGTTTTGTATAACCTTATTGAATTATTACGGATTGTTTATCAAAAACGCCGCCCCCTACACCCGTCTGCCGGAAATGCTTTGCGCCGTAGGGTAGGGCGCTTACTTCTCCACGATGACCTTGCCCTTGTTCCTCTCGGCCAGGCCGTCCCGTATCCGCGCCAGGGTGGCGGCAAAGTCCAGGGTGGTTTGCTCGCCGCTGGTCATATCCTTGCAGGCGATGACGTTGTTTTTCACCTCGTCCTCGCCCAGGAACACCACATAGGGCACGCCGGTCTTGTCGGCGTAATTCATCTTGGCCTTGAACTTCTTTTGCTCGGTGTACAGCTGGGTCCGCACGCCGGCGTCCCGCAGCTTTGTGGCCAGTGTGACGGCGGCGGACAGGTCCTCGGTCATGGGCAGGATCAGCACATCCGCCGGAGCGGTGGGCAGGTCGCCGTTGAGCATTCCCTGCTCGCCCAGCACGTAGAACAGCCGGGTCAGGCCGATGGAGATGCCCACACCGGGCAGCTGCTTGTCGGTGTAGTATTCCGCCAGATTGTCATACCGGCCGCCGGAGCAGACGGAGCCGATCTCCGGGTGGTCCAGCAGCGCCGTCTCATACACGGTGCCGGTGTAGTAATCCAGGCCCCGGGCAATGGTCAGGTCCACGGCAAAGTTCTCCTCCGGCACGCCGAAGGCGGACAGGTATTTCACCACGGTTTTCAGCTGGTCCAGGCCCTCGTCAAACGTCTCGTTCCGGCCGGCGTAGCCCTCCAGGGCGGAGAGTACCTGATCGTTGCTGCCGGTGATGGCGATGAATTTCAGGATCTCATCGGCGCTTTCGGCGGACACGCCTACCTCGTCGGTCAGCAGGGCGCGGACCTTCTCCGCGCCGATCTTGTCCAGCTTGTCCACGGTACGCATGATGTCGCCGGCCTTGTCGGTCAGGCCCAGCATGGCATAAAAGCCGTTGAGGATCTTGCGGTTGTTCACCCGGATGCAGAAGCGCCTGAGCCCCAGTTCACTGAACGCACGGTAGATGATGGCGGGCATCTCGGCCTCGTTGGTTATGTCCAGCTTGCCGTCGCCGATCACGTCGATATCCGCCTGATAGAACTCACGGAAGCGGCCGCGCTGGGCGCGCTCGCCCCGGTAGACCTTGCCGATCTGGTAGCGGCGGAAGGGGAAGGACAGGTCGTTGTAGTGCAGGGCCACATACTTGGCCAGCGGCACCGTCAGGTCAAACCGCAGGGCCAGGTCGGCGTCGCCCTTGTTGAAGCGGTAGATCTGCTTCTCCGTTTCGCCGCCGCCCTTGGCCAGCAGCACCTCCGCCGCCTCGATCACCGGGGTGTCCAGCGGGGTGAAGCCGTACAGGGAATAGGTGCGGCGCAGGATGTCCATCATGCGCTCCATCTGCTGCTGCGGCTTGGGCAGCAGCTCCATAAAGCCGGACAGGGTCCGGGGGGTCATCTCAGCCATTTTCCGTCTCTCCTTTATCTTCGGTGGTTTCGTTTTGCTCGCCTGTCTCCGGCAGCTCCTCCGCACCGGGCGTTAGCGTGTGGGCGGCGGCCTCGCGGGCGGCCTCGGCCTCCGCCTCGTGCTTCAGCTCCCAGGCGACCTCGCGGTAGATGTCATCCAGGGCCCGGCCCTTCTTCACGCCGATGCGCTGGCCGATGACACCGCCGACTATGGCCAGCGCCAGGCCCGCATACCACAGACCCGGTACAATGACAGGCAGCAGCAGGCCCGCCAGCGCACCGAACCAGACGCCCAGCTCCTCGCAGTGGCCCCGGACGGCGTGGTAGGCACCTTTTTTCTCCCGGAGGTGCGTCATTCGCTTCAGCTGCGCCAGGCACATACCGACCCGCAGCAGCGCCAGCGCCGTCAGCGGGATGAAGATGTCCCGCACGTGGTTGTTGATGAAGTCCAAAACAGCCTGCATAGCGTTCTCCTTTGTGTTTGTGTCGGCGGCGCGGACGAAAAAACGCTCCCGTCCCTGCATTGGGACGAGAGCGTAAAACACTTCGTGGTGCCACCCAAATTCGGCCTTGCGGCCCTTTTTGCTCCTGTTACGGGGAGCGCGCCGTGGATGTTTCCATCCCCGCTAACTCGCTGTCTTCACCTGTGCCTTGCCGCGGTGCGCTTTCAGCCGATGGCGCACCTCTCTTGCAGCGGCGGTGTACAGGCTACTCCTGCGAGGTCTGCACGGTTATCCCTTATTGTATGCGATTTGCCGATGGTTGTCAAGCCGTAAAGGGCTTGTTCTTAGGGTTGACGATGTCACGCCAGTCCAGGTCGCCCCGGTCCAGACCCAGCACCAGCATCTCGGCGGTGGCCAGGTTGCTGGCAAAGGGCACGTTGTTCTGGTCGCACAGGCGGGAAATATACGTGATGTCCGCGTCCGGCGTTTTCTGGTTGGGGTCACCGAAGCACAGCACCATATCGATCTCATTATAGGCGATGCGGGCGGCGATCTGCTGTCCGCCGCCGTGGGCGAAGGACAGGAAGCGGTGTATGGTCAGCCCGGTAGCGTCGGCGATCTGCTGGCCGGTGCGGGCGGTGGCGCAGAGGGTGTGCTTGGCCAGGATGCCGCAGTAGGCGGTGCAGAACTGGACCATCAGCTCTTTCCGGTTGTCGTGTGCCATCAATGCAATATTCATGGAGGGCTCCTTTCCTTATATCTTCATCAGCGGGGTTTTCTGCCCCATGATGCGTTTCGCAATGTTTTCATAGGCCCGGGCGGCGTAGTAGTTCTGCTCCCGCAGCACCAGTCCGCGGTTCAGGTAGTAGGGGACGTCCGGGTCCTCCGGTATCACGCCCAGCAGCGGCAGGCCCGCCGCGTCGATGGCGTCGTCGATGGTGGTGTGCAGCTGACGCAGCACCTTTTTGGACACGCGCCCCACCACCAGATGCACCGTCCCGCTGGGGAAGGCGGACAGCTCTGCGGCGGTGCGCTGGGCGTCCCGCATGGCGGACACGTCCGTGGTGGTGATGACGATCACCTGGTCGGCCATGCACGCTGCCATCTGGAAGCCCTGACCCAGTCCGGCGGGCGCGTCGATCAGGCACCAGTCGTAGCTTTCCCGTATCTCACGCGCCAGCGCCTGCAGCTTCGGCACCGACAGGGACAGCGGGCGGTCGGCCATGGGCGCGGTCAGCAGGGAGAGGGAGGGGTATCGCTCGTGGGGCACCGCCGCCTCATGCAGGGTGCAGCGGCCCTCCAGCACGTCGGAGAAGTCCATCAGCGCCCGGTCGCTGAGCCCCAGCGCCAGATCCAGGTTCCGCAGGGTGATGTCACAGTCCAGGCACAGCACCCGCTGCCCCATGTGGGCCAGTGACAGCGCCACGTTGGCGGTGAAGGTGGTCTTGCCGGTGCCGCCCTTGCCGGACGCCACGGCGATGATCTTGCCCATGGACTTCCTCCTTTCACGGGCCGCCTATACCAGCGGCGCTTTTTTGATCCGGGCAAAGGCCCGGGGAAATTGCTTCGGTGTGTGCTGTGTTTTTTCGATGGATACGATGCGGTGCACCACGTCCGTCTCCGGCACGGTGTAGTCCGTGACGCCGGAGAGCTGTCCGCCCAGCTGGGCGATGGCGCTGCGGGCCTGCCGTATCTCCTCGTCGGTGGAGACGGACTTCATGGCGGCGAACTGTCCGCCTACCTTTACCAGCGGCAGCGTCAGCTCGCTGAGCACGTTCAGCTGGGCCACGGCACGGGAGGCCGCCAGATCGAACTGCTCCCGGTGCTGCGCGGCGAATTCCTCTGCCCGGGCGTGAACGCAGGTCACATTCTTCAGCGCCAGGTCCGTCTGGACCTCCTTCAGGAAGTCCACCCGCTTGCCCAGACTGTCCAGCAGCGTGAAGCGGGCATCCGGCGTCAAGATCGCCAGCACCATGCCGGGAAAGCCTGCGCCGGTGCCTACGTCGATGACGCGCTTGCCGGACAGATCCAGCTGCGCCGCCAGCGCCGCGCAGTCCAGCAGGTGCAGGGTGGCAACGTCCCGGGGCGCGGTGATGGCCGTGAGGTTCATCACCTTGTTCTTTTCCAGCAGCAGTTCGGCGTAGCGCGCCAGCTTGTCCGCGGCGGCGGGGTCCAGGTCCAGGGCCGTTAGGCCGGCGGTCAGGAGGTCCCTCATTTCTGCTGTGCCTTCAGCAGGTCGCGGATCTCGGTCAGCAGCTCCTCGCTGGTGGGAGCCGGTTCTTCCTCCTCCTGCGGCTCCTCGTCCTTTTTGCCCAGCTTGTGCAGCTGGTTGATGGTCTTGACCATCAGGAAGATGACGAAGGCCACCAGAACAAAGTCAATGACCGTGCTCAGAAACGTGCCGATGCCCAGGGTAACGGCCTCGGTGACCACCTGGCCTGCCTCGTCCAGCACCTCCGGCTTCAGCACGATATTCAGCTGTCCCAGATCCACGCCGCCGATGAGCAGGCCGATCAGGGGCATGAACACATCGTTCACCAGAGAGGTGGTGATCTTACCGAACGCGGTACCGATGATCACGCCGACGGCCATGTCCATTACGTTGCCGCGCATGGCGAATTCCTTGAATTCCGCAAAAAACTTCTTCATGTGCAAAAGCTCCTATACTAAAAGTATAATTACGGATAACTATTACGATACGCTATCAGTGCAGCGGTACCAGGCGCTCCTTGCCGCCCATATAGGGCTGCAGCGCCTTGGGTACCAGCACGGAGCCGTCCGCCTGCAGGTTGTTCTCCAGCAGGGCGATGAGCATACGGGGCGGGGCCACCACGGTGTTGTTCAGGGTGTGGGGCAGATACAGCTTGCCGTCCTCGCCGCGGACGCGGATCTTCAGCCGCCGCGCCTGCGCGTCGCCCAGGTTGGAGCAGGAGCACACCTCAAAGTACTTCTGCTGGCGGGGGGACCAGGCCTCGATGTCGCAGGACTTGCACTTCAGGTCCGCCAGGTCGCCGGAGCAGCACTCCAGCTGCCGCACAGGGATATCCAGGCTGCGGAACAGCTCCACGGAGTAGCGCCACATCTTCTCGTACCAGGCCTTGGAGTCCTCGGGCTTGCAGACCACGATCATCTCCTGCTTTTCGAACTGGTGGATGCGGTACACGCCACGCTCCTCGATGCCGTGGGCGCCCTTTTCCTTGCGGAAGCAGGGGGAGTAGGAGGTCAGCGTCTGGGGCAGCTTGTCCTCCGGCAGGATCTGATCGATGAACTTGCCGATCATGGAGTGCTCGCTGGTGCCGATCAGGTACAGGTCCTCGCCCTCGATCTTGTACATCATGGCGTCCATGTCCGTCTGGCTCATCACGCCCTCCACCACGTTGCCGTGGATCATAAACGGCGGGATGCAGTAGGTGAAGCCCTTGTCGATCATAAAGTCACGGCCATAGGCGGTGACGGCGGAGTGCAGCCGCGCGATGTCGCCCATCAGGTAATAGAAGCCGTTGCCGGATACACGGGCGGCAGCGTCCATATCCACGCCGTCGAAGCGCTCCATGATCTCCGTGTGGTAGGGGATGGGGAAGTCCGGGGTCTTGGGCTCGCCGAAGCGCTCCACCTCTACGTTGCAGCTGTCGTCCGGACCGATGGGCACGGACTCGTCGATCATCTGGGGGATGACCAGCAGCAGCTTGTTCATGGCGGCCTCGGCGTTGGCCTTCTTCTCCTCCAGACGGGTCATGCGCTCGGCGTTGGCCTTTACGGCGGCGTTGTTGGCGTCGATCTCCGCCTGAAGGGCGGCCTTCTCCGCCTCGTCGGCGCACTTTTTCAGCCTGCCGAACAGGGGACCGTTGGCCTTGGAGATCTTGTTGCGCTCGGCCTTCAGGGCCTCGCCCTCGTTGATGGCCTCGCGGCGCTCGCTGTCCAGGGCGATGACCTCGTCCACCAGGGGCAGCTTGGCGTTCTGGAACTTCTTGCGGATATTCTCCTTTACCAGGTCCGGGTTCTCCCGGATAAGCTTGATGTCAAGCATATTCTATACCTCTATTCGATGATGTTTCACGTGAAACGCTTATCGCTTTCCCAGCTTCTCCAGAGCCTCCAGCAGGGCGTTCAGGTCCTCGGTGCCGTAGTATTCCAGCTCGATGCGACCCTTCTTTTTGCCGTTGACGATGCGGCAGGGGCGGCCCAGCTTTTCGCCCAGCTCACGGGCGGCCTCCTCAACATAATTGACGGAAAGCGCGTCCTTTTGGGGCTTTTCTTTTTTCTCGGCGGTGAGTTTTTTCACCAGTAGCTCCGTCTGGCGGACGGAGAGGGCGTCCTTGGCCACGGTCTCCGCGGCGGCCTGCTGCTGTTTGCTGCCCAGCGTCAACAGGGCGCGGGCGTGTCCGGCGGAAAGCCGTCCGTCCTCCACCATGGCCCGCACCGGCTCGGTCCGCCCCAGCAGGCGCAGGGCGTTGGCCACTGTGGGGCGGGACTTGCCCACCCGCTGCGCGCACTCGTCCTGGGTCATGCCGTACTGCTCCGTCAGCACCCGGTAGCCCTCGGCCTCTTCGATAGGGTTCAGATCCTCTCGCTGGAGGTTTTCGATCATGGCCAGCTCCATGGCCTTGCGGTCGTCGGCCTCGATGACCACCACGGGTACCTGTGTCAGCCCGGCCATCCGCGCCGCCCGCCACCGCCGTTCACCGGCGATGATCTGATAGTAGCCGGATTGCAGCTTCCGCACGGTCAGCGGCTGGATGATGCCGTGTATCCGGATGGAGTCCGCCAGGTCACTGAGGGCCTCCGGCTCAAAGCTCTTTCTGGGCTGGGTGGAGCAGCTCTCCACCTGGCTGATGGGCAGCAGCAGGGAGGAGGCGCGCTCGTCCTTGGCGGCGATGACGTCATCGCCCAGCAGTGCGCTCAGTCCCTTGCCCAGACCTTTTGTGTTCGCCATACCGCGTCTCCTTTCAGCAGTTGTTCTTCCGCAAAAATTCCGCCGCCAGCGCCGTGTATGCGTCCGCGCCCCGGCAGGTCTTGTCATAGGCGGTGATGGGCTTGCCGTGGCTGGGCGCTTCGCTGAGCCGCACGTTCCGCGGGATCACGGTGCTGTACACCTTCCCAGCGAAAAACCGCTTCAGCTCCTGGGCCACCTGAATGGACAGGTTGGTGCGGCCATCGAACATGGTCAGCAGCACGCCCTCGATGTCCAGCCCCGGGTTCATGCTGCGCCGCACGATACGCACGGTGTTCATCAGGTCGCTGAGTCCCTCCAGCGCGTAGTACTCGCCCTGCACCGGGACCAGCAGACTGTTGGCGGCGCACAGTGCGTTCAGCGTCAGCAGCTCCAGCGAGGGCGGACAGTCGATGAAAATGAAATCATAGCTGTCCGCTATCTGCCGCAGCGCGGCCTTCAGCAGGAACTGCCGGTCATCCATGCTGATCATCTCCACGCCGGCGCCGGCCAGCGCCTTGCTGCTTGGCAGCACGTCGCCGTAGGGCGTGGTCACGATCAGCTGGGCCGTCTCTGCGCCGTTGATGAGCGCATCGTAGACGCCGTTGCTGGTGGTCTTGTCCACGCCCATGCCGCTGGTGGCGTTGGCCTGGGGGTCAAAATCGCACAGCAGCACCCGCTTGCCAGCGGCTTTTACGGCAGCGGCCAGGTTTACGCAGGTGGTGGTCTTGCCCACGCCGCCCTTCTGATTTACGATCGCAATGATTTTCGCCACAGCAAATTCCTCTTTCTGTCTGAGTTCATTATGATAGTATATACCACCTGCATGGAGGGTTTCAAGAGGGAAAATGCAAATTTTCGCCCTTTTGTTTCACGTGAAACATAAAGGGACAAAAACAGGGCGGCTGTTTCACGTGAAACAACCGCCCCGTTCCTTATATCAGTATCACGCCGTTCAGCGGCGGCAATGTCAGGTACGCTTTCCCGTCGATGACCAGAAATCGCTGCCCGGTCACTGCGTCCTGCGCGGTGGGCGCGTCCCAGGCCAGCGTCAGGTCTGCCGGCGCGTCCCCGGCGTTCAGCGCCGTTACCGTGCGCTCGCCTCCGCGCTCACGCTCGATGACCAGAGCGCCGCCTCGGGCCAGCAGATAGCGCAGGGCGCCCGAGCGCAGGCTCTCCCGCGTTCGCCGCAGCTGTCCCAGAGTGCGGAAGAAGTCCGTCAGCGCCGCGTCCTCGCTGCCCCAGGGGAAGGCGCCCCGGTTCAGCGGATCCTCGAAGCCCTGCGCGCCCGCCTCGTCACCGTAGAACAGGGTGGGGGAGCCGGGGAAGCTGTAGAGCAGCATTCCCGCCAGACGGAGCTTTGCCAGGCCCCGGGCCAGCTCAGTGGGGGAGAGGCGGTACGCCGCACGCTCCGCCTTGGTTTTCGGTGTGCCCTCCGCGCCCAGCAGCGTCAGAATGCGCGCTGTGTCGTGGGTACCCAGGAAGTTCATGGCGCCATAGAAGGCGAAGGGCGGGTAGTTCTCACGAATTGTCTCCATGCTGTCGCGGAAGACCGCGGCGTCGCCGCCGGCCAGCCAGTTCAGCAGGGCCGTGCGGAAGGGGTAGTTCATCAGGCCGTGGACCTGGCGGCCCAGCAGGTATCTGCGCCGTTGGGAGTAGGCGATCTTGTTGCTGCCGTCCTCCCAGACCTCACCCAGCAGGTAAGCCCCGGGCTTTTCCACGTCGATGGCCGAGCGGATGCCCTCGATAAAGTCGCCGGGCAGCTCGTCGGCCACATCCAGCCGCCAGCCGTCCGCGCCGCAGCGCAGCCAATGCCGGACCACGCTGTCCTGATCGCCGAAGATGAAGTCACGGTAAGCCGGCTGCGCCTCATTGACGGCGGGCAGGGTCTTCACGCCCCACCAGGCGTCGTAGTCCGACGGCCACGGGTGGAAGCTGTACCAGTTGTAATATTCTGAATTCTGGCTCTGGGCCGCCCCCGGCTCCGGATAGTAGCCCTCGGCGTTGAAGTACCGGCTGTTGCTGCCGGTATGGTTGAACACGCCGTCCAGTATCACACGCATCCCACGCTGATGGGCGGCGGTGCACAGGGCGCGGAAGTCAGCCTCTGTGCCCAGCAGCGGGTCGATGGCCCGATAGTCGCCGGTGTCGTAGCGGTGGTTGCTGGCGGCCTCAAAAATGGGGTTCAGATACAGTGTCGTCACACCCAGGCCCGCCAGATAGTCCAGCTTCTCCGTGATGCCCTGCAGCGAGCCGCCAAAGAAGTCGCGGTTGGTGATCTGCCCGTGCTCGTCCGGAAGGAACACCGGCTGTTCGTTCCAGCCGCGGTGCAGCCACCGGTGCCCGGGCATATGGCTCACGTCCGGCATGGATACACGGCGGAACCGATCCGGGAAGATCTGGTACGTCACGCCGCGCCCGAACCAGTCCGGGGCGGGGGAGGGCTCGTATACCGTCAGCTGCCAGCGTGCCGCCTTCTCCGGCGCGTCCTGCACGCCATTTTTGCCGTACCACACGCAGCGCCCGTCCACGTCCGTCAGGCGGAAGCAGTACCAGCACAGCTCACCGCCAGCCGGCGCGGTGTATGTGCCGGCGAAGCCGCCCTCCGCCGGCGGCAGGGCGCACGTGTCCTCCGTGCCTGCGAACTCCCGGAGCACCAGCAGCTCGCAGCCGTAGTAGGTGTCGTCCGCCAGCGCAAAGCACACTTCGGCGCCGCAGGGGACGGCGCCGAAGGGGTCTTTATAATGTTTGTCTCTCGAATTGAAATAGGGTCCCATGTGTGCCTCTTGTCTCTATAACAGATTTACCGCATCAGCGCGTCCTCGCCGGCGGCGGTGGCGCCGGTGCCATCCCGGGTGAACCAAGCGTTGATGATGTCCACGGCCGCATTGGCCAGCAGACTGCCGCTGCCGCCCTTCTCCACCACGATGGCGATGGCGATCTCCGGATCGTCATAGGGGGCGTAGGCCACAAAGGTGCCGTTGGCGATATCCGTACCCACCTGGGCCGAGCCGGTCTTGGCGCCGGCCTCCACCACACAGCGGGAAAAGGCGCTCCGCAGGGAGTCGTAGGTCAGATCGTGCATACCCTTGGTCACCGCCGCCATGGTGCTGTCCGAGATGTTCAGGTCGTTCAGCGGCCCCTTGCCATATACGCCGACAACTCGTGAATTATCGTAAGATTTTACGTTTTTCAGAAGATGTGCCTCATAGTGCTCGCCGCCGGATACCAGCGTAGCCACATAGTTGGCCAGCTGCAGGGGGGTGAACAGGTTGTAGGACTGGCCGATGGCCGCCGTGATGGTCTGGCCGTCGGTCCACTCCCGGTCGTGGGCCTCCGCCCACTCCGGGGAGGCCAGCACGCCGCTGACGTCGCCGATCTCAATGCCCGTGGACTGCCCCAGGCCGAAGGCTGTGGCGTACTCGTCAAGCTTCTTGATGCCTGTCAGCCGACCCACTTCGTAGTAGAAGTAGTTGCAGGAGTCCACGATGGCCTGACTGACGTTGATGCGCCCGTGGGTGGTGTGGGCCTGCCGCCAGATCCAGCACATGGGCTGCGGGTCCACATAGTAGGTGTAGATACCCTTGTCCTCAATGATCGTACTGGGGGTGATGATGCCCTCCTCCAGCGCCGCCACGGACGTGCACAGCTTGAAGGTGGAGCCGGGGGCGTACACGCCTTGGGTGGCCCGGTTAAACATGGGCAGGCGTTCGTCCTTCACCAGCTCATCATAGTCCTGGTTGAACGTCTCCAGATCGTAGGTGGGGTAGCTGGCCATGGCCAGTACCTCGCCGGTGCCGACCTGAATGACCGCCGCCGCGCCGCCGCGCTCGTTGCTGTCCTTGTCGATCATGCCCTGAATGGTACTGGCCAGCGTGTCCTCCACCACCTGCTGCAGGTCGATGTCGATGGTCAGCGCCACGGTGCCGCCGGGCTGGGGCTCCCGGGTGTACAGCTCGCCGGTGATCTTGCCGTTCTCGTCGGTGGTGATGAGCCGCTTGCCGTCATTGCCGTGGAGATATTCCTCAAAGGCCTTCTCCACGCCGTCCTTGCCCACCAGGTCATTCATATTGTAGCCCTTGTCGGCGTAGCCCACATAGCCGGTGCTCTCGTCGCTGCGCCACTCCTCCTGCCATATGGCGCCCACGGTGCCCAGAATGTGCGCCGCCAGCTTGGTGTTGTACACCCGCGCCGCCGCTGTCTTGATGGTCACGCCCCGGTACTTTCCGTCGGTGATGCGGCCCAGCAGCTCCGTGGATACATCCTCGGCAAAGGTGTAGCTGCTGCGCCCGTCCAGTTCATACCGCACACCCACGATCAGACGCGCCTGCGCGTCGGTATAGCTGTCATCGACCTTGTAGAGCTTCCGCATGGCGGCCAGCACTTCCGCGCTGCCGCCGTCCGTGGGCAGCTTGTTGCCGTCCAGATACTCCCGGAAGCTCTCGGTCAGGCTTTTGCTGGTCAGCTGGGGAGAGGACCCTGTGGTCATGGGCAGGGTGTCGTTCCATGTGACGCCCTGCTCCTGACACAGCTGTATCAGCTGCCAGATGGCGTCGTTCAGCGCGGCCTCGTCCTTGCCGAAGCTGCTCTTGTCTACCACCAGCGTATAGGCCAGCCGGTTGCTCACCAGCACCTTGCCATTCCGGTCGGTGATGATGCCCCGGGAGGCGGTCACCGTTTCGCTGGCGGTGTTGCTGGTGATGGATCTGGCCCGGTTTTCGCTGCCGTGCACCACCTGTGCGTCATACAGCACCGCAAAAAACAGCACCAGAAACGCACAGAAAAACCCCAGCAGCACATATACCCGCCGCCGGGAGGGGTGAGGATTTTTCATCATAGCTCGGTTCTCCTATGGTCATTCGCTCAGTGTCCGCCGCTGTGCCCACCGGAACAGCGGGTGCGCCGCCGCCGCGAAGGGCAGCGATACCAAAAGCTCCCTGCCCAGCAGCAGGCCCGCCGCGGTCAGCCCCGCGCCGCTGTGTCCCGCCAGCACCGCCATGTGCAGCAGTCCGCAGAGCAGCATACATACGCCTGTCACCACCAGCGAGCACACCATGCCCGCCATGATGACCTGCCCGCTCAGCAGCCACGCTGCCGCCGCGCCAAGCAGGAACGCCAGCGCGTAAAAGCACGGCAGGCCCGCCACCGGCGAGAGAAGGTCGCACGCCAGCCCGAAAAATACCGCATACAGCAGCGCCTGCTCGTTGCGCTCCAGCGTGGCCGGTATCACCGCGATGGCCGGCAGCAGGAACGGGTGCACGCCCCATACCCGCACGTATACCAGCACCAGCCCCTGCAGCAGTGCCAGCGCCAGCGCGCACAGACAGTACAATATCCACTTCAGCAGTATCGCCCGCCGTGTCATAGCCGTCCTCCGTCATTGGATCACGTCAAAATCCGTGATAATAAACATCTCCTGTATCGCCGCCACATCGCACTTGGGCGAGAGCACCGCGTACCGCGCCAGCCCGCCATCATCCGTCTGCACGGACTCCACCGTACCGATCACCAGACCGGCGGGATAGTAGCCGCCCAGTCCGGACGTGACGATCACATCGCCCTTGATCAGGTTCGCGCTGTCGCTGAGGTATTGCAGCCGCAGCCGGCCTTCGGCCATCAGCGCCAGGTCGCCGCCGGCCACCGCCGTCTCGCCGGTGCGGAATACCCGCGCACCGAACTGGGAGTCCGTGTCCAACACCGTGGACAGCCGGCACCAGTTCAGGCCCACGTCTGTGACCACACCCACCAGGTTCCCGGCGCTGTCCACCGCGCAGTCGCCTATGGCCACGCCGTGCTGACTGCCCCGGTCCAGCACCAGCGTGCTGGCCCAGTTGGATACGTCGCGCTGGGTGACGCGGGCCGCCTCGAACACCAGGTCGCTGCGCTGCTGCCGCAGGCCCAGCAGCTGGCGCAGCTCTTTATTTTCGGTC
>OGPT01001791.1_pt1 | contig 18756 bp, 18 predicted proteins | sample 1552951 | NCBI WGS metagenome assembly OGPT01 (sample SAMEA2580224, study PRJEB22360) | human gut metagenome | biome: human gut; feature: human-associated habitat; material: faeces | place: Denmark | collected 2008/2010
CTCGGAGGTGCCGGATTTGCCGCCGATGCGGTAACCTGCAACGTAGGCGTTGCCGCCGCCGCCCTGGGTGCCGTCCGCCACTTCATATTCCATGATCTGGCGGATGGCCTTGCTGGCGCTCTCGCTGATGACCTGGCGGCGGACGTTTGCCCCCACCTCTTCGATGACGTTGCCATTCTGGTCGGTGATCTTATCCACCACATGAGGGGTGACGAGATAGCCGCCGTTGACGGCAGCGGAGATGGCCGTGCAGACCTGCAGCGGCGTGACCGCCATGGCCTGACCGAAGGCCGACGAGGCCAGCTCGACTTCGCCCAGGCGGCTCTTGCTGTAATACTGCATGAAGTTCGTCTCGCTGGGCAGGTCCACGCCGGTGCGCTCGGTGAAGCCGAAGGCATCGAAGTAATCATAGAACAGGCTGGAACCGATGCGCTGGCCCAGCTGGATGAAGTAGATGTTGCAGCTGTTCCGCAGCGCTTCGGCCAGATTCTGGACGCCGTGAGCCTTTTTGCCGGCGCAGTGATAGGTCTCCTTGGCGACGCCGTAGGCACCGGAACAGTTCAGCGTGGTGTTGATGGTCGCCTTGCCGGAGTCCACCCCCATGGCCGCCGTGATGACCTTGAAGACGCTTCCGGGGTAGTACAGCTCGGTGATGGTCTTGTTCTTCCACTGGATGTCGCGGTAATAGCCGGAATAATCGCCCTCCGGGTCCAGCACCTTGTTGCCGTTCACATCTGTGACAGAACTGCCGTCCTCATTCTTGAGGTAGATGCCGTAGAGTTCCGGTTCGGCGTGGACCAGCTCGTTGAGATAGGCCTCGTTGGCGGTGTAATCCAGCGCGTTATTGGGGTCGAAGTCCGGCTTAGAGGCCATGGCCAGGATGGCACCGGTCTTGACGTTCATCACGATGGCCGCGCCGCGGTTCTCGACGTTGTTGGCCGAGATGGCCTCGTTCAGGTAGCGCTCCGCCACCTCCTGGATGTTCACATCCAGCGACAGCACCAGATTGGAGCCGTCCTTGGCAGCGTAGGTGGTGGCGTTCTCGTCCGCGATGGCATTGCCGTAAGCGTTGCGCAGGGTGATGGTGCGGCCATTGACACCCGCCAGCGTGGATTCGTAGGATTTTTCCAGGCCGTAGGTGCCGTAGCCGTCGGCATCGCAGAAGCCCAGCACCGCTGCCGCAAAGGCTCCGTAGGGGTAATCCCGCTGGAAGCTCTTGGTGGACGAGACCGAGATGCGGCCCTTGCGGATGCCCTTGTCGGCATCCGCCTTTTTGTGAGCCTTGTTATACGCGGTGACGTATTGTTCAATGGACAGCTTGATGGCGTTGTTCACCTTGGCGGCCAGTGTCTGGTAGGCCGAGTCGCTCTTAGACAGAGCATCGTACACCGCCTGATACTGGGTCTGGTAGGCCGCCGAGGAGGTGTCCACGCTGTCCAGGCTCTCACCATCGCCAGAGAGCAGCCGCAGGGTGATCTGGGTGCTGACCTCCTGCAATGCGGCAGGGTCGGCCGTCCTGGTCACCTCGCCGGTGTCGTCGTTCTTGCTGCTGGTGAACAGGGCCGTGCTGTAGCTGGGGTCGGCCCAGATGGTCCAGACCACGCTGGTGGAGGCCAGCGTGATGCCGGACGTATCGTAGATCTCGCCGCGGGTCGCCTGAATGGCGCTGTCCAGCAGCTGCTGCTGGGCCGCATACTGGCGGAAGGTCGCGCCGTTCTTGATCTGGATATTGTACAGGCTGTGGATGACGATGCCTGCCGCCGCCACGACGAACACCACCGCTGCGCCAAAGCTGAAATGCCGCAGCCGTGCGCTCAGCCGCTCGTGCGGGTCGGCGCGGCGCAGCCGGTAAAGCCCTTTTTTGTTCTTGGAGGATGGTTCCTGCATGTTGGTTTGACTCCTGAGAAACCGAAAAAGCGTGCGCTGCCGCACGCTTTTCCTGTTTTATTTTAGTTTGCGCGGTTCACGCGGCCCATGACCATCATGGCACCGTCGTGCAGCAGGTCGGTCCACTGCCGCACAGCGGACTCCTTGCGGACAAGGACGCTGCCCTCGTCCAGGCGGATGTAGGTGATCTGGCTCTGGTCGATCTTCATCAGGCCGAGGCGGGTGGCCGTTTCTTCCACGCTGGTGATGTTGGTGCGGTTGTTCAGTGCACTGTTGTAGTAGGTGTACTGGCTCTGTTCGCTGACGAGTTCCGCCTTGGCGTTCTGGATCTTGCTGTTCAGCTCCACCAACTGGGACTCGCTCCACAGCAGGCTGACGGCAAAGCCCACCAGCAGCGCCGCCGAAAGCAGCTGCAATGCGTGCTGCATGGCAGCGCGCACCGGGTTCAGCCGGGGCTTGCCGCCTTTTTCCACCCGCAGCGGAACGTTCCGCTGCGTCTGGGGTGCTCTTCTGCGGCGCACCTCTGTCATATCATATGCTGCCTGGCCCATGGTACTCTCCTCCTCACTGATACTCCGCGGTGGTTAAATTTTTTCAAGAACGCGGAGATGTGCCGACCGGCTGCGCCGGTTCTCTTCCAGCTCCTGCGTATTTGCTTCGATGGGTCTGCGGGTGATGAGTTTTGCTTTGGCCCTGCCGCCGCAGACGCAGACCGGGAACTCCGGCGGGCAGGTGCAGGCGGTGGCCCAGCGGCGGAACTTGTTCTTCACCAGCCGGTCTTCCAGCGAGTGGAAGGTGATGATGCACAGCCGCCCGCCGGGGGCCAGATGCTCAAAGATGGTGTCCATACCTTCTTCCAGTGCGTCCAGCTCGTGGTTGACCGCAATGCGCAGCGCCTGGAAGGTGCGGCGGGACGGGTTCTTGTTCTTGCGCCGCTCGGCCGCCGGCATGGCGCTGGCCACGATGTCGGCCAGCTGCAATGTCGTCTCGATGGGGGAAGCCTCCCGTGCCTCGACGATCTTGCCCGCAATCTGCCAGGCGAAGGGTTCTTCGCCGTAATCCTTGAGGATGCGGGCCAGCTCCTCCCGGCTCTCGGTGTTCACAAGGTCGGCGGCAGTCTCGCCCTCCTGGCTCATCCGCATGTCCAGCGGAGCGTCTGCCCGGTAGGAAAAGCCTCTGGCGGCATCGTCCAGCTGGTGGCTGGAAACGCCGAGGTCCAGCAGCGCTCCGTTGATCTTGTCGATGCCCAGCTGTTCCAGAGCTTGTCCCGCATAGCGGAAGTTGATCTGCACCACGGTGGCAGGCAGCCCGGCCAGCCGCGCCCGCGCGGTCTGCACCGCGTCCGGGTCCTGGTCCAATGAGATGAGCCTGCCGCCCTGTTCCGCGTCCAGCCGCAGCGCGATCTGGCGGGAATGCCCCGCACCGCCTGCGGTGCCGTCCAGATAGATGCCTGCCGGGTCAATGGCAAGGCCATCCAGGCACTCGTTCAAAAGCACAGGCACATGCTCAAACGAGGCCGGGTCAAAGGCTTGTCCGATCGTTTCACTGCCCATAGGGCCCAGCCTCCTTTCTGTCGTTTCAAGTTGCGTATCATCCGGCGATTTCACGCTGTTTTTTCCGTTTTTCGCCGTGTTTTTCTGCCCGCAGGGGCACACTGCCCCAAGGCATCTCTCTGATACAGTTTTATTGTAGCAAAACCGCCCTGCGAATGCAAGGCTTTTCGGGCTGGTTTTTCTCTCAAAATGTCACAAAAAAAGCCCCTGCAAGCCGTCAATTTTGCTTGCAGGGGCAAATGGGTTTTTCCGACAAACTCCGCTCACTGGGGTTTCCGGGGCGTCTGGCGCAGATTGGCGCGGACGTTCCGGACCTGCGCAGCGTTCTCTGCCATGGTCTCCTCGGTGGTCTTGAGCATATTATCACAGTAGTCGGTCACGGTCTGGCGGACGGTGCGGGCCTCGGTCTGGGCGGCTGAGACGATCTCGGAGGCGCGCTGCTGGGCCGCCTTGACGATCTCCGCCTCGCTGACGAGGATGCGGGCGCGGTCCTCGGCCTTTTTCACGATGGCCTGGGCCTGGGCATTGGCCGAATCAATGAGCTGGGCGCGGTCGCTGACGATGGACTGCGCCTGCCGCAGCTCCACGGGCAGATTCTGGCGGATCTCGTCCAGATAATCCCGGATCTGCTCCACGTCCACGATCCGCTTGCCGCCCGAAAGGGGCATCCCGGCGCTCTCTTCCAGCGCGTCCTCAATGGTATCCAAAAGCTCGTTCACGTTCATTCCGCATCTTCCTCTCCGGCAGGCTGCATGGGCTTCGTGTACTTCCACAGCAGCACCTTGCCATACTTATACTGTTTCTTCAGCGTCAGGCTGCCCACCTCGGCAGGCAGCACAAGGCCGGTCTCGCTCTCGCACAGGGCGATGCCGCCGGGCGCCAGCACCTTTTCCACGCTGGGAAGGATCTTTTCCAGCGTACCACCGTGGAACGGCGGGTCCAGCAGAACCAGGTCGAACTGCTCACGGCAGGCGGAAAGATACCGCGCCGCCTCGCCGATGTTGACGCGGCTGCGGTCGAACACGCCGCAGGTCTTGCAGTTCTTCATCACGATGTTGACGGCCTCGCGGTTCTCGTCCAGGAACACGCACCGTGCTGCCCCGCGCGAGAGGGCCTCGATGCCGAGCTGGCCGCTGCCCGCGTACAGGTCCAGCACCCGTGCGCCGGGCAGGTCGAACTGAACGATGCTGAACATCGCCTCCTTGACCTGGTCGAGGGTGGGGCGGGTGATATCGGTGCCGGGCAGGGCCTCCAGCCGTCTGCCCCGTGCGTCTCCTGCAATGACTCGCATGTGGTTGCCTCCTTTTGCATTCCGTTTTATGTATCTTTATATTATTGTCAAGACACCGTACTTTGTCAAGGCCCGCGTTGCACTGCGGCCGCAAGTGTGCTAAAATCAGGGCAGAGCGCCCCCTGTTCCGGGGCGCATGGTCAAAAGGAGAGATTCAACGTATGAAAGTCCTGCTCATCAACGGCAGCCCCCACGAGAAAGGCTGCACCTACACCGCTCTGTCCCTCATTGCGGAGGAGCTGAACCGCGCCCACATCGAGACCGAGATCTTCAACGTCGGCACCCGGCCCGTCGGCGGCTGCATCGGCTGCGGCGGCTGCGCCGCAGGCAACGGCTGTGTCTTTGGCGGCGTGGTCAACGAGGCCATCGAAAAAGCCAGGACCGCCGACGCCTTCGTCTTCGGCAGCCCGGTGCACTATGCCTCGGCCTCCGGCAACATGACCAGCTTTATGGACCGCCTGAGCTACGCAGGCGGCAAGTATCTGGCCTACAAGCCTGCCGCCATCTGCTGCTCGGCCCGCCGCGGCGGCACCACCACCACGCTGGACCAGCTGGTCAAGTACCCGGAGTTCTTCCACATGCCGCTGGTCAACGGCTCCTACTGGGCCATGGTCCACGGCTCCAACCCCGCACAGGTCCTGCAGGACGAAGAGGGCTGCGCCGTGATGCGGGAGCTGGGCCGGAACATGGCCTGGCTGCTCCAGTGCATCGAGGCCGGCAAGGCCGCCGGCATCCGGCACCCGGAGAATCCCCGCCGTCCCATGACGAACTTCATCCGATAAGCAGCCACGTCCGAAAAGCCTGACCGGCACTGCCCGGCCGGGCTTTTCTGCTGCCATCCGCCGCTTTTGTTCCAGAAAAAGTGAGAAATCCCGCAGAAACAGCGCCTGCATCCTTTTTTCGTTCATAACTTTGTGGTAACATGAAGATAAGTATTTTTTACCATGACGGAGAGCAGGCTATGGAACACTACGATTGGAACGACGGCTGGACCTTCACCCCGGTATTCGACCCCGCCATCGTGCGGCCGGAATGTCCGGATCTGCCCCTGACCCCGGTGCGCATCCCGCACACGGTCAGGACGCTGCCCTACAATTACTGCAATGAGAACGATTACCAGCGGCTCTGCGGCTACCGGCGGGAGTTTTTTGCGCCCAAAGAGTGGCAGGGCCGCACGGTCCTGCTGACCTTTGAGGCCGTGGCGCACGACGCCACCGTCTTCTGTAACGGCCGCCGGGTGTTTCATCATGGCTGCGGCTACACGGCCTTTACCGTGGACCTGACCGAATCCCTCCGTCTGGGGGAGCAGAACGTCGTGGCCGTCCGGTGCGACAGCCGGGAAGACCTGAACATCCCGCCCTTCGGCGGGCAGATCGATTTCCTGACCTACGGCGGCATTTACCGCGCCGTCTCGCTGGACGTGAAGGAGCCTGCCTATCTGCGGGACATCTTCATCGAGGCGCAGGCCGAGGGCGATTTCCGCATCTATACCTCCACCGTGGGCGAAACGGTCGGCTGCACCTTGCAGGCCGAGATCCGCAGCCCCGCCGGGAGCCGGGCACTCTACAGCGGCGAGCTGTCGCTGCCCATCGTGGGCACCCTGAACGGCGTCCACCCATGGAGCATCGGGCACCCCTTCCTGTACACCCTCACCGTGCGGCTCATCCGCCCCGGCACCAGCGGCCTGCCCGACCGGGTGCTGGACGAAAAATCCACCCGGTTCGGCTTCCGGACCCTCCAGTTCGTGGCGGGCGGGCTGTACCTCAACGGCCAGCGGGTGGAGCTGCGCGGCCTGAACCGCCACCAGAGCTACCCCTATCAGGGCTATGCCATGCCGGACAGCATCCAGCAGCTGGATGCCCAGATCCTGAAAAAGCAGCTGGGCTGCAACGCAGTCCGCACCAGCCACTACCCCCAGAGCCAAGCCTTCCTCGACGCCTGCGACGAGCTGGGGCTTTTGGTCTTTGTGGAGATGCCGGGCTGGCAGCACATCGGCGACGAGAGCTGGCAGGCGCAGGCATTGCAGAACTGCCGCGAGATGGTCTGCCAGTGCCGCAACCATCCCAGCGTCTTTCTGTGGGGCGTACGGGTCAACGGCAGCCCCGACGATGAAGCGCTCTACAAGCGCACCAATGAGGCCGTCCGGCGGCTGGACCCCACCCGCCCCACCGGCGGTGCCCACATCCGCCGCAAAGACCAATTGCTGGAAGACGTCTACGCCTACAACGATTACTCCTACACCGGGCGGGGGGCTGGCTGCGAGAACCGCTCCGCCGTCACGCCCGACCTGCGCAAGGGCTACCTCATCAGCGAGTTCGGGGGCCAGCAGTTCCCGGCCAAGACCTTTGACGACGAGCCGCACCGGCTGGGCCAGGGCCTCCACCACGCGGCCGTCCTGAACGATGCCATCGCCCAGCCGGGCGTGGCGGGCAGCTTTGGCTGGTGCATGGCCGATTACAACACCCACCGGGAGTTCGGCAGCGGCGACCGCATCTGTTACCACGGTGTGCTCGACTCGTTCCGGAACCCGAAGCTCTCCGCCGCCGTCTATGCCAGCCAGAAGACGCCCCGCTCCCCCTCCGACATCGTGCTGGAAGTTTCGTCCAGCATGGCGCTGGGCGACCACCCCGGCGGGTTTGCCGGGGCCTGCTGGGTGTTCACCAACGCCGAGAGCGTCCGGCTCTACCGCGGCAACGATTTCATTGCCGAGTTCAGCCCGGACCGCCGGGGCCGGTTCGCGGCGCTGCCCCATCCGCCCATCGAGGTGCAGGATTTCGTCGGCTCCCTGCTCGAAAAGTATGAGGGGCTGGACCCCGTGGTCGCGCCGCAGGTGGCCTCCATCCTCAACGAGATGCGCCGGGACGCGCTGAGCCTTTCGCCCCTGAGCCGGGCGCGGCTGCTCTCGCTGCGGCTGAGCTGGAATGACCTGCTCCGGATGTACTACAAGTACATCGGCGTCCTCGGCTCGCCCTCCAGCGTCTACCGGTTCGAGGCCGTGTGGCATGGGCGCACCGTCCGCACCGTGGTGCGGGAGCCGGTGCAGAGCGTCCGGCTGGAGTGCACGGTCTACAATCCCCTGCTGACAGACGGCCCCACCTGGGACTGCGCTGCCGTCAGCCTGCGGGCCATCGACCAGAACGGCAACTTCCTGCCCTACTGCGGCGAGGCTGTCCAGCTGAGCGTGGAAGGCCCGGTCAGGATCCTCGGCCCCAGCGTCGTGCCGCTGCGGGGCGGCATGGCGGGCACCTACCTTGCCACCACCGGCCGGGCAGGCCGCGCCGTGCTCCACTGCAAAATGGAGGGCGCGCTGGACACCGAAGCCGTGCTCACGGTGCGCAAGCGTTCTTAAATCCCGTCCTTTCATGATAGATTTGCACTCCGTTCAAAATTTTATCATGTTTGGCTGATATTCTATGGATGTAAAGAGTTTATGGGACGGCTTCGGCCGTCCCCTTTTGAAGAGTTTGAGGACAAAGGACTGTACGATTATGAGAGAAAAACTTCGCCGCTTTATGATCGGCCGCTACGGCACCGACGGCCTGAACCAGTTTCTGAGCATCGCCTCTCTGGTTCTGCTGCTCATCGCCATCGTCAGCCGCATCAGCCTGTTCACCTGGCTGGGTGTGGTGCTGCTGGGTTTCTGCTATTACCGCACCTTCAGCCGCAACATCTCGAAGCGGACCGAAGAGAATTACAAGTTCTACACCCTCAAAGACCGGGTGGACAACAAGTTCCGGGGTCTGAAAGAGCAGTGGGCCAACCGCAAGGTCTACCACTATTACCGCTGCCCCCAGTGCCGCCAGAAGCTCCGTGTGCCCCGCGGGCGCGGCCGCATCCAGATCTCCTGCCCCCGCTGCGGCACCCAGTTCATCAAGAAGAGCTGAGCCATGTTCGGATATGTGATCCCGAATCAGGCTGCGCTTTCGCCGGAAGCGCAGGCACGGTACCGCTCAGCCTACTGCGGGCTCTGCCGCCGCATCGGTGCGCTGCACGGCCTGCGCGGGCGGCTGACCCTGAGCTATGACCTGACCTTCCTGGATCTGCTGCTCTCCAGCCTGTACGATGGCGAGACCGCGCTGCACACCGGCGCAGACCACTGCCCCATCCACCCCATCCGGAAGGTGGGCTGGCGTTCCAGCGGGCCAACCGATTACTGCGCCGACCTGAGCGTTGCGCTCCACTACTACAACGCGCAGGACAAGTGGAACGATGACCGCAGCCTGCTGGGGCTGGGGTTCGAGTCACTGCTCGCCGCCCCCACTGCGGCAGCCGCCGAACGCTGGCCACGGCAGTGCAGCGCCATCCGCGCCTGTCTGGACCGGCTGACGCAGTACGAGGCCGAGGGCAGCGAAGATCTGGACGCCGTGTCCGGCTGCTTTGGCGACCTGATGGCGGAATTGTTCGACTACAAGCAGGACCACTGGTCTCCGGAGCTGCGCAGCATCGGCTTTCATCTGGGCAAATACATCTACCTGCTGGATGCCTACGATGACCTCGACCGCGACCTGAAAAAGGGAGCCTACAACCCGCTGCGCAGCCTGCACCAGCTGCCCGGCTATGAAGAAGAGATGCGGGAGATCTTCGAGCTGCTGCTCGCCAACTGTGCCCGCAGCTTTGAGCGCCTGCCCTGCGTGGAGGATGTGGACCTGCTGCGGAACATCCTCTACTCCGGCGTCTGGCTCAAATACAACTGCAAACGTGCAAAAAATCCCCCCAAGACCGCCGAATGAGGCGGTTTCTCTTGATTTTTCAGGCATTGGTCCTGTACACTTAATTTTGTTCGTGCGGCAGCAAGGCCGCGCAAGTTCGTAGAGACGTGAGGAAGTTGATCCATGAAAGACCCCTATGAGGTGCTGGGCATCCAGCGCGGAGCCAGCGAGGAAGAAATCAAAAAAGCCTATCGTGCCAAGTGCAAGCGCTGGCACCCCGACCTGAACCCCAACGACCCCACGGCCGAAGAGCACTTCAAGGAAGTGCAGGCGGCCTACGACGCCATCACCAAAGGGGAGACCGGCCCCCAGAACGGCGGCTACGGCAACCCCTACGGCCAGCAGCAGAGCTATGGCGGCTTCTACAGCGGCGGCTATCAGCAGGGCTACAGCCAGCAGGACGGCGACTGGGACTTCGGGTTCGACCCGTTCGGTTTTGGGTTTGGGTTCGGCGGCTACCAGCAGCAGAGCGGGCCGGGCTTCAGCAGCGCGGACACGCCCGAACTGCAGGCGGCGCGCAACTTCATCGTGAACCGCCGCTACGCCGAGGCCCGCCGTGTGCTGGACGGCATCGCGAACCGCACCGCCCGGTGGTATTATCTCTCGTCGCTGGCGAACCAGGGCCTTGGCAACAGCATCGACGCCTTGCAGGACGCCCGCCGCGCCGCCCAGATGGAACCGGGCAACACCGAATACCAGGTGCATCTGCGCAATCTGCAAAGCTCCGGCCGCACCTACCGCACCCAGACGACCTATGCCCAGCCGGGCGGCCTGATGCGCTGGTGCTGGAGCATGATCCTGCTGAACCTTCTCTGCAACTGCTGCTGCGGCGGCGGCTGGGGCTGGCGGTTCCGGGGCATCTGATCTCTGCTGATACACTGATACAAAAGATCCCTGCCATGCAGCTGCACGGCAGGGATCTTTTCATCATCTGATCGTTTTACTGGATGACGATGGTGCGGGTGATCTTCTCGCAGGAGTAGTTGCCGCCCACGGTCGCGGTCTGGACATACTCGCCCGGCTGGGTGGGCAGGGTGTCGGACTTGCTGCCGAACCAGCCGCCCTTTTTATAGGTGTAGCTGATCTTGCCCTCCGGAACGGTCTGACCGTCCACTTCCAGCACGGCGCTCAGGTCGTAGTTCTGTGCTTCCTCCACGGTCATCGTTTCGGGCACTTCCTGCGCCCAGTAGGCGCGGACGCCTTCCGTCTTCGGCTTGATGCGGAACATGGCTACACCGGCGGTGTTCACATCGCCGGATTCCAGCGCCACTGCACCGGCCACATAGCTGCCGGACTCGGTCGGCTGCTCATCCACGTAGATGCGGCTGAAGGCGCCATCCGGCAGGAATTTTCGGATGAGTTCCAGCGCCAGCTTCAGGCCGGTGGAAACGTCCTTGATGGTGGGCATATAGAATTGCAGCACATCCATCACCGAAACGACCTCGTCGGCCACCCGCAGCAGTACGCTCACGTCGTTGCCGTCAATGAGCTGCTTGATGTAGGCATAGAGGTTGAATTCTTCCTGCTGATCCGGCGTAGCGGACATCTTGCGCGGCAGCGGGATCAGCTTGAGCAGGGTGCGGATCTTGTCCGAGAGGACCAGCGTCACATAGCCCTTTGCCTCGCCCTTGGTGCCGATGACCACGCCGATATACTGGGTGTCGGCGGGTTTGGTCACGACGCTGAGGGTGAACGGCGAACCATAAACCAACTCACCCGAAGTGGTCAGGCGGATGGAAACGACATCATTGCTTTCCTCGACATCTGCACTTTCTGCGGCGGGCAGCAGATCCCCCGCCGACGCTGCAAACGCCGGGGTAACGGCCACGCTCAGCGTCAGAAGGACGGCGAGCAGCAGCGAGATCATCCTTTTGGTCTTCATAGAGCAGACCTCCTGTTTGCATTTCAAAGGTTGCGGTCGTGCGGCGGGAAACTTCCCGCCGGGCCAAAAATTGCTTTGGACCAACTTTATTTTACCGCATCCTGCCCTTTGGGTCAATAACGGGATTCAAGTAACTCAAAATTTTGATATAAAAACTGCCGCCGTGATTTTTTACGGCGGCAGTTTAAGCAGTTGTTGCTTACTTGGACACTCGATATTTTTCGATTTCGTCTGCTAATGCTTGAATTTTCTCTTTCGTATAGGAGACAGCGCCCTTGTAATTTGAAATGTACTCTTCGAGAACATCCGATTTCAGCAACTTCACTTTTGAGTTTTCTGCGCCTTGAATAATGGCTTTCGGATTTGCAATGGCCAGAATGCTTATAATGGGAACGTCATCTCCGACGATAGACCGAAGCACCGCTTCATGTCGTCTGGACTGTTGCAACGGATTCCGTTCGCCGACCTTTCGGCCATCACTTTGCTCACGTATCCAGTTACCATCCCGGTCAATGATGATTTTCCCCGTATAATTCTTGGTTTCAATATTGAAGACGCCTTGCGGCCCAATCACAATATGGTCAAACTCCTGTGGTTCATCCACAAAATCCTTATTGTTCAGAACGATGGCCTTTGTTCCATACTTTCCGGACGCATCTTTTTCCAGCTTGATATAGTCACCCACAAGCCACTTCAAAGCATACTCGACTTCTTCCTCACCTTTTTCACCATATTGGCGGGATTCTCTGTACTTTTTCTCTTTGACCGCTTCTCTGGCTTCTTCCGGTGAGTCGGTGTTGTAAAAATACATCAGTGCTCGGTCTAAATCTTCCTGCGGGATTTCTTTCCGGGCATCTTTTTTGCGGTTGATTTCATTCAGATAATCGCTGATAAAGACCTTTGCATTCTGGTAGAACTCCAAGTAATCTGCAAACGCCTCTTTGATCTCCTCCCGCTTTGCGCTTGAGACTACACGTTCCACGTATTCAAAATTCTCTTTGTACCCAAAATACTTTTTCAGCGCCAACTGGAATGGCTCTTTTCTATCGCGCCAATCGACCAGTTCTTTCTTCTGTTCTGGAATTTCTCCATCACGGAAGTCTCCCTTTTGCGCAAAGAGCATTCGCATGGATTGAATGTACTTTTGAAGTGCAGTTTTTCGCTTTTCTGCAATCGTCTCATCTACTTCTCGCGTCGATGGCGCACCGTAGAACTTCATTCTGGCAATCGGATACGTCGGGGCATCACACAGATAGTTCAGAGCCTTTTGCACATCCCAATCATCAGGGAGCCTGTATCTTTCATCCTCAATTCCATGATAGAAATCGTATATCTCATGGAAATACAATTTCACGCAAATCAAAGCCTTTGAGTAGAACTCCAAATATGGTGCTTTTGCAGTTTCTTGCAGAACTTTTTGCAGTTCACGTTCTTCGTTTTCCTTCTTACGCCTTTCTGCAATTTTCCTGCCACGTTCCAAAAACGCATTATAATCGTAGTAATTGTAGTTGTTATCGTAATCGGAATATCTATTTTCTATTTCATTTATCGGCTGATTCTGCAGCACCTGCTTTCGAGCTTTTTCACATTCATTATACTTTTGATTTGCTTCATAAATTCCCGGATCAGAATGCGCCCACTCGATCAGTTCCGCTTTCAGTTTCGGGATGCTTCCATATCTTTTCTCAAAGCCAGCATCCACTTCGTTCTGCCGCTGTTCTCTTTCCTCCTTATCTTTTTGGGCCTGTTCCGCAATCAGCCGTTTTTCAGTCGCACGGCGGTTGTCCGGCAGAACAGAGTTCAGAAGATTGTACGCTTCTTGTAAATTTCCAACCTCTATAAACTCAATTTCTTTACAATCATTAAACTCATAGAGATTAAAATCGCCTTTCACCCAATTAGGAAGTTGTCCATAGCGCCTTTTTAACTTCCATGCAAGCGCCACACAGAGTCTTAGCTTTATTTCTGCTTCTTTCGAGGGTATTCCTTCGCTCGGTGTATAATATTTTCCCTCATACGCGCTGAGATAGTAGTATCTCCTCACATTGTAAGCCATATCTATGTGCGATTCTGCAAGATTTGCTATTGTATGGAGAAACTTCTCAAACTTATCCTCATCATCATAGAAGTATTTTATTGACCCACCTTCTAATACAATAAGAAAATCCTGCCGGTATTCGGTTTTGGTTGGACAAATAATTCTCTCCCAAGTTTCTCCATACAGAATGAGACTAAACAAACGAGTTTGCTTTAATTCTGGATAATAAATCTGACAACCATCTAAATCAACGACCTGCTTTTTCACATCAATTTTCATTGGACAGACCTCCTTCAAATGGCGTTTATCAAATTTTCTTTTCTTACAGCTTGCTCAGCTGGGGGCCCTGGGCGGTATCCTTGACGGCCCAGCCCATCTCAGTCAGCTGGGCGCGGATGGCATCGGCGGTGGCCCAGTCCTTGGCCTTCTTGGCGGCGGCTTTTTTGTCTGCCTCCTTCTTCTGGCGGTAGGCCGCCTTTTCGGGGTCCTCCACAAGGTCCTTGTACTTTTCAGGGTGGCGGGCCCAGTCGATACGATAGACCGTTAGGCCGATCAGCAGGGCAGCGCCTATGATGATAATGCCGTAAAAAAGAATATCCCAGAACATAGAAGGACCTCCTGCACAAGTTTCTATCAGTATACCCCAAAGGACGGCTGTTTGCAAGAAATTTGTAGTCGGGCGGAAGGGAAGGGGGCAGAAAAGTGTTGTCATTTACAGGGAGAAAGCGTATAATAACCCTGAAAAACCGCTCACAGCAAGTATGGGAACAAATTTCACGGAGGTAAACATCATGCTGACAAACTTTAAGGAACTGGAAGACTATGTGCTGAGCCGGAACATGAAGAAGCGCATCGCGCTGGCCAATGCCCATGACGAACCGGCGCTGTCCGCCGTAGTCCATGCCCACCGCAAGGGTGTGGTCGATGGTACGCTGGTGGGCAAGAAGAACGAGATCATCGCCATGCTGCACGACATGGGCGAGAACGAAAGTGACTACGAGATCGTGGATTTTGATGGTGAGGAGCTGGAGGCCGCCAAGATCGCCGTGCAGTTGGTGCGGGAGGGCAAGGCCGACATCCCCATGAAGGGCATACTCCAGACCTCCAACTTTGCGCGGGCTATCCTGAATAAGGAGACGGGCCTGATTCCTAAGGGCGGCCGCCGTCTCGTCAGCCAGTGCGGTATTTTTGAGTACGAGGGTCGGTTTATCATGATTACCGACGCCGCTATCAACATCGCTCCTGACGTGGAGACCCAGATCGGCATTGTGGAGAACGCGCTGCCTGTGGCCCGCGCGCTGGGCGTGGAGTGCCCCAAGGTGGCCGTGCTGTCCGCTGTGGAGAATGTCACAGACAAGATGCCGTCCACCGTCACCGCCAGGGAGATCGCGGAGCGGGGCGTGGAGGGCTGCGTCATCTCCGGCCCGCTGGCACTGGACGGCGCTATCTCCATGGAGTCCGTGAAGCACAAGGCCATTAAGGACCCCGTGGCCGGTCAGGCCGACATCCTGCTGGTGCCGTTTATCGAGATTGGCAATGTGCTGTATAAGGCATGCAGCTACATTGCGGGCAAGACCATGGCCAGTACCATCTGCGGCGCGTCCTGCCCCGTCATCATCACCAGCCGTGCCGATACGCCGGACAGCAAGTACTACTCCATCCTGATGGCTGTGCTGCGCTGCCTAAAGGCGTAACACATGGCGACATCCGCCGATTATCTGACCTTCGTGCTGGAGCAGCTCTCGCCGCTGGGGGGCGTGCGCAGCCGGAAAATGTTCGGGGAATACATGGTGTATTTTAACGAAAAACCTGTGCTTTTGGTGTGTGATAACACGGTTTTTGTGAAAAAACTGCCGGTTTTGGACAACCTGATGTATGATACACCCTGCGGCTGCCCCTACGAAGGGGCGAAGGAGCACTACATGCTGGACGTGGAGGATCGCGAGCTGACGGAGCAGGTGCTGCGGGCTGTCGAGGCTGCTACGCCGCTGCCGAAGCCAAGAAAGAAGAAATAAGCAAAGCAAAGGACGGTTTGCACCGTCCTTTGCTTTGCTTATTGGTGAACAGATAGTGGCCTGGATGAAGGGGGGACTCCCGCAAAAGAGACGCCATGCAGAACGGTTCAGTTGCGCGGGAAAAACCAGCGTGTGTGAACGACAGTCACACACGCTGGTAAATAGAACTCAGCTATCTGTGTGGTAGCTTTCCGGTAAACGTCGGCATGACGAAGACTACCGCTGCTGCACGGACTGAACAATAACAATTATTTTGTTCAATCTTGACAGCACCCAGAAACTCTGCTACCATACCTGCAACGCAAAAGGGAAGCCCGAATGACCGGGTACATGAGATTGAACAAAATAAAAATTTTGTTCAATCGAGTGGAGGCGGATGAATTCAGTGAGGGTAAAATTGAGATTGCAGATGGATTCAAAGACCCATTGACCAGAACCAATCAGCCCCACATTTAGTTGGATACCTTTTTGGATTAGAAAAATGGATTCGTGCTGTCGGAATCAAGTCAGGTCACTGCAGCGCACGCAGCGATGTTCGGCTGCCGCCGGTATCACGGGATTTACATCGCAATGTCTGCCGCTATCATATTTGATATTTGGAGGTTCTTATGGATCATCGTACAGATTCGCCCCAGCTGCTGCTGGATTTTCTCAGCTACCACGAGACCATCAAGGCACATTCCAAGCATACCGTGGATGAATATTACCTGGATATGCGGAATTTTTTCCGCTACCTCAAGCAGACCCGCAATCCGACACTGGCCGACAAGCGGCTGGACGAGATCGACATCCACGACGTGGACCTGTCGTTTATCGCGTCCATCACGCTGACGGATATCTACGGATACCTCACATATCTCAGCCGCGACCGGCTGCAGCATCAGAATAGTGAAAATTCTGACAAAGGATTGAGCGCTGCATCCCGTGCCCGTAAATTGGCCACGATACGCTCATTTTTCAACTATATCTGCAACAAACGACACCTGTTGGAGAACAATCCCTGCAAGGACGTGGACACGCCCAAGCAGATGAAGTCCCTCCCCCGCTATCTGACGCTGAACGAGTGCCTATCCCTGCTGGAGTCAGTGGATGGGGCACACAGAGAACGGGATTACTGTATTCTGACGCTGTTTTTGAACTGCGGACTACGTATTTCGGAGCTGACCGGGCTGGATGTCAATGACATCCAGGACGATGCGCTGCGGGTGCTGGGCAAGGGCAACAAGGTGCGGGTAGTGTATCTCAACGGCGCCTGCAAGGACGCGCTGGCCCAGTACATGGCGGTGCGGCGACCTGTCAGCGGCAAGGACCGGAACGCACTGTTCCTCTCCGGCCAGAACAAGCGCATCAGCCGGTCCACGGTCCACGCCTTGGTAAAGAAGCATTTGTCTGGCGCGGGGCTGGACAGTGAACGATATTCCAGTCACAAGCTGCGGCACACGGCGGCCACGCTGATGCTACAGAACGGCGTGGATGTCAAGGCGGTGCAGGAAGTTCTGGGCCACGAACACCTAAACACCACAGAGATATATACCCACATCGACAACGAATCCCTGCGCGTTGCTGCAAAGGCAAATCCCTTGTCAAACGTGAAGATAAAAAGAAAAATTGAAGATACAGATAAGGAGACGAAGGAATAAACCTCCGTCTCCCCTTTTATTCATCGTAAAAGCCCAGAATGTGCAGGATCCGTAGCTCCTGATACTCGTAACTGCTGAGCGGACGCCAATCGGCATCGGCGCTGTGGGCGGCTACCAGTATTTTGTCCGTTGAACCGTCAACGCTGGACTGCACCACCACCGGCGAGTGCTGGAAAGTACTGCCGTTGAACCGGAGCTGGATCACATCGCCCAGCTGGGCGTCCCGCAGGTCGGTCGTGGCATGCGCCACGGGGCCCAGCGATGCCCGGGGACGGGTAAGGAAGTCGTAGAGGTACTCCACGCCGGTCCAGGACGGAGATTTGTTGTTGGCGTTGATGTAGTACCAGCCGTAAAGCGGCGTTTCGTTCATGACGCCGGTGCCGGCGTAGATGCACTGCGATGCGAAATTTGTGCAGTCGCCGCCGATGGCTTCGTAATTGTAGAACTGTGGGTCACGGCCGTAGGCCCAGCGGTGTGCGTACAAAACGGCGTTGAGCCGCCGATAGGGGCGAAATACCATGCTGCATCCCTCCAATAGCATCCTATGCTGCGGTGGCGCGTACTGTTCATTGACATTTCCGGTAAAATGCGGTAATCTTATACGGAACATTAAGGAATGGAGGTCCCCCATGAATACAGCAGAGCTCTCCCGCGTATGCCGTCAGGTACGTCGGGATATTATCAACATGACGGCAAATGCCGGTTCCGGCCACCCCGGCGGCTCCCTCTCTGCGGTGGAGCTGATGGTCAGCGTGTTTTACAACCATATGCGTGTCGATCCCCAGAATCCCAAGGCGGAGAACCGCGACCGCTTCGTGCTGAGCAAGGGCCATGCGGCCCCCTGCTACTACGGCGTGCTGGCGGAAAAGGGCTTTTTCAGCCGCGATGAGTTCAAGAACTTCCGGCAGTTGCACAGCATCCTGCAGGGCCATCCCGACTGCAAGAAGGTGCCCGGCATCGATGCCTCTACTGGCTCGCTGGGTCAGGGTTGCTCCATCGCCGTGGGTATGGCGCTGGGCGCCAAGCTCCAGGGCAAGGATACCAAGGTTTTTGCCATGCTGGGCGACGGCGAGTGCCAGGAGGGCCAGATCTGGGAGGCACTGATGTCCGCCGCTCACTACAAGCTGGACAACCTGACGGTCATGGTGGACAACAACGGTCTGCAGATCGACGGCAGCAACAACGAGGTCATGAGCCTGGGTGATCTGGCGGCCAAGCTGCGGGCCTTCGGCTTTGACCTGTATGAGATCGATGGCCACGATCTGGATGCCATCGAGGCGGCGCTGAGCGCGCCGGTGACGGCTGGTAAGCCCAAGGCCATTCTGGCCCATACGGTGAAGGGCAAGGGCATTTCGTTTATGGAAAACCAGGTAGGCTGGCACGGCAAGGCTCCCAACGAGGAGCAGCGCCAGCAGGCCCTGAAGGAATTGGAGGACTGAGCCATGAGTGAGAAAATTGCAACCCGTGAAGCCTACGGCAAAGCCCTCGTGGAGCTGGGAGAACAGAACGAGAAAGTAGTGGTGCTGGACGCCGATCTGGCCGGCGCCACCATGACCAAGTATTTCAAGGCGGCCCATCCTGACCGCTTCTTTGACTGCGGTATCGCTGAGGCCAACATGATGAACATCGGCGCGGGCCTGTCCACTATGGGGCTCATCCCCTTCTGCTCCACCTTCGCCATGTTCGGTGCAGGCCGTGCCTACGAGCAGATCCGAAACTCCATTGCCTACCCCAAGTTCAA